>WNFV01005889.1_pt1 | contig 24674 bp, 24 predicted proteins | sample 5400101 | NCBI WGS metagenome assembly WNFV01 (sample SAMN13153361, study PRJNA577476) | soil metagenome | isolation source: 115 cm soil or saprolite under grassland replicate 1 | place: USA:California | collected 2016-06-15 | reverse complement strand
TCGCGCTGCATGATCTCCAACTTCGAGAGCGGACGCTTTGCTTTCACTTCCTCGAGCCACTCCTCCAGAAATGCGATCTCCGAGCTTTTTGATACCAGCTCCGGGAAATTCGAGTGTTGAAAAAAATCGGCGATCGCGTCGCGGCCACCCTCAATTTCGGCCATGGCTTCGCCGAATTTGCCCTGACCAAGAAGAATGGAGGCCTTGGCGCGCGTGCTCATCATAAGCACGTAAGGCCGGAACTGTTGCAAGCTCCAGGAAAGTTCTTCCCGATCCGTATGCTCGGTAACAAAAGTGAATAGATCGAGATTACGCTGCGTGTCGCGCACCACCCCCGCGAAATCGTTGATCTGAAACAAACTCAAGTAGCGATGATAATATTGGATGCCTTCCTGCTGAAGCTCGGCGCATTGTTCAGGCGTAAGCTCGTAAGGCTGGCCTTTCTCTCCCGCGCGGGCCGCCCGCTTTTGATGATATTCCAGGAGCGACTCGCATTTGTGCGGACGTTGACCATCCGGACGCCCGCTCATTTCCATCTGCAACACGCCGAGATCGACGCGCAGTTGCAATTTCTCGCGACCATCGAGGCCGGTTATCTTGCGCACTTTAATGTTGCCGTTCTCGTGCGGCCAATCTTTCAGGATGGTATTCAGATCCAAGCTCATCGCAGGTGAAACATCGAACATTTAACCTTTCATTGTCAACAAGGTCGCGGACAGGTTGTTCTGTAGAGACAGCCGTGTCGGCTGCTATCACCGGGATTTTGCAGGCGACACGCCTGCCGCTACAGTTCAGAAGATGGAAGACTCGATCGACTCGTTTATCCGCTTCCTCGCGGTCGAGCGCGGTTTGTCGGAAAATTATCAACTCTCCACCCAAAGATCGTTGAGCGAATTCGCGCAATGGTGCGTCGCAAAGAAAAAAATCGACAATCCACGCGCGGTGAGCCTGTCGCTCATTAGCGAATATCTCGCCGACCGCAAACGCTCCGGGCTTTCCGCCTCTTCGATCAAATTGATTGTGGTTGCGTTGAAGATTTTTTTTCGGTTTTTAACCACGAAAGCCATGGTCGAGCGCGATCCGGCTGAGGCGCTCGCGCTCCCGCGGATCGAGCGTTATCTCCCTGAGACACTCAACGAACTGCAGGTCGAGCAGTTTCTGGAAAAGATCGACACGAAGGCCCTTCACGGATTGCGCGATCGGGCAATGATCGAGCTGCTTTACGCGAGCGGACTGCGCATTTCCGAGCTGGCAAATGCGCGGCTGGAGAACTTCAATTTCGAAGACCGGATTGTGCGCGTGACCGGCAAAGGAAACAAGACACGGCTCGTGCCAGTTGGCCGCAAAGCGTGCGAAGCGCTGGCTGCGTACCTTTCCACCGAACGACCGAAACTGGTCAAGCGCCGCAGCAGCAGCGAGATTTTTCTTTCGGAGCGCGGCACGAAATTAACGACGGCGCGTATCTGGCAGATCGTAAAAAAACATGCGCGGAACGCCGGGCTGGAAAAGAATATTTATCCACATCTTCTCCGGCACAGTTTCGCGACGCATTTACTGGGGAATGGCGCCGATCTGCGCATTATTCAGGAAATGCTCGGCCACGCGGATATTTCGACGACGCAAGTTTACACGCATGTCGATCAACAGCGGCTTAAAGCTGTGCATCGACAATTTCACCCGCGAGCGTAGAGCCATTTTCCGTTCTGTAGAGGCAGCCGTGTCGGCTGCGACGATTTAGAATTCGCAGGCGACACGCCTGCCACTACAGTAGCTGCCCATGAAACGTCTAATTTTGCTCGTCGTCGCCGGCGCGGCGGTCGCAGTCGCAGGCTGGTACGTCTGGAATCTTTCTCAGAAAACGTCGAGCGCATCGGTGAGCGTGCTTTTGCCGCGCGCGACAATTTTCGTGGCGCACATGCCGGACTTCAACCAAACACGCGATCAATGGCGCCAGTCCGACATCTACAAGCTCTACCGCGAACCCGAGGTGCAGAATTTTCTTCACAAGCCGCTGGCCAACCTTTCGACCCCGAAAGCTTTCGGGGCTCAAACGCTGCTGGATTTTGAGCAACTCGAGCCGAAGAATGTTTTTCTCGCGCTAACATCGCTCGACAATAACAATCCAAAACTTGCAGGCGGTTTCCGTTTTCAAGGGAGCATCGCAGACGCAGAGCGAGTAATCGGCAAATGGCGGTCGAAGTTCTTGGAAAGAAATCCTGGTGCCAGGCAGGAGAAACTGCATTACGAACATCACGAAATCGAAGTGGTCGCTGCGACTCCGTTTACGCTCGCGACAGCGTATGATCGTCCCTGGTTTTTCGCGGCCACTGATCTAACGGAATTAAAGGGCCTGCTTGATCGTGCTGACGGTCGCGCCAAAAATCCAGAGGAGATACTCGACACCGATGTGGCCTATCGCGCGGCGATCTCTCACAGCCCATCGAGTTACGCACTGTTCTTTTATCTGCAACCAAAGACATTTGCCCAGCGGCTTGCCGCCCTCCGCGCCGCAATCCAGTCGCCGACTGCGACCAGGCAGCAGACCATCCTGGAAAAGGTGCGAAGTATTTCCGGTGCGACCCGGTTGGAGGGCGGCAAAATATGCGACCTTCTCTTTGTCGGGATGCCGCTGTTGGAGCCTCGCGACGGCGAGACGAAGCTCACCCGATCTTCACTAACGCTGGGCACCAAAGAAACGTTTTTTTATCTTTCGATGCTGCTCAATCTCGGAGAAAGAATGGAGACGCTAAATCAAGCAGCAGGCCTCGGCGGCATGATGGACAAATTTGCTCAGGCATTCTCCGATAGCGGGATTACAGCCGATGACTGGAAAGCTGCCTTTGGGCCCGAGTTGGGATCGTTAGCGGACTGGCCCTCGAGCGCCCATTGGCCGACTTTGCTTCTGACGCTGCCAGTATTGGATGCGGCTAAAGCGGGCAGGATCGTGGAGGCCGCCACCCGGGCCGACCAAGATGCGATCTGGACCCGGACGGAAAAGGATGGCGTGCGCTATTTTTCGATGCAGTCACCTGCAACTCTCGTAGCGATCACCCCGACGATCGCATTGTCCGACCGGCTCCTCGTCGCCGGTTTCAATCCCGTCTCGGTGGAGGAGGCAGTAAAGCGCAGTGGAAGCACTTCGTCAGAGCTTGCGGACTCGCCAGGCTACAAAAGCGCCGAGCGGCTGGTGCCGGCGCCGACAAATTTTTTCGCCTATATCGATACGCAGCTTCTCTACTCCCGGCTCGATGCTTCGCTTCGCCCTATGTTGTTGTTGGCGGCGGCTTTTATGCCGGAGATAAGTAGTTCGGTTGACCTGGGCAAGATTCCATCGCCGGAGATAATAACCAAACACCTCAGCCCGATCGTTTCGTCGCAGCGATATGAGCGCGATGGCTACGTAGCCGAGTCGGTCGGACCAATCACATTTAGTCAGTCGGTGCTCGGTCTGGCTATTCTTAGCGGAGCTGGTGCCGCGGCACGTCAGAAAGCCAACAGCGGTTTAGGCGGATGGAGTTCTCCTCCGGCGGGAAGCTCACAGCCATCACCAACTCCATCGCCAACGCCGTAAGGTGAGGCAAGGTTTAATAGTGGCAGGCGTTCCGCCTGCTGGGACTTCGGAATGCAGCCGACACGGCTGCCACCACAGAAGCAGCGCTGTAGCCGGGATCGATGATCCCCGGCCGCATATTCCCGCGTCAACTCGCGCCTGCGAAGCCGTAGCCTTGGCGAAGGCGCGTTATTCGTGGGCTTAAACCTCATCTTCTCGCGCCAGTAGCTGCGCCATTTCGGCACTGTTCTGGGTCCCAAAGAAAACTAATGCACTGTACGGAAATTCTGCTATCATTCTCGCCTTATGGCTATTCTAAAGAAAAACGCATTTTCCCGTCGAGTCCCGGACCTGGTGACTGAGGAGTTGGTGGCAGTGCTGTCCCGGCGTTCGTCCTTCGAGTTTAAGCAACTGTTCGACATCGTGCACGAGAATCTTCGGGCCCGGAACGCCGCCAGCGGTGGCGAGGAAATGCTGCGCTTGCGAGCCTATGAGAAATTGCAGAACCTCGTTGCGCGCGGCGCCGTCAAGAAGAACGGCAAGAAATACAAGGGCTTGCCTTCGGCTTTGGCCGCCGCAATCGCCCAGCAGAATGGCCATCTCGCCGGTGTAAGATAAACTGATCCGAGCGAAACCGGACTTAGCTTCAGGGGACTTTCCGGATGCTGCGCGAATATCTGCCGATTCTCCTGCAAATCATTGTAGCAATACTCTTTGCCGGCTCCGCGCTGCTGGTCAGTGTTCTGGTTGGAGCGAGCGGAAAGCGCACACGAGCCAAAGACACCGCTTACGAATGCGGTATGGTGCCGCAGGGCGAAGGGCATCCGAGGTTCAGCGTGAAGTTTTATCTCGTGGCGATGCTCTTCATCCTTTTCGACCTCGAGATCGTTTTCATGTATCCCTGGGCGGTGGTTTACAGAGACGCGATCAAGCAAAGTGGTCTCATTTTCTGGAGCATGCTCAGTTTTATTTCGATCTTGATGGTGGGCTACGTTTACGCGCTCAAGAAGGGCGCGCTTGAGTTCAAGAAATAGGCTGTAGTCGCGGACTGAGGCGGGGCTGAGTTCCCTAATTTTTGAGCGGGCCCGCTTACGAGCCGATTTGCGATACCGGTGCACTTAAATGCTTGGTTTCCCTAGGTAGAAAGAGGTGGTATCTATGGCGCTCGGCGGCGATACCATGAACATCTTCATTGCAGGAGGCGCCGGTTTTATCGGCAGCCATTTGCTTCGTCGGCTACTAAAGGACGAGAAGGTCAACCGCGTGGTGATATTCGATAATTTTAGCTCTGGCCGCCGGTCCTATCTCGAGGAGAACATAGCGGACTCCCGACTACGTATTGTAGAGGCCGACGTAAAGGACCTCGATACCCTCAAAACCGCAATGGAAGGATGTGAAACCATCTATCATTTGGCGGCAAATCCCGACATCGCCAAGGCAGTGACACAGCCAGATATCGATTTCTGGGAAGGCACTTATTTGACTCAAAATGTGCTCGAAGCTATGCGCGCAACCGGAGCGCGCTACATCGTCTATACGTCCGGTAGCGGCGTCTACGGAGAAGACGCCACGGTTGCCTTTCGCGAAGACTACGGTCCCTGTACGCCGATCTCAACTTACGGCGCAAGCAAACTCGCTTGCGAAGGATTGATTTCAGCCTACTGCCATATGTTCGGGTTTTTTGGCAGGACATTTCGTTTCGCGAACGTTGTCGGCCCACGACAGACGCACGGAGTGGGTTACGACTTTATTCGGCGTCTTAAGGCCGACCCAACTCGGCTACGGATTTTGGGCGACGGGACGCAGAAGAAAAGTTACATCCACGTGGAGGATGTTCTTGAAGCAATTTCCGTTGTCGCAGACAAGACGACAGCCCGATACGATGTTTTTAACGTGGCGACAGACGATTACATCACTGTTTTGGAAATCGCGAAACTAGCTGCCGAGGTCGCCGGGTTAGATCATCGTGAAGTGAAATTCGAGTTCACGGGCGGCGATCGCGGTTGGAAAGGGGACGTGCCGATCGTGCGGTTCGACTGCTCGAAGATCAAAGCTCTTGGGTGGAGAAACCGCCGATCATCTGCGGAAGCGGTGACTGATGCCATGAAAGCGATGCAGGGAGAGATCGAAGGTGCATAATACGGAAACGGTTCAGTTTGCGATTCAATTAAGGGTCGCCCCGAATGGCTGCAAGACCACTCTCAAGGTGGACAGCTGATCGGCGACCTAATTAAGCATTTGCCTCTGGTGATGAGTGTCGAACCCAACAAAGGGAAGGAGCTTGTCGCGGATAGTGACAACTGGGAGCGACACTGGCAACGGTTCGCTGACTCCGCGGCCTTGAACCCCGCTCAGGCGATGCGCCATCAACTCGTGCTGGACCTGTGGGGGGAACGTGCTGCCGACACGTCGGCTAACTTCGTAGATTTCGGTTCCGGCCAGGGGGATTTTCTGGATAAGTTCCAGCGGCGCTATGGCAATGCGAAGCTGCTTGGCCTGGAGCTAAGCACGCGCGGCGTCGCCATCTCCCGCAAGAAAGTCCCTTCGGCTACCTTCCTTGCAGCAGATCTTTTTTCGCCTTCGAAGGAGATGGACTCATATCGTGGATGGGCCGGTGGCGCTGTGTGCTCCGAGGTGCTAGAACATGTCGATGATCCGACTGCTTTTCTTAGAGTGGCTTCGCAGTATCTTAGTGCAAACGCGATGATCCTCGTCACCGTGCCGGGTGGCAGAATGTCTGCATTCGACCGGTACATCGGGCACCGTCGGCATTTTACTCGCGAATCGTTGCGCGAAATCCTGGTTCGAGGTGGGTATCGGGTGGAGAAGATTTACCGCGCCGGTTTTCCCTTTTTCAATCTTTACCGGCTGGCTGTGATAGCCCGCGGAGATAAATTGGTGCGAGATGCTGAAGCGAGGCCGGACCGGGAAATCGGCGGGCTCGCCGGCATCGCTGCCCGCATTTTCGGCTGGCTATTCAAAATGAACCTGCGCGATTCGCCCTTCGGATTGCAAATCGTCGCCGTCGCTTTCACGCCGCAAACGCGACCTGAAGCATGATTACGTATTGGCCATTGCGCTCTCGATCGGCAGAGGATGGATAGATATCCCTTCGTATTACCATGAGCGCGGCGGTTTCTGATATTGCGGCCCTCATCATCGACAGTCACATTGATGTCAACCTTGATTACCTCCTCCTGCCGCATGTTTGTCTTGTGGTTCAAGCCCCATGAGCGACGCAATGGCGGCGATGCCAGAGGAATTGTATGCCAAATAGAATTGAGTCCACGAGCGCTGCTGCGCCCGACGTTATTGAGCACCTTAAGCCGAAAAACGCAGCGCCCGACAACGTGGAATTAAGCATCGTTGTGCCTGCGTTGAACGAGGAAATCACCGTTGGCGAGTTTGTCGATTGGTGCAAGGAAGGTTTGAAACGCGCCGGCGTTGAAGGTCAGATTCTAATCATCGACAGCTCCACTGATGACACGGCCAGGATTGTTCTTGAGCATGGCGGCGAAGTCCTCCGCACTCCCAGGCGCGGGCTTGGCCGGGCCTACATCGACGCCATTCCTTACATCCGCGGGAAGTGGATTGTGATGGGGGACGCGGATTTGACCTACGATTTTCGGGAACTGGTTCCTTTCGTGGAGGAGTTTCGAAAAGGAGCAGAGTTTATTATGGGCAGCCGATTTCGAGGTAGCATCGAGAAGGGAGCGATGCCGGGATTGCACCGTTATTTCGGCACGCCGCTTACGACCTGGATTCTCAATCGCATCTATCGCAGCAATTACTCGGACATTCATTGCGGGATGCGCGGACTGACCCGGGCCGCTTTGGAGAAAATCGATCTTAAGTCGCAGTCCTGGGAATATGCCAGCGAGATGGTCCTGAAAGCTGCACGCCTGGGTCTTGTCACAGCCGAGGTGCCGGTGAAGTTTTACAAGGATCGGGAGGGAAGGGTCAGTCACCACCGCCGCATGGGCTGGCTATCGCCTTGGATTGCGGGTTGGCTGAACTTGAAAGTGATGCTCGTTTACACGCCAGATTCATTTCTTCTCAAGCCCGGCATTGCGCTTATGGCGATTGGATTATTGCTGTCTCTTGGCCTCGCGGCAGGACCAGTCAGGATTGGAAATATTGGCTTTAGCCTGTACTGGATGCTCTTTGGCGTAACATGTGCGACTCTGGGTTATAGCTCGATCCAAATCGGGATACTTGCGCGCGTCATGCATGGGCTGCGGCCGCTACTTGTTAAGCGGGCGCAAAGATTTGTGACCTACGATCGCGGGATGCTCATATCCGCTGGGTTTGTGGTGGCGGGTCTGATGCTCCTTGGCGCCTTGGTCTACCGTTATTTGAGCCATGGACTCCGCCTGGAGGCTATCTCGCACCCGGCAATCCTCGGCCTTCTGCTTATCGTGCTCGGATTCCAGACGTTCTGTTTCACCCTGCTCATGGAAATGGCGCAGCGCGTCGCGTCAACTTCTCGCTAATGAGCATGCGGGCGAATGAGAGCTATGGGCAGCGCGGACTGAGCCTGGCCGATCGGGCGGGAGTGTGGCTGTCGCGGCGGGCGATTCGCCGATATCTCCCAAGCCGGAATGACCTTGAGGTGTTGGAACTCGGCTGCGGCTACCGCGCTACCCAGTTAATCGCCTTGGAACCGAAATTGAAACGAGGCATCGGAGTCGATTTCCAGATCGCGCCGGAATTGCAGACGCTGGAGAGATTCACTTTCCATCAGGGAACGATCGAGGAGATAATTCCGAAGCTCGAAAGCGAAACTTTTGACGTAGTGATGCTTATCTCGGTCTTGGAACACTTGGTTGAGCCGCAGTTTGTCGTCCAATCCGCGTGGCGGTTACTCAAGCCTTCAGGCCTGCTCCTGGTCAATGTCCCAACCTGGATCGGGAAGCGTTTCCTCGAATTATCCGCATTCCGGCTTGGCCTCAGTCCGAAAGTCGAGATCGACGATCATAAAATGTATTACGGCAAACGCGATCTCTGGCCGATGCTGGTCCGTTCCGGCTTCAAGCCGAGTCAGATTCATTTAAAGTATCACAAATTCGGTTTGAACCTGTTTGCTGCAGCCCGAAAAGCCCCCAATGATTCTGGCAACAGCCCAAGACATGGTCACATCTCGTAACAAATACCTTATCTTCATCAGGCGAGCCGGTCCATCACTTGTTCTCGCGTTACTCCTGGCCGTCTTTCTTTTAACGGGATGGATAGGACTGGATTTTGGCTATCACTGGGACGAACAGTTTGCCCTCGAAGAAGTTAGCCGGCCGCTGGAGACTGGTGTGTTCCTGCCACGCAGCTATAACTATCCGTCGATGGTCTTCGATATCGGCACCGTTGTCTTGCTGCCCAAAACGATACCTTTTCTTGTAAAAATAGCGAGAGAATCGAGGCCATTCTACGTGCAGCCATATCACGAGCTTGTTCCTAAAGAAAAGGCCGCACCGCTCGTCGAGTTTGCTAAAAGCAAAGTTTTTCTTCTCCGCATGCGCGCCGTCTTTCTCGTCCTGACGTCGTTAACCGGGGTTTGGGTCTTTATAGCCGTTCGCGCCTGCAAGCGAAGCGGGTGGGAGGCCGTATTTGCGTCGGCTGTCATACTTACCTCATGGGAAATAGGGTACCATGCCCGATGGGTCGCTCCTGATACCATTCAGATGCAATTCACTGCGCTATGGCTCATGTTCTTTGCTCTCGCTCTGCACTCTGCTTCGCGTCCAGTGTTATGGTTACGGCTTAGTGCTGCAGCCACTGGATTGGCATGCGGCACGAAGTACCAAAGCGGCATTCTCCTTGTGCCGGTGATGATCTACGCTGCTCTAGTTGTCCATGCTTCCGCGCCTTCCCGGCCTCGTCGTAACGCTGCAAAGGAGGTCATGTATAATGTAGTAATCTTTACAGGGGCGCTTCTCATCTCATCGCCTGGGCTCCTTCTTGAACCTTTAATCTTTTGGCAATCGGTGCGGGCCATTGGCCAGCAATACGTAACGGGACATTTGGGCTACACGGTAGGTGCGTTCGGCCAGCACGGTTGCCTTCTCTTATGGTACTTAACGTGTGTGCTTACATCTCACTGGCCTGCTGCAGGTCTCCTATTGTGGGCCGTTGCGTGCTTGGGTGTCGCCGTGATGTGGAAGGAGCGGCCAGCCGCGGCGATGCTTTTGCTTTGCGCCCCGGTGATTTATGTTCTCTTCGTCACGTGTTATCGTGTTATGATCGTGCGCAACTACCTATTGTTTGCGCCGTTCATTGCGTTCTTCTGCGCACGCGGCGCATTTCACATATGGAGGGCACTGGCTGCCGCCGTTTGGATTCGCCGGCTCGTTGTGACTTGCTTCCTTGTCCTCTTTATTGCCAATGGAATCTTTCTTTGGGTCGCAGCAGAGACTATTAGGCCCCATACCGTACGGACTGGCGCAGAAATTGTGGCGTATTTGAAGAAGCATTCTAAAGAACAATATTTCTTGTCGCCGAGGGTGGTGGCGGCAATGGCCACAGAGAAGGCAATCTTGAACAATACCACACCGGATCCAAAGGTCGCTCAGCGGTACATATTGCATTCCGAGGATGCGGAACGAACAAAATACTCTTGTAATAGGCCCGGACAGTATGAACGCGTGAGCGGTCCATTGGAGGTAAACTTCGACTACTACGCTGATTGGCAGGGCCAGGCGAGAGTAGTTGACCTCTCGATGCAACGTGCCCGCGAGATGCAGCTGGTTCCGAAACCGTGACGACCGAATCGATTAGTGCCGGTGGGACCTCAAATACGAGCCGGAAACACGGCGCAATTCTCCTACAAATGTTCGTATTCGTCGCCAGGAAACGAAAATTCGTATAAGTGTTTCGGCGAAATGAACCTGATTTCCGACGGCGCCTCCACCCCTGAATGAAAATACTGATCACCGGAGTCTGCGGTTTTACCGGGAGCACTCTCGCGCAAACCTTCCAGGAGTTTGATTCCACAGTCGAGCTCTGCGGTATCGACAATCTCGTACGCGCCGGTAGCGAACAAAATCGCGTGCTGCTCAAGGCATCGGGAGTTTCTCTTTTTCACGGCGACGTGCGCTGCCCGAGTGATCTGGACATGCTACCGGAAGTGCAATGGGTCATCGACGCAGCGGCCAATGCAAGTGTGCTGGCCGGTGTCAGCGGCAAATCGAGCAGCCGCCAGTTGCTGGAGCACAATTTGGTCGGCACGATTAACCTGCTCGAATACTGTAAGAAAAACAGTGCAGGTCTAATTCTGCTTAGCACGAGCCGCCTGTATTCGATCGCGCCCCTCATCAGCCTACCGCTGACCATCGAAAACGAAGCCTATCGTCCGCAGCTCGATTCCTGTTCCGTTGTTGGTTTGTCGAGCGAAGGTGTCGCGGAGAACTTCTCAACTTCACCGCCGCTCTCGCTTTACGGAGCGACGAAACTCGCTTCGGAAGTAATCGCCCTTGAGTACGGCGAGGCTTTTGGTCTGCCGTTCTGGATCAATCGCTGTGGAGTACTTGCAGGGGCCGGTCAGTTCGGCCAACCTGACCAGGGAATTTTTGCCTTTTGGATTAATTCTTATCTACGACGGCAGCCACTTCGGTACATCGGTTTTAATGGACGGGGACATCAAGTGCGCGACTGCCTGCATCCCCGAGACCTGGCAGCGCTTGTTTGGAAGCAAATGCAATCGCCTGATCGACAAGTCGAGCGCGTCCAAAACGTGGCCGGCGGCGTCGGTTCCGCCATGTCACTGGCTCAGTTGAGCGCGTGGTGCGCCGAGCGTTTTGGAAAACATCCCGTGGGACGCGACTCTGGTTCGCGCCCCTATGACATTCCCTGGATGGTGCTGAACTCAGCTAGGGCAAAGCAACAGTGGGATTGGCAGCCCACGGTTCTGGTCGAGCGAATCCTTGAGGAAATCGCGCAACACGCTCAAGGCCATCCTGAATGGCTCGAAATTTCAAGCTGCGCATGAGTGGTCCACGTATCGACAAAGCGCCGCTGCAATTGCTCTCGGTAGTTATCCCGGCTCAAGATGAAGCGGGCTGCATCGCATCCACCGTAGAGCATCTCTACGTCGAACTTCGGCTCCACAATGTGCCACATGAGATCATTGTGGTGGACGACGGCAGCACCGATGAAACCTGGACGATCCTGGAATCGATCAAGACCCGCATTCCTACTTTGAGACCGGTGCAAAATCTTGCGCCGCAAGGATTCGGGCGCGCCGTCATCCGCGGATTCGACCATATGACCGGTGACGCTGTTGTCGTGATGATGGCTGACGAGTCGGACGACTGCCGCGACGTAGTGCGTTACTGGCAAAAACTGAATGAAGGCTACGACTGTGTCTTTGGAAGCCGCTTCATGCGCGGTGGCGGCGTCATTGATTATCCCAAAATGAAGTTGGTTCTCAATCGATTGGCCAACTATTTTATAAAGGTGCTCTTTCGCATAAGCCTCAACGATACGACGAATGCGTTTAAAGCTTATCGGAAAGAGGTCATTGACGGTTGCCGGCCTTTAATCGCGCCCCACTTTAATTTTACGATTGAAATGCCACTGAAGGCGATCGTTCGTGGCTACTCCTGGACTACGATCCCGATCACGTGGCGCAATCGCCGTACGGGAATTCCAAAGCTAAAAATCAAGGAAATGGGAAGCCGCTACCTTTTTATTTGCCTCTACGTTTGGTTGGAAAAATATTTCAGCCGCGGAGATTATCGCCGGGGCGAGAACTAGTCGCATCTCTCGGTCTCCACGTGTGATTTCTTTCTAAATGACCGAAGGAAACCGAGCGCCCAACCTTCTGCCAGCCGCTCTTATACTGGGCATACTTCTTTGGATTTACACCACGACAGGGGGAGGGCAGATCCTTGTCAATGAGGTGCTCAGCGAAGCCTATGACTCCCAAGCAGAACACTTTTTGCGAGGTGACGTCGGAGTCGATGGTGGTGCGATTCGCCACGAAGTAATGGTCGTCGATGGTAAGGCGCGCATGTATTTTGGCCCGTTCCCGGCCTTGCTACGGATTCCACTAAACCACGTTTATCCGAGCGGACGAGGGCATTGGTCGCGTATCTCAGGTTTTTGCGCAGGAATGATCGCGTTGGCCGCATTCGCAGGACTCATCCGGATGGCCTTACGCGCGTCGCCGTTATCAAATCGCTGGAAAGCTGTGCTCGGCAATGCCTGTCTGATCGGCTTCGCATTCGCTTCTCCTTTGCTGCTACTTCTCGGAAATCTTTCCATCTACGACGAAGCGATCGTGTGGGGACTTGCCTGGGCCGTTGCTGCGCTTTATTTCGCGTTGCGATCTAGAACGGCGGAAGGTGCCGCGTTGACCTGGTGCCTGCTGGGCTTTTCGTTTTGTGCGGGGGCAGCTTTGCTTTCCCGGGCTACTTTCGGTGCACCTTTCCTTCTGATTACGCCGCTTCTGGCGCTGCGTTTGTTTCGCAAAAATCCAATACGTAATTTCGCCGCGCTCTTCCTGCCGCTGGCCGCCGCGTTCCTTTTCCATCTTTTTCTGACTTATGCGAGATTCGGCGATTTCAGTGGGATGCCTCTGGGTTACTCCGTCAATTCGGTCCAACGGGAGTTCGCGGTGAAGTACGGGCTGTTTCGTGTTGAGCGCGTGCCCTACAGTTTGGCGGACTATTTCATTTTGCGCCATCCCGAACTCCAGCATGACCCTCCGTTCCTAAAGGCGCGCCGGCAACCTTACAATTACCCGACTCTTTATGTCATGCCCTTCACCGAAACGTATTCCTCCTTGTTATGGTGCTCGTCCTGGGTCCTGCTCGGCGCCGTGATCGGCATGACAATGTTGCTTCGACCGGGAGGTTCCAAAGGCGTGGACCGTACAATTGCTGCGATCTTTTTGCTTCAGTGCGTCGTTATTTTGTGTTTTATGGGACTGGCGCAACGTTACCTTGCGGAGTTTTTTCCATTCCTGATCTTCGGTTTCCTCTTTTTTCTGCGGAGTACCAGGGCGGCCTTCCACCTGCGGTATGTGCTTATCGCGTTGGTTGCCGCGTCGGTTGTCATAAACTCGCTCACCACGGTGTCCTGGCTTCTGGAAGCCGACATGAATGTACCCGCGGAAACGCGGGCCAAGTGGAATGAGTTTTTGGGCAGAACGTCACGCCGCTAAGCAACGATCACGGTTGTCGATATCCGCTGGACAAGCTGGTCTAACTTTTCCACGCTTGGAATTCCGGAATGATCATCACCCGTTCTCCATTGCGAGTCTCGCTCGGCGGCGGCGGGACTGATCTGCCTTCGTATTATCGCAAGCATGGCGGCTTCCTCATCGCCGCCGCGATCGACAAATACGTCTATATCAACGTTCACCGCCGGTTTGTGGATGGTTTTCTCCTGAAGTATTCGCAGCTGGAGGAAGCAGCCACGATCGAGGAGATCAAGCACCCGATCATCAGGGAAGCGCTTAAACTGGCGGGCGTGCAGGAACGCAATTTGGAGATCGCGAGCATGGCCGATATTCCGACCGGGACCGGGCTCGGTTCATCGGGCAGCTTTACGACGGCGCTACTCAAGGCACTGCACGCGCTGCGCAAGAATCTGGTTCATCCGTCTGAGCTTGCCGAGCAGGCCTGTCATATTGAACTGGAAAAACTGGGCGAGCCGGTTGGAAAACAAGATCAATACAGCGCGGCCTATGGCGGCATCACTTGTTTTCATTTTCTGCCGGATGATCGGGTCCAGGCATCACCTCTCAAGATCTCGGAAGAAACTTCGCACGAGCTGGAGGACAACCTGTTGCTGTTTTTTACAGGTTACTCGCGTTCGGCCTCAAAGATTTTGCGGGAACAGGATGACAAGAGCAAGCGCTCTGACAAGGCGATGGTGGAGAACCTGCACTTCGTGAAAGAACTGGGGCAACAAAGTCAGCGCGCGTTGGAAGGCGGTGATCTCCACGAGTTCGCGCGGCTGATGGATGTTCACTGGCAGCGGAAAAAGGAACGCTCGGTCGCGATGAGCAATAAGCACATCAACGAGTGGTATGATTTTGCGATGGCTAACGGCGCGCTCGGCGGAAAAATAATCGGCGCCGGCGGGGGGGAATCTGAAGGCACAAAGATTCTCAATCAATGAGGGCGCAAGGGAAAGAGATTGACCTGGCCGATTGGCCGGTGGCCATTCTGGCCGGCGGACTTTCAACGCGACTTCGGCCCGCGACCGACAAAATCCCCAAGGCGCTGTTGAGGGTGGCGGGCGAACCGTTCCTAATCCATCAATTGCGACTCCTGCATTCTCAAGGGCTTCGCAGAATAGTGCTTTGTGTTGGCTATCTCGGCGAGATGATCAAAGCAGAGCTCGGCAACGGAAGCAGTCTGGGTATGCAAATTGATTATTCCTTTGATGGCCCAATTCTCCTTGGGACCGGCGGCGCGCTGAAGCGCGCGCTTCCGAAGCTCGGCGAACAATTTTTGGTAATTTACGGAGACTCATACATGCCGGTTGATTATTCCGCGATCGTAGAAGCTTTTGTTCGAAGCAGGAAACCGGCTTTGATGACAGTTTTCGAAAACCAAGGCCGATGGGATGCGAGTAATGTCTGGTTTGAGGCCGGAGAAATTCATCGCTATGACAAGAAACTGCGCACGGCAGAAATGCGCCACATTGATTACGGCATCGCTGTTATGAGCGCGGAAGTCTTCGCGTCATTTTCTGATGATCGAGCCTTCGACTTGGCGGATGTTTACTCCCTTCTGGTGTCGGAGAAACAAATGGCCGCGTATGAAGTGAAACAACGTTTCTATGAAATCGGCTCGCGCGAAGGTCTTGCGGAACTTGATTCCCTGCTGCGCAACAAACCAGCTGCCATCGCGCCATGAGTTACTCCGAAGAGCACCTGCGGGAGGCAGCTGAAATAGTCTCAAAACTCGACCCGGCGCTTTGCGAAAAAGCGGTGGAGCTGCTGGCAACCGTGCGCGCGCGCGGCGGCCGGCTTTTTATCCTCGGGGTTGGAGGCAGCGCGGCGAACGCTTCTCACGCGGTCAACGATTTCCGGAAGATCGCAGGCATGGAATGCTACACACCGACCGATAATGTCTCGGAGCTAACCGCCCGGACGAACGATGAGGGATGGACTTCCGTTTTCAGCGAATGGCTTAAGGGAAGCCGCCTCAGTGAAAAAGACGCACTTCTTATTCTGTCGGTAGGTGGAGGCAGCCTGGAAAAGAATGTAAGTCCGAATTTGGTGGCGGCGTTGCACCTGGCTAAGGAACGCGGCAGCGCAATTCTCGGGATCGTCGGTCGCGATGGCGGTTACACCGCGCGGGTCGCAGATGTGGCGATTGTGATTCCGACCGTTAATCCCGCAAATGTCACGCCGCACTCGGATGCGTTTCAAGCTGTCGTGTGGCATCTGTGGGTCTCCCACCCCTCTCTAAAGGTGGCAGAGACAAAATGGGAAAGCACGAAGTAGCCCGACGCGCCGTCTTCCTGGATCGCGATGGCGTGCTCAACCGGCCCGTCGTCCGCAACGGTCAGCCGTATCCTCCGTTTCGCGTCGAGGATTTTGAACTCTACGACGATGTAGCGGACGGCTGCGCGCGACTTAAGGCAGCAGATTTTCTCCTGGTCGTGATCACCAACCAGCCCGACGTAGGCCGCGGCACGCAGAATCGCGAAGCGGTCGAGGCGATGCATGCAAAAATGCAATCGGCGCTTCCATCGCTTGGTCGCATCGAGATTTGTTATCACGCGGGCGAGCGTTATGGCGAGCCGTGCGATTGCCGCAAGCCGCGACCGGGCATGATCCTGCGAGCAGCAGCCCAGCTGAAAATCGACCTTGGCGCAAGCTATGTCATCGGCGATCGATGGCGCGATATCGATTGTGCGCGCGCCGCAGGTTGTCGAGCGATCTTCATCGAACGCGGCTACGAGGAGAGCTTGCGCGAGGCGCCCGATTTCACGGTGGCGAACTTCGGCGATGCCGTGAATGCTCTTCTCCACGACGCACCTGTCTGATAGCATTTGCTTACGCCCGCAAGCCGCGATTAGCTTTCAAAGAATGAGCCAGCAGATCTTGGATTTGCCTGTGAAAATTTTCGCAGACGGCGCAGATCTCCAGGGCATCGTAGACCTTTATCGTAAGCCCTATATCCAGGGTCTGACCACCAATCCGACTTTGATGCGAAAGGTCGGCCTGACCGATTACGAAGCGTTCGCCCGAGCGGTCCTGCAAGAGGTCAAATCGAAACCGATCTCGTTTGAAGTTTTCTCTGATGATTTTCCCGAGATGCGCCGGCAGGCGCTCAAGATGCACGATTGGCAGGACAATGTTTACGTTAAGATCCCAATCACAAACACGAGCGGTGAATCCTCTATTCCGTTAATCCAGCACCTGACTGCCGAGGGCGTAAAGTTAAATATCACCGCGCTGTTAAGGCCGCGTCAGGTAAAGGGAGTCGCTGCTGCATTAAACCCGAGCGTTCCAGCCGTGGTTTCGGTTTTCGCCGGCCGCATCGCCGATACCGGCGTCGATCCATTGCCGATTATGAAGGAGTCGCTCGAGATACTGCGCGGTTTGCCGAAGGCCGAACTTCTCTGGGCAAGCGTTCGCGAGGTGCTGAACGTCTTTCAAGCCGCCGCCTGCCGTTGCCACATTGTTACGGTTCCCCACGATATTCTCAAAAAACTAGTCGAACTCGCTGGCAAAGATCTCGACGAACTCTCGCTCGATACGGTCCGCATGTTTCACCAGGACGCGGTCGCGGCCGGCTTCAAACTCTAAGAGGCAACGACCTGAATCGCCTCAAACCACACAAACTCCGCCTCTCCCGTTTCTAAAGTTCTTTGATCGGAAGGTTTCACGTGAAGGAGGCGGCGCGACTGACATGTCGATCGCATACCAAGGCATGCATTTAATTTTACGTGGACACGACCGAGGCCGCGAATGTGAAATCCATGAAAGTCTTCGGGGGCTGGAAACGAGCCACCTGACTGTGCTGAGCTAACCAAGTTTTTGGACCTTGGCAGCTTGCAAGACAGGTTTGCGTAGATTACAGATTTACGCATGGCTGCCAAGATATCGACTACTGAAGCGGCACGGAACCTGGGGGACTGTCTTGCCAAGATTAAGCACGCCGGGGAAACTTTCATCTTGCACAAGAACGAAAAACCAGTCGCTGCCCTCGGCCCTCTGCCAGGGACACGGACAATCACGTTTCGCGAACTATGGGAACTGTGGCGGAAATTACCGGCCGACCCTAAGTTCGCAGATGATCTGGCAGCCGTGAACAATGCCGACCAGCCACCAAGGATGCTGCGCGCAAGAACGCAGTGACCGTTATCGCAATTGACTCGCAATTCTGATAGAGAGTAGAAAATGACGATAATCTGACTGAGGATTCGCGGTAAACACCATCCCGGTTGAAGAGAGAGTCGACGGCTTAAAGCCGTCGAGTTTTTGGTTGCCGCGAAAACAGTTCCCAGTTCACTGGCCGATCGATGGGCAGCGGCCGAGATTTGCGAGGGGTTTGCCTTTCCGGAACGCGCCGGCCCTTGGGTCGATGTAACGCGGAATGTCTTGTGCGCGGAAGTGTTTCGCTGAGCTGGACGATGCGAAGCAGTTGCGGATACATTGCGTGGTCACGATTAGCTCGATAAAAACGGTGATAGCCGTTCGACCAGCTGGTGAGGAGACCAATTGCGCTTAGCTTACGGAGCTCGTCCTGAACAGTGTGAAGAGCGAGCCCGCTCGTGTTCCTCAGCTCACGCACGTAATACTGCTTCGGCGGCGCGGTGAAGAACAATCGCAACAGTTTGGCTCGCACCTCTGGAAATAAGACATCCAGCACCGTACGCTCAGATTTCAACATGCTCCGCTTATACTCGACGGCTTTAAGCCGTCAAGCTACAACTGCGATCTGGGGTCTTGGCCGCTAGATACTTGCCGATTGCGACCCGAATGCTCTCGAGGCTGGAATCGAAATGTGGAGCGGGTGATTTTTTCCAGTGGTTAATTCGCCCCAATGTAGATAAGTGAAGCTGGTGATGGCGGCCGAAGTACCGAAGAAGGAGAGGATCCGAGAGCTTGGAATCGCAGCCGGGCTCGCGCTGGTTGCAGCGCTCGCTTTCTATTTCTCAACCAAGCCAATCCTCCAACATTTCGATTACACTGCTCGGATCGCTTTGGCATTGATGGATGGCCATCTGGGAATTCAGAGTCAGCCGCCGTCCTGGCTGAATGAGATGGTGCCTTTTAATGGCAGCTATTATTCGGTTTTTCCGCTGGGTGCAGTCCTTAGCATGTTTCCGGTCGCGCTTTTGCAGAAAGCAGGTTGGATTCACGCTTTTCCCGGGCGGGCTGTGGCGGCATTGATTGCGGGCCTCTGCGTTTTTTTCTTTTTCCGATTGTCGAGCCTTGAAGGCAAGTCTCTCGGCAGACGGATTCTCCTGGCGCTGTTTCCAATTTTTGGGACCTGGGTGTGGTGCAATCTCGGATTTGGTGGCGCCTGGCAGATTGCCCTCGGTCTTGCGCTGCTTGGAGAGGTAGGCGCGTTGTATTTCACGCTGGTTCGACCGCGTCCCCTTCTTGCGGGAGCATTCTTTGCCCTCGCGTTCGGTAATCGAACCGAACTAATTCTTACCCTGCCTGTTTACGTTTATTTGTTATCGGCGCCGCCAGCCACCGGCAATAGCCCCCTCGTCGCAAAGACAAAGCAATGGTTGCGGGAAAACTGGCGTCCGATCACCGACTTCGTGGTCCTGCCGCTAACGCTTGGAGTCTTGACCGCGGCATATAATTTCGCGCGATTTGATTCCTTCCTGGATTTTGGATACGCCCGCATTCCCAACGTGCTCCGGGAGCCCTGGTACCAACATGGGCTGTTTTCGCTTCACGCCATTCCATGGAACGTCCACAAAATGTTGTTCGAAGGCTTCGGCGACCGTGCCACGTTTCCCTTCATCAGGATTTATCCATTTGGCTGCTCGATCTTCATTAGCAGTCCGTTCCTTGTTCTTCTTTTTAGAGAGGGCGGAAGGTACAAGCGCGTCTGCTGGATGGTGATTGCACTCCTGACATTCGTGCTCTGGTGTCATGGAAATCCAGGTGGCTGGCAATTCTCTTACCGCTACGCGACTATCCTGCTTCCGTGGATGTTTCTCCTGTTGGCAGGCAACGGTCCGCTGAAAATGTCTGTGATCGAAGTTTCACTTTTCATCGTGTCGGTCGCGATTAACGCCGTTGCCACCTGGCAATTTCTTTGGACCAATGAGATTCACCCGTAGTAGCCAGTAGCTAGCCGCCTTTTAGCAACGTTCGGCGACTTCTGCTTTCGAGGAACTCTCCGAATCGGCTCTCGGGAGATTTGCGAGCCCTGCAGATCCCAAAAGCATTCGGGAGACTTGGGCCCGCTATTACCCAGGCCGAGGCGGTGGAGAGACGCGAGGAGTCGCGCTAGGCCCCGGACTTGGTCGAGGCCGGGGCGGCGTCGCTGTTGGAGTCGGCGTAGGTGGGAGTGGAGTGGGTGTTGCGGTCGGCGTGGGCGTTGGGGTTGGCGTCGCCGTTGGCGTCGGCGTAGGCGGTGGGGTCGGTGTCGGCGTCATGTCCGACATGAAAGGCGCCTGGACTTCAACAGTAATTGGCGAGCCTGTCTTAAAGAAGCCGATGTTCGCAGTGCTAGCCATCGGTGCTGAGCTAGAATCAAAACGGAAATTATACAATGTGCCCCAGCGAATCGCATTGGCGTTCGGATTTTGCGCAAAGGTTTCTGTATTCCAAGTCGCAGAAAACGGAGGCTGAATGAGATTGACGGTAAAGTCCCAGGGAGTGCTGCTATATCCGGCATCGCCGACGGTGCCATCGTGCGCCCATCCCGGATGCTGCGGCGGTGCATGGAATTCGGCGTTGTTTATTCCCGGTTGGAACCCTGGAAAAACAACCTCGAAGGATTGAATGGCACGATCCAGGTTCTGATTATAGATGGCATACTCATAATGCCAAATCCCCTTAGATGGGTTTGTCACCTTGTAGCCGACGAATATAATCCCATCGTTTCCCGGGTCGGGTTCGATTTGGGCCACCGTCGCGCCCGTCCAGGCGTTGATGGCAGGCTGCATTCGCACCGTGCTACCAACGGGTGAAAAAGTGAAATTGGTTATGCCGGTCACGGTATACTTACGGTAGGAAGCATTGTTAAACATGTTGCACTGCCCCGGATGCGCCTGGCACCAAACGTATTCGTGCGGAGTGATGTAGGCCGCTTCGGCAAAATAGGTCGCCCCCGGATTGAGCGTCGTGTTCAAATCATTGACCTCAACAATGATCCGGTGCGATACGCCATTGTGTACGTGGCCACTGTGGTCGTTCGGGTTTGGGTTGGTTGGAAAGAAGCCGGTGAACGGATTGATCCAGGCGCGCGAACCCAGGTCTGGCCCCGCGTTAAGACTGGCGTCATAAGGATCTGAACATCCTGGGCATAGATGGCTGCCGGTGGCGCATCCGCTGGTGTTGCAGCCAAGACTGCAAACGTCGCCTTCCGCAGTGAAAACCAATCGACTGGCTGGTCACCGTTGTTACACGAATCTGTTCCGACCGCGAGACCGACCTGTGTCCCGGCGCTTCCAAACTGCTCCAAACTGGGCAGCTCCCCGACGATGACGTCGGGTCCCGACACCAGTGTCGGCGCTTTTGGGCTAGTCGCGCTTCGCAAGGGCGGCATGACAACCGATTGGGCTTCGCCATTAGCAAGCTGCGTGATCTCGATCGGTTGCATCGCCGCTCCCACAGAGATTTTTCCAACGACTGAACCGGCTTGTGACGGCCGCCCAAGAGCGTTGGCAAACTCTTTCGAAATGAGGAGTCTTCCCTGTGTGATGCTAAGCAACTGCGCACTGGCATCGTAATCGTAGAGATCTCCTTCAATATTGAAAAAGACGAACCCGGTCTTGCTGTCGCGCACGGCCAGATCGAAAATCGAGCTCGACGGGAGTTTTTCGACTACCAACTGGTGGAGAGATGCGCTCAACGGAGCGGGAAGATTACTGTAGCCGGGGTCGTTGACGCCGGCCAGGGCGGAGGGTTTCGGAATGAGCGCCATCGCCGAGCCAGCCTCAACGCCACGCAAAACGTCGTTAAACACAAGAATCGTGAAGAATGAATTCGGCGCCGCAACCAAAGACAACTCCGAAAGTGTTCGCGAGGAGGCCGTCTCTAATTTTTGCGTCGCCGAGCCGCTCCCATTCAGCTGGTTCAAATCGATATTCATCACAATGCTCCCACTTGCGGCGATCATCTTTTCCAATGTCCCGGTCTGGCTCTGCAGGCTGTTCTGTTCGGGTTCGCCACCGCGAATCCCTCCTGTGGCGGACTGGGTCGCAGAATCTCCTTCAGCGGTTGCCGGATTGCCGAAAAGCAAAAGTAACGGGAACGCGAAAACGCCAGCGAGAACGGACAGAGCAATTAGAACGCGGCGATTAAAGAAGGCGGAGTCGGAAGCGGATTTTGTTTTCATAAGGCGGAATGGACTTTTGCGCGCGGACGGTGAATGCCCCTTTTACCGGGAAGGCCGGCAGCATGTCAAGCATTTCGCGATTTTTAGACGACCGGATGCGATGCAACCTCTTGACTAATCAGGTAGCCGCAGCCGTAACATTTGCGCGCGCACGGATTCGCACTTGCGCGCCTCACCGGAACCGCCTAATAGCTTTAACTTTCATGATTCACCATATCGTTCTCTACAAACTTAAGCCCGAGGTCACTCCCGCCCGTGTGGAGGCGATGATGATGAACGCGCGGATGCAACTGCTGAAAATTCCGGAGGTCCTGAGCATCAAATGCGGCAAGCGAGTCGATTCTGAATTGCCCTGGCCGTTCTTTATCGCGATTGATTTTGAGTCGATGGACAAGTACACCATCTTCAGCGAAGACCCGATTTTCGTGAAGTTCACGGAGGAGATCATAAAGCCGAACACGGCGGATTCGTTGATCCTGGATTTCGAGATGGACCCGGGCAAAGACGTTCGCTTTTCGTGATTGGTAGGGGCGATTGACCTCAATCGCCCTGGCCCGTAATCAATTCAACACCCAGATGGCTGCGCCAAGGCGGTTCGGGTGAACCGCCCCTACCTCTGCGCGAATTGCTATTTCTGCGCGCCGCGCGTAATCATCGATCTCGATGCGCCTCGGATATCTTTATTCCCGGTATCCTGTTATTTCGCAGACGTTTTGCGATGCGGAGATGCTGGCGTTGGAACGGCTTGGCATCGAACTTGAGATTGGTTCCGTTTATCCGCCGTTGACCAGTTTGCGTCACGAACATATCTCCAGGCTGCGTGCCCCTGTCCGCTACGCGCCTCCCCAGGAAATCTTAAAGATTTGGGAGAAAGACGCTAAGACGACCGGCAAATGGCCCGGCGCGCTTGTCGATCAGCACGAGCAAAAATACGGCCCGAGCTTCAAGGCCGAACAGCGCGCGCGCAACGCGCTCTACTTTGCGGACCTTTTCGCGCGCAACGGCGTCGATCATTTTCATGTGCACTTCGCCAACCGGGCAGCGCACACCGCCATTTTCTTGAAAGAAATTTCGAAAATTCCTTTCAGTGTTACGGCACACGGACAGGATTTCATGAAGGATCTCGGTAACGATGATCTCCTGCGTGAAATCTGCGCCGCCGCCGAGTTTGTCGCGGCTGAAACTGATTACAGCCGTGAACTGCTTTGTCAGAATTGCCTGGATTCCACCGGGGAAATTTTCCGGGTCTACAACGGCATCGACCTGGAGTTTTTTCCTGTGCCGTATCCATCGACGGCAAACCCGGTCCCGCGCATCATCAGCGTCGGCCGGCTTGTCGCGTTCAAAGGATTCGAAAACCTCATCGATGCTTGCGGGGAGTTGGCGCGACGCGGACTCGATTTCAATTGCGAAATAATCGGCGACGGTCCGCTGCGAGACGAGCTGCAGGCAAAGATCGACATGCTGAAGCTCTCACCCCGAGTAAAGTTGCTTGGTTCTCTTTCGCAGGGAGCGGTGATGGAGAAATTGCGAGTTGCCGATATTTTTGCGCTCGCTTCGGTGACCGACAGGCAAGGCGCCAGCGATGTTTTTCCAACCGTGATCATCGAAGCGATGGCGGCTGCGCGTCCGGTTGTTTCGACTCGGCTTGCTGGAATTCCCGAATTGGTCGCGGACGGCGAAACGGGGTTCTTAGTGGCGCCGGGCGATCCAAGCGCACTGGCCCAAGCGCTCGAGGAACTGATCCAGGATCCCGAATTGCGCTCGAGTTACGGTCGCGCCGGACGCGCGCGAATCGAACAGCATTTTCGAATCGAGCACACGGTTGCGCCGCTGGTTGAACTGTTCGAGAGGACATCCGCCAGCAACCGCCAGCATCGGAACATAGACTTGCAGTCTGTGCGCCCAGCGGATTTGCAATCCGCTGAACCGAAGGCAGCAGACAACATGTCCGCTGGGCACACAGGGCACAGCCCTATGTTCCGATCAGCGACGGTCGCATACCTGATCGATCGCTGGCCCGATAAAGATTTGCCTCTTGTCGAATGCGAACTCGAAGAGATGAAACATCGAGGCGTCTCGATCGTTCCATTCGTGTGCGAACTGAACTCAGTCGTCCGTTTGAGTCGGTCCATGGAACGAACAGCCTCCTCGTTGGAATTTTTGCCGGATGCGATGGTGATCGAGGCAGAATGGCGGGCAAATCCTGCTCTCGCGCAAAAATTGGAAGAGGAGCGAGCACAGAAGGAAAGTCGATCGCCAAGCGCAATTTTCCTGCGCCAGGCACGTTTTGCTCTCGTATTGCGCAGATTGCTCCGCGAGAAGAAAATTTCCCACGTTCACGCGACGAGCTCGCGCGCGTTGGTCTGCGCGCTAATCCTGCAGAAACTCATTGATGTCACGGTGAGCGCCACGATTGAGCCACGGCCGGAACTCCCACGAGATTGGGTCAAGGCCGCCTTGCCGACATGCGTTGGAGGCCGTGTTCACGATCGGAAGCTGCTCGAAGCACAGAATGGCTCATTTGTGCTGGATAAAACCGGCGGGTTTCATTTGACCGGACGCACAAAGTTCTGGAAGCAATGGGCTGAACTGCTTTTGCGCTGGAGCTGCAGCGATCGAAAATCGAAAAT
>WNFV01004411.1_pt1 | contig 24681 bp, 14 predicted proteins | sample 5400101 | NCBI WGS metagenome assembly WNFV01 (sample SAMN13153361, study PRJNA577476) | soil metagenome | isolation source: 115 cm soil or saprolite under grassland replicate 1 | place: USA:California | collected 2016-06-15 | reverse complement strand
ACTACGGCTCGATTCAGGCCCTGAAGGGGATCTCGATCGAGGTCAAGCAGGGGGAGATCGTGACGCTGATCGGGGCGAACGGTGCGGGCAAGTCGACGACGCTGCGCTCGATCAACGGTCTCAACAGCCCACGTCGAGGGAGCATTCGCTTCCAGGGCAAAGACATAACGCACTCGTCGGCGCACGACATCGTGAAGCGGGGGATCTCGCAGTCGCCGGAGGGGCGGCGTCTCTTCCCACGCATGAGTGTGCTCGAAAACCTGCAGATGGGGACCTTCCAGCGCGCCGATCGCGCGGACCGCAAAGCGGTGGGGGAGGATCTCGATCGCGTCTATGAGCTCTTCCCGCGCCTGGCGGAACGGAAGAATCAGAAAGCCGGGACGCTGTCTGGCGGCGAGCAGCAGATGGTGGCGATCGGGCGAGCCCTGATGGCTCGGCCGAAGCTGCTGTTGCTCGACGAGCCGTCGATGGGGCTCGCGCCGATCTTCGTCGAGCGCATCTTCGAGATCATTCGCGAGATCAACGCGCAGGGCACGCCGATCTTGCTCGTCGAGCAGAACGCCCTGATGGCGCTGGACGTCGCAAAACGCGGGTACGTGCTCGAGACGGGCAACATCGCGCTCGCGGACGACGCGAAGAAACTCCGCGAGAACGAAGACGTCCGCAAGACCTATTTGGGTGCTACTGACTGAGGCGTCGCGCTGAGGTGCCGGTTGTCGGCGCCGCATGGAGGACGTGCGGGCTTCGCTCGCACGTCCGTCTTGGCGCCCGACCTTGGGGCGTAACCGTCACGAGCTCTCGACGCGCAGCGCTGAGGTGCCGCTTGTCGGCGCCGCATGGAGGACGTGCGGGCTTCGCTCGCACGTCCGTCTTGGCGCCCGACCTTGGGGCGTAACCGTCACGAGCTCTCGACTCGCAGCGGGAAGTAGGGCGGAGAGAGCAGGAAGCCAATGCGCGGCGCGCGTTCGGCCCAGCCGCGGGCCATCGACAGGGCGGGGCCCACTCCATGGGTCGGGACGAAGCCGAGCTGCCGTGCGGCCGCGTGATCGCGGCAGCCGGCGATGATCACGTGACCGAGCCTCCCGAGCGCCGGTTGGCAGCCGTCCCAGTCGACGAACGGCAGCAGAGGATGGCACGAGCGTCCGGCCCGGTAGGCCTCGACGGCGCGCGTGTCGGCAGAGGCTGCCCGCTCGGCTTCGGCCAGCGCCGAGGCGTCGGGGCCGCCCGCCCTCGTTCCGGCGAAGAACGCGCGGTACGGCTGCTGCGTCGGATGGCTGAAGTGGCGCTGAAAGCGGTGCAAGAGGATCGCCGTTCCTCCCTCGGCGATTGGGAACGACTCCCGCCAGAGCCGCAGCGCGAGCCCGAGGCCGAGGTATGCCCCGAGCAGTGGATTGGGGCGCTCGCGTGGGAGATAGGGGGTCGTCCGCGGGACGCCCACGCAGATCGCGTCGAGTTCACGGTCGAGCGTGACGCCGCGAAGCTCGATCCCGCGTAGGAGTGCCTCGGTGTGCGCAACCGAGGGTGGACCGGCGAACGTCGCGGCGACGGAGCGCTCCAATGGCAGGGAGCGAAGGACATAGGCGCGCAGACCTCCAGGGAGCAGCCCGAACACGTGTCGAAACGGGGATCGCACCACCCGGTCGAGCGCTTCGGCCTCGTACGGATAACCGCCCAGCGTCCCTCCGAGCCGCGGATGGTTCAGGACGAGTGAGACGCCGATCACCGGGACGCGGCGGACCAGTGCGCGCTCGAGCTCCAGGCCCAGCCGCCAGCCGTGGGACCCCGATGTCTCGAGCAGCGAATACGCGCCGGCGGCGCGGAGACTTTCTGGTCCCGCCGCGCCGACAAGGGCGGCCGGTCCGCCGTGGAGCACCGACTCGGCTGCCGTGACCACGACGACGACGTCGGTCTGCACGAGCGCGGGATGGACACGCAGCGGGACGGCACCTGCGGTTCCAAGCTCGACGAGATCGTCTCGCTCGACGTCGTGCACCTCGACATGGCCGTGGAAGTGTCGGGCGAAGTCGGGAGAGACAAGCGTCTCGAGCAGGTCGTGCCCGGCACGCCGGGCGAGGCCACCTGCGACGAGCAGCGTCTGATACCCGGTTGGAATCCCGAGCCGCTCGAGCTCGGCAACCGCGGCCGCAATCGCCGCCTGCCGTGGATCGCGTTCCGCACCGGGCAGCGGCAAGTGCGGCAGCTCGACCACGATCGTCGCGCGCGCGCCTCGAGCCACGAGCGCCTCGAGTGGCTCGCCGGCAAGCGGGAAACGGAGCGCATCCCGCACTGCGGCGCCGACGTCCGCGACGCCCTCCACCGGCGCCGGCGGCCGCAGGACCAGCGCATCGTCGTCCGCGGTCACGACGACGAGACGCGAGCCGGCAAGGATTGGGACGCGCGTCACGGGATGTGCCGGTACAAGCGCACGAAGGTGGTGCGAAACCCTCGGCGTGGCCAGAAACGCGACGCGAGCAGGTTCGTCACGCGCCAGTCCGTGCCCATCGACGTGTAGCCCGACTCTGCTGCCCACGCGAACGACGCTTCCGTCAGGGCGACGCCGATTCCGGACCCGCGGATCTCGGGCACCGTCGCGGCGAAGCCGAGGTAACACGCGTGCTCGGGGCGAGCGAGGCCCTGGAAGTACGACGAGCGACCGCCCTCCACGAGCGACCAGCATGCGACTGGTTTTCCGTCGAGGCAGCCGATCAGGAGTTCCTCCTCGCCGGCGGCGAGTGTCCTCGTCCACTCTGCGCGCGATTCCTGCTCCGTCGGCAATGGCCGCGTGGAGAAAACCGGCGAGCTGCGCTGGTGTCTCGGGAGCGCGAGGTCGACCTCGACCAGCGAGTCGACGTCGGCCGCCGTCGGGTTTCGGATCTCGAGCCCGGCGGGGAGCTGATCGGCCGCGCCAGTCGCTACCTCCCGAAGTCCATGTCCCTGCTGCTGTCCGAAGCCGAGCCGGAACCAGGCGTTCACGAGTGCGTCGTCGAACGTCGGGACGAGGACGTAGTGGTTTGTGGCGTGCTCGTCCACCCAGCGCGCGGCCGCGGCCGCGTAGAGGTCGCGGACGTCTTCGGCCTCGACGACGCTGTGACCGGCGTAGTCGACCCACACGTTCTCGCCCCACACGTCGGTGTTACGAGGTGCGCCGACGAGATAGCCGACGAGGTCGCCGGCGCGGAACCCCACCGAGCCAGAAGCTCGCTCGGCTCCCCAAACGGCCTCCACCTCCCCAAGCGCGGCCGAGGGATCCTCGAAGCGTCCCGGGAGCAGGGGCTCGAAGGCACGGTGTCGCTGGTGCCGCTGCGCGAGCAGGCGCGCCGCCTCATCCAGGTGCTCCTCGGAAAATGGGTGAATCTCGAGCTTCGGCATCGGCGCCGGACGATAGCGTTGGGGTGAATGCCGAAGACGCTCACAGGTGCTGAACTCCAACTCGACGACGGCCCCGCCCGGGATGCCGAGCTGTTCCTCGTCGACGGCAACAACCTCGCGTACCGGGCGTTTTTCGCTCTGCCTGAGGAGCTCGCGACGACCGAAGGCTTCCCCACGAATGCGCTGCTCGGCTTCACGAACATGCTCTTCAAGCTCCTGTCGGACTACAAGCCGAAGGGAGTGGCCGTCGCCTGGGACACGCGGCCCGTCGAACGGCTCGAGGTCGCCGAAACGTACAAGGCCGACCGGCGGCCCACGCCGGACCTCCTCGGTGAACAGTTCCCGTACTTCCGGCCGATCGTCGAGGCCTTCGGCTACCGGAACCTGGAGTTCCAGGGCTGGGAGGCCGACGACGTGATCGCCACCCTGGCGACGCAGGCCGACGAGGCCGGCATTCGGACCTGCATCGTCTCCACCGACCGCGACGCCTTCCAGCTCGTCTCCGAGAACGTCGTTCTGATGATGACTCCGCGGGGCGTTGCCGACGTGAACGTCTACACCCCGGATCGCGTGGAGGCGCGCTACGGAATCCGGCCCGACCAGATTCCGGACTTCATCGGGTTGAAGGGCGATACCTCGGACAACATCCCGGGGATCCCGGGCATCGGCGACAAGACCGCGGGACAGCTGATCGCGCAGTACGGGTCGCTCGAGGAGGTGATCGAGCACGCCGACGAGCTGTCACCCGCACGCCGGAAGAACGTCACCGAGCACGCCGAGCAGGCGTTGCAGTCGAAGCACCTCGCGACGATGCGCCGCGATCTCGACCTGGACTGCGATCCCGCCGAGCTCATGTTGCGCCCGCCCGACCGCTCGCAGCTGCGTGAGATGTTCCGGCGGTTCGAGTTCCGCAACCTGCTCGGCCGGGTGGACATCCTCGACGAGGCAGTGCCCGCCCAGCCGATGCGCGTGCCCGGTACCGAGGTCACGTGGCGCGAAGGAGAGCTGCCCGAAGTGCGCGGCCGCGCCGCGCTCGCGATCCGTGACGGGCGCTTCGCGCTGGCCCAGGACGGCGACGTCATCGTCGGTGCGTGGGAGCCCGGGCTCGAGCGCCGGCTCGAGCGCGCCGAGGTGGTGGCGCATGACTTCAAGGCGCTGCCGCGGCTGACCATGGAGCCGGTCGAGGACACGATGCTGCTGGCCTATCTGATCGAGCCCGGACGGGCGGGCTACGAGCTCGACGATCTGGCAGCGGAGTACGGAGTGGAGCCGATCCCCACACCGGCCACGGACGATGAGACCGCCGCGCTCGTGCGGCACGCGGAGATCCCGCTCCGCCTCGCTCCCACGATGCTCGAACGCGTGCGCGAACGCGGCGCCGAGGAGCTGTACCGGACGATCGAGCTGCCGCTGACGGCCGTCCTCGCCGCAATGGAGGACGCCGGCGTGAAGATCGACACGTACCGGATGGGCGAGATCACAGCGCGGCTCGCCGACAGGCTCGAGGAGCTCGAGGCCAAGGCCTACGAGCTGGCTGACGAGGAGTTCATGCTCGGCTCGACGCAGCAGGTCGCGCGGATCCTGTTCGAGAAGCTTCAGCTCACGCCCGGTCGCAAAGGCAAGACCGGCTATTCGACCGATACGCGCGTGCTGCGCACGATCCGCCACGAGCACGAGATCGTCGAGGTGATCGAGGAGTGGCGCGAGTACGCCAAGTTGCTGAACACGTACCTGCAGCCGCTGCCCAGCTTGATCTCGGCGGAGGATGGCCGCCTGCACACGCACTTCAACCAGACGGTCGCCTCGACCGGGCGCCTCTCGACGTCGAACCCGAACCTGCAGGCGATCCCGATCCGGACGGAGCTCGGCAAGGAGATCCGGTCAGCCTTTGTTCCAGAGACGGGGTATCGGCTGCTCTCGGCTGACTACTCCCAGATCGAGCTGCGCATCCTCGCGCACGTGTCCGGCGAGCCCAAGCTGCGCGAAGCGTTCGCGCGCGGCGACGACATCCACACGGCAACCGCCGTGGAGGTGTTGGGGAAGGACGCGGCGCAGCTCACGAGCGGCGACCGCAGCATCGCGAAGATGATCAACTTCGGGATCGTCTACGGCATCTCGGCTTTCGGCCTCTCCGAGAACCTGGAGATCCCGAGGGAAGAGGCGCAGGCGTACATCGACGCGTACCTCGCCCGGTTCCCGCTCGTCCAGGACTTCATCCAGCGAACGATCGAGCAGGCGAAGCGCGACGGCTACGCGACGAGCCTGCTCGGCCGGCGCCGTCCCACGCCGGAGATCCGCGCGTCGAACCGGCAAACGCGCTCGCTGGGCGAGCGGCTAGCGGTCAACTTCGTGATGCAGGGTTCGAACGCAGACATCATCAAGAAGGCGATGATCGCGATCCACCGGCGGCTCCGCGACGAGGGGCGGGGTGCGCGGCTCGTCCTCCAGGTGCACGACGAGCTCCTGGTCGAGGTGCCGGAGGCGGAAGTGGGGCCTGTGAAGCAGCTCGTCCGCGAAGAGATGTGCCGCGCCTACCCTCTGGATCCACCGCTCGCCGTGGAAATCGGCGTCGGCGACGACTGGAGCGAGGCGAAGGCGTAACCGCTGTAGGCCGGGTCGGCCCATTGAGAGGCCAAAGGGAGCGCGCTACCATCCCGCGCGGGTCGTGGCCGTTCGGGCTACGTCGTAACCAGGGGAGGAATTAGTGGGAGCCGCTCGTTTTCGCTTGGGGGCGTGCCTGGCACTTGCGCTTGTCAGTCTTCTTGTCGGATCGCTCCCCACCGGTGCGACCACAACACCGCAGACGCTGCCGCTTGCCCAGAACTGGGCCACTACGGGGCTGATCACGACGAACGACGACTGGTCGGGCGTCCCGGGCGTTGTGGGCTACCTCGGGGACGACGCGAGCAGCACGGCCAGTGATGTGGATCCCCAGACAAGGACCTCTGCCGCGCTCTCGACGACTGTCGACGTGATCGCAAATCAGACGAACGCCGGCATCACGAATGGCGGCGTCGCCGAGTTCGAGTTGGCGGATCCGACTGTCGCGCTCCAGGGGTCAGGGACGGCCGACGCGCCCAACATCGTCATCTCGGTGAACACCACCGGGTCTGAGGGCGTGAATGTGACCTACAACCTGCGGGACATCGACGGCGGTGTGGACAACGCCGTTCAGCAGGTCGCGCTGCAGTACCGGCTCGGTGAAACCGGCGACTTCACGAATGTCCCGGCCGGATACGTCGCCGACGCGACCACCGGCCCCAGCGCCGCAACGCAGGTCACTCCGGTCAGCGTCACCCTGCCGGCCGAGGCAGGGGACCAGCCGCTCTTGCAGATCCGCGTGATCACGAGCAACGCAGGCGGCAGCGATGAGTGGGTCGGCGTCGACGACATCGTGATCACGGGCGGTCCCCCGCCTGACGACCAGGCTCCCCTAATCACGAGCACGACTCCCGCCGACGGAGCGACGGACGTCGCGATCGACGCGAACCTGAGCATTACGTTCAGCGAGCCGGTGAATGTCGCCGGCGAGTGGTTCGGGATCTTCTGCGTGCCGAGCGGCGGCCACACCGCGAGCGTCAGCGGCGGACCGACGACGTACATCCTGAATCCCGATGCCGACTTCAGTCCCAACGAGTCGTGTGCCGTCACCGTCAAGGCAGCACAGGTGACCGATCAGGACGCGATCGACCCGCCGGACAACATGGTGTTGGATCGTACGTTCACCTTCACGACGGGTGCCCCGCTCGAGCCTCCGGTTGCAATTCACGACATCCAAGGGGCGGCACACACGTCTCCGAGGGCCGGCGAGGCCCTTTCGAACGTCAATGGGATCGTGACCGCCAAGCGCTCGAACGGCTTCTACATGCAGGATCCCGCACCCGACGCCGAAGACGCGACTTCCGAGGGAATCTTCGTCTTTACCTCGTCCGCGCCCGCGTCGGTGAACGTGGGAGATGCGGTACGGGTGAACGGAACCGTCACCGAGTTCCGACCCGGCGGTTCGTCGAGCACCAACCTGACGATCACCGAGCTTAGCTCGCCGACGATCACGGTTCTCTCGAGTGGCAACTCACTCCCGGCGACCACGGTCGTCGCCAGCGGCGGACGCATGCCACCCGGAGAGGTGATCGAGGACGACTCCGCGGGCAGCGTCGAGACGAGCGGGACGTTCGACCCGGCCTCCGACGGGATCGACTTCTACGAGAGCCTCGAGGGGATGCGCGTCCAGGTGAACAACCCGGTGACCGTCGGCCCCACCAACGGCTTTGGCGAGATCACAGTCCTAGGTGACGACGGCGTGAACGCGGCCGTTCGAACCGCGAGAGGCGGGATCGTCATCCGGCCGAACGACTTCAACCCGGAGCGAATCCAGCTCGACGACGCGATCCTGGCAGGCTCGACGCCACAGGCAAATGTCGGAGACCACTTCTCGGCTGACGCCGTTGGCATCCTCGACTACGACTTCGGCAACTTCGAGCTGAACCTCACGGCGCCGCTCACAACGGTCTCAGGCGGGCTGGCCCGCGAGGCGACGGCACCCCAGGGGCCGAAGCAGATCGCGATTGCCACGTTCAACGTCGAGAACCTCGACCCGACCGACGGCCCCGCGAAGTTCAACACGCTCGCGGGTCTGATCGTGAACAACCTGAGGAGCCCGGACATCGTCGCGCTCGAGGAGGTCCAGGACAACAACGGAGCGACCAACGACTCGATCACGGATGCGAACGTGACACTCGACACGCTCGCCGCAGCGGTCCTGGCCGCCGGTGGGCCCACCTACCAGTGGCGGCAGATCAACCCCGTTGACGATCAGGACGGCGGCGAGCCCGGGGGCAACATCCGGGTCGCATTCTTCTTCCGCCCCGATCGGGGCGTCGAGTTCATCGACCGTCCCGGCGGGGGCCCGACAACTCCGACGACTGTCGTCGCGACCCCGAGCGGTCCGCAGCTGTCTGCGAGCCCAGGCCGTATCGACCCGACGAATGCGGCGTGGAGCTCGAGCCGAAAGCCGCTCGCCGCCGAGTTCAAGATCCGGAACCGCAATTTCTTCGTGATCGCCAACCACTTCAACTCGAAGGGCGGCGACCAGCCGCTGTTCGGGCGCTTCCAGCCGCCGCAGCGAGCTTCGGAAACGCAGCGGAACCAGCAGGCCCAGGTGGAGAACGACTTCGTCGACCAGATCCTCGCGGTCGATCCCAACGCGAACATCGTCACCCTGGGGGACTTCAACGACTTCGAGTTCTCAACGGCACTGCAGACACTCCGCGCCGGGGGCGTGCTCAACGACATGATCGAGACACTGCCGCCCGCGGAGCGTTACAGCTACGTCTTCGAGGGCAACTCGCAGAGCCTCGACCACATCCTCGCCAGCACCGCGATCCTCGGGCTGCCGTTCGAGTTCGACGAGGTGCACGTGAACGCGGAGTTCGCCGACCAGTCTTCGGACCACGATCCGTCGGTGCTCCGACTCTCGCTCAACAGCCCGCCGAAGCCGAACGCCGGCGGACCCTACAGCGTCGACGAGGGCGGTCAGGTCCTGGTGTCTGCAACCGCCGCCGATCCCGACGGCGATGCCGTCACGTACGCGTGGGATCTCGACGATAACGGGACGTTCGAGACTCCTGGCCAGACCGCGACGTTTGCGGCGGGGAGTCTGGACGGGCCCGGAACGAGAACGATCAATGTGAAAGCAACTGACAGCGGCGGCCTGTCGGACACCGACGCGGCCGCCGTTGCCATCGTGAACGTCGCGCCGACGGCCTCGTTGTCCGCACCTGCGACGACGTTTGCGGGCTTCCCGTTCACGATCGCGCTGACCGGCGCATCCGACCCATCCGCGGCCGACACCACCGCAGGGTTCACGTATGCGTTCGACTGCGGTGACGGCAGCGGCTACGGCTCGTTCGGCAGTGCTTCGTCGGCCTCGTGCGCAACCAGCGCCACGGCGACTCGCACGGTGGCCGCGAAGATCCAGGACAAGGACGGCAGCGTCAGCGAGTACAGCGCGACGGTGGGGGTAGTCGTTACGTTCGACAGCCTCTGCGCGCTCGTCCGCGCCTACTCGTCTGACCCGAGCGTCGCCGACGCGCTCTGCGCCAAGTTGGCGGATGCCGCCGACGCATCCACGGCGACCGCACGGGCCGGACACCTGAATGCGTTCCGGAACCAGGTGGACGCCAAGGTCGGCAAGGCGTTCACGCCCGAGCAGGCGGCAGTGCTGAAGCTGCTCTCGACGACCCTCTAAGGGGAGCCGTGAGGCCCGGGCGCCACCGCGCTCTGGGCCTCACTTCTCCTTGTTCCGAGCCATGCCAGGACGCTTTCAAGCCCCTGGCTATACTGATCGACCGCTGATGGCGACCGAGCAAACCGAGCAGAGAATTGCAGGCGACGGCGTCTGGACGACCGGTCCGGACGGCGAGCTGATCCCGGACTACGAGTCCACCTTCCCGACCATCAACGAGGGCGAAGTCGTCCACGGCCAGGTCGTCCGGGTGGACAAGGACGAGGTCCTCGTCGACATCGGCTACAAGTCGGAGGGCGTGATCCCGGTTGCCGAGCTCTCGATCAGGCGCTCGGTCAACCCCGCAGACGAGGTTTCGGTCGGGGACGAGATCGACGCACTGGTCATGACCAAGGAGGACGCCGAAGGACGGCTGATCCTCTCGAAGAAACGCGCTCGGTTCGAGCTGGCCTGGAAGGCGATCGAGACCGCCGCCGAATCCGGCGAGCCGGTCAACGGCCGCGTGATCGAGGTCGTCAAAGGCGGGCTCATCCTCGACCTCGGCGTCCGCGGGTTCCTTCCCGCCTCGCTCGTGGACATCCGCCGCGTCCAGGATCTCGACGAGTTCATGGGCAAAGAGCTTCGCTGCAAGGTGATCGAGCTCAACCGCTCGCGGAACAACGTCGTCCTCTCCCGGCGTGCCGTCCTCGAGGACGAGCGCAAGGAGATGCGCCAGGCAATCCTCGACCGGCTCAACCCGGGTGACGTGGTCGAGGGCCAGATTTCGAACATCGTCGACTTCGGCGCGTTCGTCGATCTCGACGGGATGGACGGCCTGATCCACATCTCGGAGCTCTCGTGGTCGCACGTGAACCACCCCTCCGAGGTGCTGGAGATCGGCCAGACCGTCAAGGTGAAGGTGCTCGACATCGATCGCGAGCGTCAGCGCATCTCGCTCGGTCTGAAGCAGACGCAATCCGACCCCTGGCAGCAGGTGCTCGAGCAGCACAAGGAAGGCGACGTGGTCGAGGGCCGGGTGACGAAGGTCGTCACCTTCGGTGCGTTTGTCGAGATCCTTCCGGGTGTCGAGGGTCTCGTGCACATCTCGGAGCTGGCGCAGCACCACGTCGAAAATCCCAGGGAGGTCGTGGCTCAGGGTGACCTGGTGCCGGTGCTGATTCTCGAAGTCGACGCGGAGCGCCGCCGTCTGTCGCTGTCGCTGAAGCGCGTGGACGCCGACCGACGGGCCGAAAATGAGCCGCCGATCGAGGGCACGCCGCACCTGGACCTTTCCGAGGATGTCTTCTCAGACGCGTCGGCGGCCGCTGCTGAGGCTCCCGAAGAACATGCGTCAATGGACGCTCCGGCCGGAGCCGAAGACGCCGTCGAGCGCGGGGCCGTGAACGTGGGCGACGAGCCGGATCCGGCTGCGGCCGATGAGGTCGCGCCCGTCGAGTCCGTCCCCGACGAGCACTGACGAGCGCCAAGCGGCCACTCGCGGTCGCCATCACCGGCGGGATCGGGGCCGGTAAGAGCGAGGCGCTCGACGCGTTCGCACGTCACGGCGCGGCGACGATCTCCAGTGATGCAATCGTCCACAGGCTTCTCCGTGAGGATCCGGAGGTCCGGCGCGAGCTCGTCGAGCGGTTTGGGCCCGAGGTGATCGGCTCCGACGGAGCGGACCGCGCGGCTATCGCGCGGGTCGTCTTCAGCGATTCCGACGAGCTCGACTGGCTCGAAGAGCTCCTCCATCCGAAGGTCGTGCGAGAACACTCGGCATGGCGAGAGCAAGTGGGCAAAGGGCCGAATCCGCCGCCACTGACGGCGACGGAGGTGCCGCTTCTGTACGAGACGGGCGGTGAGTCCCGTTTCGACGCCGTCGTGGTGATCACCGCCTCACCGGCGGTCCGGGCAGGGCGCCGCGAGGTTCCCGACGCCCGTGAACGACGCCTGCTTCCAGACGAGGAGAAGGTCCGCCACGCAGACTATGCGTACGTCAACGACGGAACGCTCGAAGAGCTGGACGCCTTCGTCGCGGACGTCGTCGCGCATCTGACCGCATGAAGCGTCTCCTCACACTCGGTGCGCTCTGCGCCGCGGTGCTCGGGGCGTTCGCGTTCGTCCAGACGTCGCAGCCGGGATGGTGGGAGCGGCTCTGGTACCCACTCCGCTACGAGCAGATCGTGCGCGGGCACGCGCACAACTACAGCCTCGATCCGGCGCTGCTCGCCGCGGTCATCTACCAGGAGTCGAAGTTCAAGGCCGGCGCGCGCTCGAGCTCGGGGGCAATTGGCCTGATGCAGCTCCTGCCCGACACCGCGAAGGGGATCGCGCTCCACACCGGGGGCAGCCGCTTCCGCGTCGAGGACCTCTACGACCCTGAGATCAACGTGCGGTACGGAGCCTGGTACCTCCGGCACCTGATGCAGAAGTACGGCGAGGAGCAGGCCGCCCTGGCCGCCTACAACGCAGGCCAGGACAACGTCGACCGCTGGCGGCGGGCAGGCCGCGGAATCCAGTTCTCGGAGACCCGCGCCTACGTCGACCGCGTCGAGGAGCTGAAGAAGATCTACCGCCGGGCCTACGGTCCGGAGCTCGGTTCCTGAGGACAGCCGGTCTCGGTGCCGGGGTGGTTTGCGATCGTGAAGCGCTGCTTGGCCTCCGAGGAATTGCCACCCATGTCGGTGACGCGAACCGTCACCTCGTAGACGCCGTTCGGATACGAACGGCTGTGGACGAAGCTTGCGAGGTTGTAGAGGTAGCGGCCCGGCATGAAGAACTGCCTGTTCGAGAAGCGCGGCGAATTCTGGAACGTGCCCCGCGCGTAGACGTCCCAAAAGTTCCGCACCGGGGGCAAGGTCGTCCGGAAGTCCGCCACCGTGACGTCCGGCACGTAGACCCGGCCAAAGACGCGCTCGAATCTCCAGGTGAGAAGCGCGGGCGCGACCGGGAACCCGCCCAGTGGCCCGGGGACGAGCGTCGGCCGCGTGTCCTGCGCCGCAGCGACGATCGAGACGTTGCCGCACACCTTCTCGGGATCGAGCGGCAGGAGCGATCCGGTCGGGCGCGCGCTGATCGATTCCACCTCAGGCGTAGTGTTGTCCCGGTAGGGGCTGATCCCGCCTCGGGCGACAGGGTTCCAGACGGTATGGCCACGCAGCTCCGTCAGATGGATGTGCTCGTAGTGTCGCAGGACGTACCCCAGCACGGTCCGGCCGGCGACCACATGCTGGCCGTTCGCCACCCTGGAGACGAGGTGGTAGTACTGGAACGTCCGGTGGTCGTTCGTGCGGACCGAGATCGCCGAGTCGTTGATCAGCGACGCTCTCCCTGAGACGACGGGATAGACGGGCGTCCCGTCGGGCGCGTAGATGTCGATGCCGTTGTGGAACTGAAAGAGGCCCGGCCCGTCGAGGCCGGCGGTCAGGAGCGTGTTCCAGAAGCGTGTACGCGGGTCGCCGAAGTTCCCCCGGACCGGGTGCTGCTTGTGGAACGGCTTGATCGGCCAGGGGTACGCGCCCGCGGCGCCCGCGTGGACGAGGGCGAGGCCGAGCAGCACGAGGAGAACGCGAGGACGCACTGGTAATGAGACTCTTTCGACGCTCCGCAGGTTAGTCCGGCAGCACAACCGGCACCACGAGGGTGCCGGTTGTGCCACTGAATCGATGCCCTAAGCGTTGTCGACCGTGAAGCTCACCCGACCGACGATGGTATTCGACCGAATGTCGGCTGCCTTGATTTCGATTGCGTATGAGCCGTTCGGCAGTGATTTGCTCGTCCAGGCCTTGGCGAGAGAGAAGCGGTACAGCCCGGGATAGCCCGGATGATTCTGCGCCGTGCCGGGACCGTAGACGGAGGCGAATGCATCTTTCGGAAACGTCTGCCGCGACTCGAGCACGGTGTGCCAGCCGGTTAGCGGCCGCTCGGCGCGGACCACGCGCCAGCGGATGACTGCGGGTGCCACCGGCCAGGGAGCCGGGAGGATGGACTCGGCGGTATCGAACGCCACCAGAACGAGACTGGAGGTTCCGCTCACGTGGTTGCGGTCGAGAGCCACATTGTTCCGCTCGAAGGTCAGCTTCTCCAGCCTCGGAACGGTTCCGTCGAAGAAGGGGCCGAGGCCGCCAGGGCGCAGAGGGTTGATCCACTGGCCGTCGGAGTACTCGCCGAAATGGATGTGGTTCCAGCCCATCGACCTGCCGATGAGCTGGTGCCGGCGAACGAACTGCCCGGACCGCACCGCAGGGATGACGTGCCAGTAGCCAAACGTGCGCGTGCCCCACACCATGATTGCGAACCCGTTGACGAGCCTGGCCGTGCCCGACTCGACCGCGTAGACCGGCACCGGCGTCTTCTCCGGGACGCCGATGTCGATTCCGAAGTGGAACGACTTGGACGACCCGTCCGCACTGATCCGCGGATCGTTGAGGTAGGCGCGGACCGGGTGCGGCCGATTGAACGGCTTCAGAGGCCAGCCATACGTTGGTCGTGCGACCGACGAACCCAGCCTCTCCGAGAGGATCGTGACACCGCCAGGAGCGCTGACTGCTGCAGATCCAGAGCTGATACCCCCGCTGATGATCGCCGTGTTGCAGGCGACGAGGACAATGAGAAGCGTGCGGCGAAGCCCGCCGCGGGCGTTGAGGTGATTCTTCAAGGTAGCCATGCGGCCACCGTCCGGCGGCCCTCAAATGGCGCTCTCAGCCGGGACTAACGGCCGCCTAACGACCTCGGGCGCAGGCGATTAGAAGCCGGTTAGAACCGCCCGCGACGGTCTGACAGGCGTCACCTGGGACGCCTATTCAGATGAAAGAAACCGTGTTACAAAGGTCACATGCCTGAGTTCCGGATCCTGGGACCTCTGGAGGCTTCCGACGAGGCCGGACCGCTTCTGCTTGGAGGACAGAAGCAGCGCGTGGTCCTTGCGCTCCTGCTACTCGATGCAGGGCGGGTGGTCTCCACCGACCGCCTCGTTGACGCGCTCTGGGGAGATCAACCGCCTCGCACGGCGGCCACGTCGCTGCAGAACTTCATCTCGCTACTGCGGAAGATCCTGGGGGCGGGCGTTCTCGAGACGAAGCCGCCGGGTTATCGGCTGAACGTGCGGCCCGGCGAGCTCGACCTGGACCGCTTCCGGACGCTGGTGGAGGAGGCGAGGACCGAAGGGCCACAGCCGAGGGCCGCGAAACTCCGTGAAGCGCTCGCCTTGTGGCGGGGGCCTCCGCTGGCGGACTTCACCTTCGAGTCGTTTGCGCAGTCACACATCGTCCATCTGGAAGAGCTCCGACTGGCGACGCTCGAGGAGCGGGTGCAGGCCGATCTCGACGATGCCCGACACGGCGAGCTTGTAGGCGAGCTCGAGGCGCTCGTCGAGCAGCATCCGGTGCGTGAGCGGCTACGCGGCCAGTACGTACTCGCTCTCTACCGCTCAGGCCGCCAGGCCGAGGCACTTCAGGCCTACCAGGAGGGCCGGCGGATACTCGTCGAGCAGCTCGGGATCGAGCCGAGCCGCGAGCTGCAGCAGCTGCACGGTGCGATTCTCCGGCAAGAGGTCGGCCTCCAGGCGCCTGGTGCCCCTCCACCCTCGGAGGATCACTTCGAGCAGGTTCGTAGGGCGCTGTTCGAAGGTCGTCTGGTTGCCGTGCTCGGGACCGAGATCGCCGATCTGGCCACGCGCCTCGCGCAGCGGTTCGACTATGCGGAAAACGGCTCGAGCCTTGTCTCCATTGCGCAGTACGTCGCAGTCATGAAGGGGTCCGGCCCGCTCTACGACGAGCTCCATGCGCTGCACGACTCAGACGCCGTGCCAACGCCGATTCACCGTTTCTTCGCGTCGCTGCCTCCGGCGCTGCGGGGGCGCGGCCTCCCGCACCAGCTGCTGGTGACGACGAGCTACGACCTCGCCCTTGAGGCCGCGTTCCTCGAAGCTGGGGAGGAGTTCGACGTCGTCTCCTATGTCGCTGCCGGTCCCAACCGCGGGAAGTTCTGTCACATCGCTCCGGACGGGACGGGGCGGATGATCGATCTCCCGAATACCTATGCGACCGAGCTCTCGCTTGAACAGCGGACCGTGATCCTCAAGCTGCACGGACAGGTCGACCGCGGTCCGGAGCGCCAGTGGGAGAGCTTCGTCGTCACGGAAGACGACTACATCGACTACCTGGCGAAGAGCGACGTTGCGGGGGCCGTCCCGGTGGCGCTGGCCGCCAAGCTCCGCCGGAGTCACTTTCTTTTCGTCGGCTACACGATGGCCGACTGGAACCTGCGCGTCATCCTCAACCGGCTCTGGAGCGACCAGCCACTCAGCTACCGCTCGTGGGCGGTCCAACCCCAGGCAAAGCCGCTCGAGCGCGAGTTCTGGCGTCGCCGTGACGTCGACGTCTTGGAGATCCCGATCGAGCGGTACGTGGAGACACTGGCGCGCTACGTCGGCCTAGTGCCTGCCGAGGTGCCCGCGTGAAAGCGACCGTCGCAGCTCCGCCCTCTCCGTACAAGGGTCTCGCCACGTTCGAAGACTCGGATCTCGATGCGCTCCTCTTCTTCGGACGCGAAATCGATAGCGAGGTCATCGCCGCCAACCTCATGGCTGCACGCATCACCGTCCTGTACGGGCCCAGCGGGGTCGGGAAGAGCTCCGTCTTGCGCGCGGGGGTTGCACATCGACTGCGCAAGGAGCAAGAGGTCGAGGTCGTTGTCTTTTCGACCTGGACGGGCGACCCCTCCGCAGCGCTGATCGAGGCCGTCGGCGGAAGCGGCGACTCACCAGTGGACGCTCTCGCAGAGGCCGCAGCTCGTGCGGGCGGCGATCTCTACCTGATCCTCGATCAGTTCGAGGAGTGCTTCCTCTATCACCCCCGTGGCGGACGATTCGCTGCACAGCTTGCGGACGTGGTGAAGCGGCCCGGACTCCGCGTGAATGTCCTGATCGGAATGCGCGAGGACGCGCTCGCCCGACTCGACGCGTTGAAAGCTGCGATTCCGAATTTGCTTGCGAATCGGCTGCGCCTCGAGCGCCTCGACCGAGCGGCCGGAAAGGCGGCCATCCTCGGTCCGATCGAGCGGTACAACACCCTCGTTGCGCCAAACGATCGGGTCGCGATCGAGCCTGAGCTGGTGGACGAGGTGCTCGACGAGGTGACTGTAGGGCGGGTCGAGCTCAGCGTTGCGGGACGCGGCCTCGCCGCGGGCGAGGGCGACGAAAACCGCATCGAGGCGCCATTTCTGCAGCTCGTGCTCGCGCGCCTGTGGGACATGGAAGCCGAGCGCGGCTCCCAAACTCTGCGCCGCGCCACGCTCCGCGAGCTTGGCGGGGCCGAGCGAATCGTCGAGAACCACCTGGAGCACGCGATGGCCGAGCTTTCTCCGCGTGAGAAGGGCGCGGCGGCGGCGATGTACCACTTCCTCGTCACCCCCTCTGGGACGAAAATCGCGCACGGCGTCCATGATCTGGCGGGGTATGCCGCGGTCGACGAGGGCGAGGCCGCCGAGGTGCTGCAGCGACTCACCGCCGAGCGCATCGTCCGTGCGAGCTCCGAAAACGGGCCCAGCACGACCCGCTACGAGATCTTCCATGACGTGCTCGCCGACGCCGTCCTTGGCCCAACGCAGCAATGCCCGTGATCAGGCCGCCCTCGCGCAGATCGAACGGAAGAAGGCCGTACGGCAGGCGGTACTAGCCAAAGAGGGCCGGAAGGAAGCCGAGCGGCAGGAAGCGATCGCGGAGCGGGCCACGAAGCAGGCACGTCTGGCAGAAAAGAAAGCAGAGGGAGAAAAGCGAGCGGCGGACATCGCTCGCTTCGAGGCTCTCGAGCAGAAGGCGATCGCCCAGGGCAATCAAATCAAGGCCGAGCATTTCGCAACTCTCGCGGAACAGGAGACCGAGAAGGAGGCAACGGCAACGGCAACCGCGAAGCGCCAGACGCGCAAGGCGGTTCGGGCGACTGCAACCGCGAATCGCCAGAAGAGACTCATCCGCGCAAGAGAGCTCGCGGCCTCCGCTCGTGCACTACTCGACGAGGATCCGGAGAAGAGCGTTCGCAAGGCCGTCCAGGCGGTGGCAGCGTTCCGCGTGGCGGGACGGGCGCCGGGGCGATCGATGGAGGACACTCTGCGCGACGGCCTTCTGGCGCTCCGGCTCAAGGCCGAGCTCCCGACAGGCGGTCCCGTCCACGTCGTTCGCTACAGCCCGGACGGTTCACTTGTGCTCGCGGCCGGGACCGGCGGGGCATGGCTCTTCGACCGCACGCAGCGCTTTCGGCCACGTCGACTGAAGCCGGCGTTCGCCTTGATCGACGCCACCTTCAGCGACGACGGCGGGCTGATAGCCGGCGCAGGGAAGAACGGCACCGTGCAGGTCTGGGATACGCGGACGGGGCTCCCGCGTTACGCGCTCCGGCACGGCGGCAGCGTGCTGAGTGTCGCCTTCTCGCCCAACGGACGCCTCCTCGCGAGCGGGAGCGCCGACGGCAACGCGCGGCTCTGGACCGTGTCCGACGGAGTACTCGTCGCGACCTTCGAGCATCCGCCGAGCGTTCCCAGCGGCATCGACGACGTGCGCATGGTCTCGTTCAGTCCCGACAGCAGGCGCCTGCTCACGGTCGGCGGCGACCGTTTCGCCCGGATCTACGACGTCGCGCACGGCGTGGAGATCCGTGAGCTCAACCACCAGGCGCAGCTCCGCGTCGCGCGCTTCAGCCACAACGGCAGGCTCATCGCCACAGGCGGCGCCAACGCCGTCGTGCGTGTCTGGGATGCCTCGAGCGGCCAGGCACCGCTCTACTCGCTCCCGGCAGTCGGTCGAGTCGCCGAGCTGGCGTTCAGCCCCGATGACACGTTCCTCGCCGCGGCCGAAACGAACGACACCACGGCACACGTCTGGGACCTGACGACCAGAAGCGCTGTCGCGATCGTCACGAAGCACGTCAGCGGCGTCGAGTCGGTCGCTTTCAGCCCCATCGTGAATGGGTTCGGAGGCATGTTCGTCACCACCGGGCGGGAGGGGAACGCCTACATCTTCCGAGGCTCGACGGGATTCGCGCTCGCCGGGCTGATCGGGCACCGGCAGGCCGTCAATACCGCCGCGTTCAGTCCGGACGGCAACGAGCTCGTCACCGGCAGCGACGACGGATCCGCTCGGGTCTGGAACGCGAAGGTGGATCCCGTTGGACCACTGCCCGTCGCGGAGCAGCATCAGGTGGGTGACCACCACGCCGTTCGGGTCAACAAGGTCGCATTCAGCCCCGACGGACGGCGAATGCTCAGTGCGGGCGCCGATAATGCTGCGCGCATCTGGAGGCCCGGCCGCCCAGCGATATCGCTGCTTCATCGAGGCCCTGTGAACACGGCTGAGTTCAGTCGCAGCGACCGCCTTGTCCTCACTGGAAGCGAGGACGGCACGGCGAGGACTTGGCAAGCCGCCACAGGCAAGCCGGTCCGGACGTTCGAGCACGGCGCGGCGGTGCAGAGCGCGCGATTCAGCCCGGACGGCCGTCTCGCAGCGACCGCCGGCGCAGACGGCTGGGCGCGCCTGTGGGATGTCGCAACCGGCAGGCGGCGGCCTGCGATGAAGCACGGTGCGGCGATCAACGTTGCGGCTTTCAGCCCGGACGGACGGCAGCTGGTAACGGCCGCCGCCGACGGATCGGTGGTGCTGTGGCGCGTGCGTGACGGCTCCCGACTGTTCAAGCTCAACGGCCATCACGATGCAGTTGTGGCGGCAGCGTTCTCCCCCAACGGCAGATGGCTCGCCACGGCGTCCGCGGATCGCACGGCTCGGATTTGGGACGCCCGGACCGGAGCCAGCAGGCAAACGTTGGCGGGCGACGACACGGAGCTCACGTCGTTGGTTTTCAGCCCGGACGGCACCCTGCTCGCGACGGCGAGCAAATCCTCGGATGCCAATGCGCGGGTCTGGAAGGTTCCCTCAGGAAAGCAAATCGCGTTGCTCCGATTCCATCAGGGTGCGGTCAACGATCTGGCGTTTAGCCGGGACGGCCGCTGGCTCGCGACGGCGGGGCCGACCGCCGTCGGCATCTGGCAGACGCGGAAGCGAGGCCGCTGGCTGACGCATCCGCTCCACGCCGTGCGGACACCACGCACCATCAGCGAGCCGGCGGTGACGTCGGTGGCGTTCTCGCCGCACGGATGGCGGATCGTCTTCGGCAACAAGGACGGTTCCGTCCGCGCGTTCAACTGCATGTTGTGCGGTGGGCTAAAGCAGCTCACGGCGATGGCCAAGGCCCGACTGGCCGAGATCGTCCATGCGAAGCAGCTCTAGCGAGGTGAGGGCCATGGCGCTCAGCGATCGGTGTTGCCCATGAAGCGGTCTTGGATCCGGTTCCCGCTTTGGCTCTCTCTCGTCCTGGCCGCCGTCTCTCTCGTCCTTACCGACAGCACGGGCAGCGCCGGGACAGGCAGCTCGCTTCGTTCATCGGCTGATCCTGCTCCGGTCGCCTCGCTCGAGCCGGCGGCGACCGCAAGGCTCTGGCGGCGGCTGGTCGCTTCACGGTCATCGCGGGCTGACGTCGAAGGCGTCTGCCGGCCGGTTCGCGCCGTCTTCTATGCAGAGACGGATTTCCTTCGTCTCGCGACGAAGCTCGCAGCGAACGCCTCGCCGTGCGCGGAGTACTACATTTCGATCCCCCCGATCGTCGCGGACAAGACCGAACCGCGTCGCAACCAGGCCTGGCGCATCCGTGCCCTCGGTACCAACTTCCACGCCATGGCCGAGATCCACTTCGCCTCCTGGAGCAGATGGGTCACGAGTACCGGCTCGACCTGGTACCTCGCCGGCACGACCGCGCGCGAACGCATGGCGGCGGCTGGCTATGACGTGTCGAAGGGAGACACGTGGGCACTGAACGAAGTGAGCTCGGCCGTCAGGAGAGGCACGGGCAATGCGCGGGCCAACCTCAGGGAGTTCCTCAGGGGCCTGTACGAAGGGGACCGCAGTCAGCCGACGCGCGGCACCGTCTTCGTCATCGGCGTAGGCCAGGGGGCGACCGACGTATCGCTGTACCAGATCAACCTCCAGAGTTGGTTCACCGACACCGAGTTCTGGGCTGACGTCGCCACGTATGTCAGCGACTGGTCGCAAGAGGTGTACGGCGACGTGCGCAACTGGGCTGTTTCCGGCATTCCAAGGGGGCTCCGCCGCGACTACCTGAACGACTTCCTGCAACACCAGGTCGTGCTGGCGAACGCCGGCCCCGAGACGATCGAGACCGCACGCTCGTATCTGCAGGAGGCGTACAGTCCGCTCGCGAACGCCACGTGGGAGCGAGAGACCGGCTATGGCTGGACGATGGTTCCGGCCGAGCAGATGGCCGGTTACGTGTCCGCGCAGGTCCACGCGCTCCGATACTTCGGCACCAAAACAGGACAGTCGGTGGACCACTGGGGCTTTGCGTGGGCGCCCAGAAACGCCTCAGGTGCCTCCGCGAGCGACTTCACCGCTCAGAGCGGTCTCATCCTCGACCGGCTCGGCTTGGCCATGTTCGACTCGGGCCGGTCGATCGATCCGATGGATCCCGGAAGCGCGGCGTGCGGGACACGAGAGAACCTCTGGTGCAGCGGAGACGTGGAGGGCGCGACCCTGAACGAGGAGTGGAAGTCGTTCAGGGTCTGGATGCAACCACTGCTGGCGTTTGGGACGCAACCGCAGACGATCGCTGCCGGAGCGCGTTCCGAACCGATGGCGCTGGCGTTTACCACGACCACTGGACTCGCCCTGACGACGCGAGCTCCACTCCCTGTGACGCTGAGCTCGAGCTCGCCCGGAGGCACCTTCTCGACGAGTCCCGTCGGTCCCTGGTCGACGTCGCTATCACTCGTCATCGCCGCCGGCACCGGCACGAGCGGCGTCATCTACTACCTCGACACTCATGCAGGCAGCCACGTGCTTACCGCGTCAGCGGAAGCTGTGACAAGCGGGACGCAAACCGTAACGATCACGCCCGGGCCGGCTGTCGCGCTCACCGTCACTCCGGCATCCGCGACCGTCCGCGCTCGAGCGACTCGGCGTTTCGCCGCCAAAGGCACTGACTCCTACGGAAACGCGTTCCCGGTTTCCGCCGAATGGTCTCTGACGCCGCCGACCATCGGCACGATCGCACCGAGCACGGGAAGCACAACCACGTTCAGGGCCAAGAGTAGGCCTGCGGACGGCACGCTCACCGCCGCCATCACGACGCAGGCCGGGACAATCACGGGCGTAGCGACGCTGCAGGTCGCACGCGCTCGGCTCAGGATCGTCTCGATCACCTACCGGAGAGGCAACGGCGCCACCCGCGTAAACGTGACCGCGCGCGACGAAGCCGGCAGGCCGGTCCCCCGGGCGGTCGTTTCCGTCGTGGTGCGGCTGGATGACCGGGTCCACTACGCCGCGCGTGCGAGAACAGGCGCCGCCGGAAGAGCGGTGTTTCGGGTGCCGATGCGGGCTGGTGGCTGCTTGACCACCGCCGTCAAGGGCGTTTTCGCGGCCGGCTATCTTTGGGACGGCCGCAACCCCTCGAACCGATATTGCGCTCCACCTAGGTCGTAGGCGGCGCGGAGCGGGGCGGTGGCCGACGCGGAGGCGGTGGCCTCGAGTGCGCCTTTTCGCCCCGCTGCGGGCTCGTGCAGAGGCATCAAGCAGCTGAGGGCCCTGCCGAAGAGCCGCCTGTGTGAGATCGTCAGCGCGAAGCCGTAGTAGCTACCCTGCTCGCTCCTCCAGCTCGTTGGCCCTGCGGGTCACGACGGCGAAGCCGGCCTGGAGCCAGTCGTTCACCCCGGCGGCAGCCAGCGACCACGTCAGCAGCCGGCCGAAGCGAGGCGCAAGGATCTGCGTCGTCGCGAGCCCGGCCGCGGCCCACGTGCCGACACAGCGACTGCACGTCACGAGCTCGCCGATCGCCTGCTCCATGCCGCCTGTCTGAACCGGCTTCTCGTCTTCGCCCTCGCCCCCATCGCCCTCGACGAACGGTTCGCGGATGAAGCTAGTCACCTCGTCGCGCGCGATCGTCTGCGCGGCCTTGAAGGTCGCTAGGGAGAGGGCTGCGAGGTCGAGCCACGTTTGCTCGCGCGGATCGCGGCCGAGCAGGTGGGCGAGGCCGCCGGCGACCGCTATGCCGCCCACGAAGACGCCCATGATCGCGGCGTAGGCCTCGTTTGGACGGGTCGGGGTCGGTCGTTGGGGCGTGACCGCCATCAGGACCTCTTTCCGCTGTGTGCGATGCCCGCAAACCTGGCGCCGGCGTGGTGGTTAGCCCGCGGTTAGGGCCGTACGCCAGCGTGAGCACATCGACCCGAGGAGGATTTCCATGAAGGTCATCCGCTTGCTCGCCGCTGGCACCGCCGTCTGGCTACTCGCAGTCGGCTCGGGTCCCGGACCGGCGAGCGCCGATGGGAGCCACGAGGGCGGTGTAGCGGCGAAGTGTCGCCCGCGCGCTAAGGCGGTTTTCTGGACCGCGAGCGATTGGACGCTCCTGGGTCAGGAGCTCGCGGCGCAGCGGTCTCCCTGCGCCGACTACTACATCTCGATCGCACCCCTCGCCGCGGACAAGACGCGCCTTCGGGTGCAACAGGACGATGTGATCAGAGGACTCGGCCCGCGATTCCATCCCGTCGCCGAGGTGGTGCTCGGCGGCCCCACCGGGTGGGCCGCATCGTGGGTGGACGGCTCTCCGGGACGAACCTGGTTTGACGCTGGCGTCGAATTCCGCAGACGGATGGCAGAAGCCGGGTACAGATACGACCTCGGAGAGACGTGGCTCCTCAACGAGTTTGACCGGAGCACGCGGCGGGACGAGCCGCCATATACGCGGAAAGCGATGAAGGATCTGCTGCGTGGGTTGTATTACGGGGATGGCACTGGGCCAACGGTCCCGGGGATCGTCGAGATCGGGATCGCCTACACGCACCAGAACATCCCCGACGTCGAGGGCTACAAGTCCGAGATGAAAGCGTGGTTAGAGGACTCGGACTTCTGGAGGAATGTCGACCCGTCTATTTCGATCCTGACGAAGGAGGTATATCCCGACGCCCGGTTCTGGGGCGTCGCGGGAGCGCCCCGGAGTGATCGCAGGCGCCACCTCAGCCAGTACATGGAGCACGTCATGAACCTGATCGACGCGGGTCCAGCCAAGATCGCTGCAGCGCGATCGCTATTTCGCCGGACTTACATGCCTCTCGGGAACGCGACCTGGCCGGCAAAAGGGCCCGACCCCTACACGCCCCCCTTCTGCTGTGGGCACGGGTGGACGATGATGCCGCTACAGGCCATGCTGTCGTTCGTATCCGAACAGGTTTATGCCGTCCGGGTCTACGCCGCTGGCCACCCCAAGGGGCCGCCGAAAGGTCGGCTTGGCTTCTCGTGGCAACCGACGAACAACTTCAATCTCTCCCCAGAACAGTGGGACGCCGCGAAACGCGCGATCGCTTCACGAATCGGCGCTGCGATTCGGTACGCCTACCGACCGGGCCGCGCGTCGCCGAATGGGGCTTGCGCGCCGCCAGGCAGCCCGAAGGACTGGTGCCGCGGAGCCAACATTTCCGGCGCCGCGTTCACGAACGTTTGGGAGACATTCGAGCACTGGGATTGATCAGGAATGCGCGGAGACGGCTAACGCGGCTGACCGGATGACAAAGCAGGGACTGCGACCAGCTCGCCGTCTCTTATCGAGGCGGCGGCATTGAATCTGTGGCCAGAACGAGATCTCATCGCAACGCACTCGAAAGACCTCCTCTGAGCCGTTGGGGGCGGGCGCCGGACGACGTTCCGGCGCCCGCACACGCCGCTACGCTAGGTCGGATGCGCGAGTTCAAAACATCGGCCGACTACCGGCCCACCGGCGACCAGCCCACTGCGGTCGCCACGCTGGCCGAAGGCATCACGGGAGGTGAGCGCTACCAGACGCTGATCGGCGCTACGGGTACGGGCAAGACGGCGACGATGGCCTGGACGATCGAGCAGGTCGGGAAGCCGGCGCTCGTGATCGCTCACAACAAGACGCTCGCGGCGCAGCTGTGCAACGAGTTCCGGGAGTTCTTCCCGCACAACGCGGTCGAGTACTTCGTCTCCTACTACGACTACTACCAGCCGGAGGCCTACG
>WNFV01003661.1_pt1 | contig 24717 bp, 32 predicted proteins | sample 5400101 | NCBI WGS metagenome assembly WNFV01 (sample SAMN13153361, study PRJNA577476) | soil metagenome | isolation source: 115 cm soil or saprolite under grassland replicate 1 | place: USA:California | collected 2016-06-15 | reverse complement strand
TGTTCAATGGGTTTTTATCAAGGCGCTGAACATTCGAGATGGAGCGCTGATTGTCACATCCGGGCGCGACAAGGTATACACCGTTGATTTGAAGACGAAAGCCCTGACACAATCCGACCGTGTCGAAGAAGGAAATTAAGACATGAGCGTCGTCGGAAAGGTGGATAGCCTTTGGCGTTACCCCGTCAAGAGCATGCGTGGCGAGGAAAGGGACGAATTGTTTGCAGGTTTCTCTGGAGTTTACGGCGATCGCCTCTTCGCCTTCAGGAGTTCGGCCAGCCCCACAGGATTCCCCTATCTTACAGCCCGCGAACAGCGAAAACTTCTGCAATATCGTCCGCACTTCCGTTATCCGGACAAAGCAGCGCGGCCGATCAACTTGACCGAAGCGGAGAGCATGGGCGCCAATCCTCTCTCGGCCGATCCTTCAGAGTTAACGGTCGATGTTGAGACTCCGGATGGAAAAACGATCGCGATTGATGATCCAGCTCTGATCGAGATGCTCCGAGCGGACATCGATCAAAAGCATCAGCTCACGCTGCTGCAATCCCAGCGCGCGATGACCGATTGCCGTCCAGTGTCGATCTTCAGTTTGCAATCGGCGCGGCAATTGGGAGAAGAGACAGGCACGCCGATGGATAAGCGCCGTTTCCGGGCAAATGTCTATGTGGACTTAGCCTCGGGCGGAGGTTTCGCCGAGAATGCGTTTGTCGGTCGCTCCCTGCGAATCGGGCCGAAAGTGGTCGTCTCAGTTCTGGAGCGCGACGCGCGCTGCATGATGATCACGCTCGATCCCGATACCGGAGAAAAGGACCCCGCGATATTGAAAAAAGTTGCCCAAGCTCACGATGGCATGGCCGGTGTTTACGGTGCGGTAATGGTGGAGGGCATGCTGCACAAAGGCGATCCGGTGGAAGTGCTGGACTAACGCGCTCGTCGCAGCGAACAATCCCCTACATTCTTATGACAAAGACACACATTACCCTCCTTCTTCTCACGGCAGGCATACTCAACGGCAGCCAGGTTGCCTACGCCGCCGATCCGACCCACGCTGATCAACCAATCGTGCCTCCAGCCGAAGCGATTTCCCGGCTTAAAGAGGGCAACGGACGCTACACTAACGGAAATCAACAGCATCCACGTCAGTCCACAAAGCAGCGCGCTGAGTTGACAAAAACTCAGCACCCATTTGCCATTATTGTCAGTTGCTCCGATTCGCGCGTTCCGCCAGAGATAGTATTTGACCAGGGACTCGGCGATTTATTTGTGGTCCGCGTGGCCGGAAACGTGATCGACGATCACAGCCTGGGAAGCATCGAGTACGCGGTCGATCATCTGGCGGTGCGCTTCATCGTCGTGCTAGGGCATCAGCGTTGCGGGGCCGTCAAGGCGGCCAAAGACACAATCGCCGCAAAAACCGAAGCGCCGGCGCATCTCCAATCGCTGGTCACAGCCATCCAGCCCGCGGTCGAAGCTACTGTCCACGACGATCTCGAAACAACCGTGAAGGCGAACGTCAGGGATGTAGGGCAAGCGCTGCGTTCATCCATGCCTGTTCTCAAACCTAAAGTTGATTCCGGCGAACTCCGCATCGTCGACGCGTATTACAGTCTGGACACGGGGTCTGTTACTTTTCTTGATGAGAAGTAAGCTCTTCGCTACACAAACACAAACCTCGACACTGTTCGCAGCACTGAAACAATGATTGAGATCACTTCTGGAATGCCGGACAATGTTCTCGCCGTCACTGCCCATGGAATGGTAACGGCCCAGGATTATGAGAACGTACTTTTGCCAGCCGTTGAAGAAGCGCTCAAACAACATAATAAAATTCGCTTCCTGTTCCGCACTGGCGAAGACTTTTCGGGATACACGCCAGGAGCGATGTGGGACGATGCGAAACTGGGAGTTCGACATCTAACCGCATTTGAAAAGATTGCCGTGGTTTCTGACGTGCCCTGGCTTGCACAGGCAACAAGGCTTTTTCGCTTCCTCATCCCGTGTCCAGTGAAGGTTTTCACCAGTGAAAAACTTCCCGATGCGGAAGCTTGGATCCGCGAATAGGCGCGATCAAAGCCGGCAGCGGACGCTGCAACCTATTCCCAGCCGATCTGGCGGCCTTTGTTTTGTTCTTCCAGCCAGCTCATCAGCGGCTTGAAGTAATCAGCCATGGCCCGGGTGGAGATGTCTTCGCCGGTCGCTTCCTTCAAAACTTTGCGCCAATCTTCCGTGCCGCCTTTTTTCAAGATATTGTTCAGCCACGCGCCGACCTCCTTGTTGTCGGCGTAATTACAGGATTGCGGCGGTTGATGCAGGATTTTGCGAGCGATGTAATCGTGCAACTGAAACTTAAACACGGTCGCGAACGCGTAGTTGCAATAATAAGCTGGATTGTCGTTGATGTGCGTCTTGGTGGCGGCATCGCAGAATTCCTCGCCACGCGGTGATGGCGGTTCGATCCCCTGAAAGTCTGAGACGTACTTCCACCAGCGTGCGTTCCACTGATCAGGCGACAGATTCCGCGCGTAAACGTCCGCTTCCCAATGCGGCATTACGCCGCAGGAGAAATAGATGAACGGAATCGAGCGGGCGAGTGCGTCATCCAGAAGGAAGGCGGTTTTATCGGGCTTAAAATCTGCCGGCAAAACGCCGCGCGACTGCAGATACGGCACCTGACTGGAAGGGAGCGCAATCAACTCGCCAACGCCTTCGTGAAATCCGGGTGCTGCCCCGGTTCGCAGCAAGTAAGGGACTTCCGGGCGCGTGTAAGCCTTGAAGTAATAGCCGTGACCAAGCTCGTGATGCGCGGTGAAAAACCAGCGCGCGTTCGGCTCGATGCTTTGCAACGAACGAATGTCGTTCTCGAGATCGATATGCCAGCAGGAGGCGTGCGTGTTCTTTTTGCGCTTTGAATCTGGCGGCAAGGGATACAAGTCCGATTTCTTCCAAAAACTTTCCGGCAACGGCGAGAACCCGAGCCCGGTGTAAAATTGCTCGGCCGTCTTGATGATCCATTCCGGTTTTCGCCCCTCGAAATACTTGTCGATGTTCGCTGCCTCGACCAACCCTTCCCATTCCTGGCTCCAGCGATTATTGATCCAGTGCGCCGGGATTTTCTTCGGCACAGGTTGATGATATTTCTCGGCCAGTTTGTATTTCGCCCAGGTGTGCAACTGCAAATAGAGCGGCCGCAGTGTCGTCATCCAACTCTCCAGCATTTTGAGCATCTCGTCGGTCGTCATTCCGTAAGAGGCGACTTCGAGCGAGAAGTAATCGGGATACTTCATCTCTTTGGCCACGCCGTTGCGCAGGTCGCGCAGCGTCACCAGATTCGGTTTGAGCGCAGGGCCGGATTCTTTCGACGCTTCCCAGACCGCCTTGCGCTCGTTGAGGTCCGTGCTCTTCTCGAGTTTGTTATCGATGTCGTTGGCGGTGATCTTTTGACCGTTGAGTTTAAATTCAAAACTATTGAGGATCGAAGCCTGTTTCGTCTCGGCGGTCACGCGCTTCGCCACAAGATCGGGATTGGTCATCGGCCCTTCCGCTGCGTTTAGGAGAAGCTGTTTCAACTGCCGAATCGTGAGCTCATTCAATTCTTTTTGATGCGCGAGGAGTTCGCGCGCCTCAGTGATGATTGCCGGGTTTCCGTTAAACGCCGCGTATGCTTTGCCCGTCGCTTCCGCGGCGGCGTCGTGTTCAGGCGTTACGTCGGTGACTGCAAGCCATTGCGCTTCGCTGTTCACCCGATAGAGCGCTTGATACCCGGCGTTGGCAAGCGCAAGAAAACGATCAGCCCGTTCCTGAATAGGCGATTTCGTCGCGGCGAAGGCGAGTAGCGGGACTAAGGATAGGAACAGGATGACGAAAACGAATGGTACCGATGAGCGGCGATTCATGCGCGGAGGTTAGTCGAAACAAATATTGTAGGGCAAGCGCTCCGCTTGCCAGTGGAGAATTATCACTGCGAATCTACTTCCGCCACCGCAGCCTCCCAGAAAAATCTCGGAATTGAGTGATTCCAAATCGCGTTCCAATGTAGGTGGATTGAGCGTTCTGTCGCTCGACCTTAAAACGCCGGCCAAAGCCGCAAATCATATGACAAGTGAAACGCTCGCTCCTCGCGCATTGGCGGTCCTGCACGAATGGGTCCAGTCCGAAAGTTTGAGGAAACATTGCTATGCGGTCGCTGATTCGATGAAGCATTTCGCGCAAATGCGCGGTGACGACGTCGATCTTTGGGAGGCGGTTGGCCTGCTCCACGACATGGATTACGAGCGCCATCCAAATCTGGAGCACAGCCCGACCGAAGGGCACCCGTTCGTGGGCGTTGCGTGGTTGCGCGAGAAGGGCTGGAGTGAGGAAATTAGCCGGGCGATTCTTTCACATGCGGATTACGCAAACGTCTCGCGCGAGACGCCGATGGAGAAAACACTCTACGCCGTCGATGAACTAAGCAGTTTCGTTATTGCGGTGGCATTGGTTCGCCCGACAAAGAGCGTCCATGATGTCGATGTTCGAGCGGTGAAAAAGAAGATGAAAGACAAAGCATTCGCGCGCGCCGTCAATCGCGACGACATCGTCCGCGGCGCGGCCGAACTGGGAATGCCGCTCGACGACGTGATTGCCGGAGTCATCAACGTGCTGAAGTCAGATTCCGCGCGGCTTGGACTCGCCGGAACCACGACTTAAAGCAGCGAAGCAAGGGGAAAAACGCGTCAACAGAGCGACGCTACTACAGCTTTTCGGCAACGATTTCCAAGACCAGCGGACTAATCATTAACGAATTTGGGCTCGCTTCCGCGCGAGCCAGATCGGCGCGCAGCGCGTCAGCGAATTGTTGATCGATTCGTCCTATCTCAATCAGGCGCGGAAGGTAAATATCGATGAATGTGGCAGGCCATTGCCACATGTAATCGTTCGGACGCACACAAAAGATGTGTGGTGTAGCCGAGCGAATGAAAAAGCCATTTGCTGCTAGCAGCGCCGGTAGCCCGGCAGCACCATCGGGTTCACCGCCCGATTCACGCCACGTTGCGATCACGTGCTTCCGGAACCGTTCCTGATTCGCCAGGCGCGGCAAAAAATGCCACGTCTCATAATGGCCGTACTCATGGAAGATGGCGACGTTGCCCTTGGCCATCACGCCGCCGAGTTTCCTGATCAATAGCGCGGGATCGTTGACGAACGAGACAACCCAGCGGCACCACAAGAAGTCATAATCTCTCCTGGGCAATTCATCGGCCATCAAATCCAGTTCGTGAATCTTGACATTAGTGAGCGAGCGCACACGGCACGCTTCATCCATCGCACGGATAAAGTTTTTCGACCGTTCGATCGCAATCACTTCACCGGTCGGCCCGACAATCCCGGCAAGATCGACAGCCGCACAGCCAGGGCCGGCGCCGATATCGAGCACGCGTTTGCCCACGGTAATACCGGCTCGTTGCCAGCAATCCAAAACAACCGCACGCCAGACGCGATGTTGCAATCCGAGTCTTGCCAACTCCTCGTCGTGTGTGCCAAGAACGTAATCGCGTTCCGTTGTCATTAGCAATGTATCCGGCCTCCTGCGCACCCGAGCGCTACGACGGCGGCGCGAGATCGCCTTTCGCCTTTGCCATCTCTGTCGTCTTTACTGCGGCTGAGAACTATCTCCCGGCTGATGCCCCGAACTTTGCTGTGTGTTCGTGCCAGCGGCAGCTCTCTTCGCAGCCCATCTCGCTCTCATCGCTGCCGCCAATTGCTCACGACGTTCCGGCGAGAGGTTGAGTTTTCTTTTCGCGCTCTTAGCAGCGCCCGACCCTTTCACGGTAGCCGCTGGTTTTACGCCAGTCTTCAATGGCGAGCGCTTCTTGTTCTTGTCGATTGAGGCAGAGGCCTTACCAGCCTTTTGAGCACGCCCAGCTGATTTGCTCTTGGGCTTGGCTGCCGCGCGTGTTTCTGCCGCTCCAAGCTTCTGTTTCAATCTGGCAAGTTTCTTTTCGCCTTTTTGCAGACGAACTTCGAGCCGACGGATCTTTTTCTTGAGACTTTTGAACTTTTTCATTTGGGACGAGGAGTGGTTGCAGCGACCTCTGATAGGAATGCTGACTGAGCTTTGAGGTAATCATGAAAGCTCGCCGATGTCACGTGATTCCTAGCCCTTATTCAGGCAGTAATCGAGCTATCCAAACACAGCAACGGCCAAAATGAAATTCAGGGCGCAAAAATCAAAAGCACAAACACAGCGAACAGCAGCAGGTGAATGCAACCCTGCAAAACATTTGTTTTGCGACTTGTAAACGTGACCACGCTCACGGCCAATGTTAAGATAAGAAGTGGAAGATTGCCGCCTTGCACCCCGAGTACAATCGGTCGCTTCGTGATCAAGCTGATCGTCAACACAGCTGGAATCGTTAGTCCGATAGTCGCGAGCACGGAACCGAGTAGAAGGTTTACTGAACGCTGCAACTGATTGCGCAGGCTGGCGCGGATGGCACCCAATCCTTCCGGAGACAGGACCAACGCGGCGATCATCGTGCCGCCAAATGCCTGCGGCATGTGAAATTGCTCGATACTGTTATCCAATGGAATAGCGAACTTTTCCGCCAGTAAAATAACGGTAATCAGGTAAACGAGTAACATCGCAACATGAAAAGCCGTTGAGCGTATGTGGACTGGATGATCGGCGGAATGCGTCGCCCCTGCTGCTTCCCTGGAGTCGATGAAATACTGGCGATGGCGCACCGTCTGGATGAGCAGGAAAATCGCGTAAAGCGAAAGTGACGTCACAGCGAGGAAGATTGCCTGCTCCGTGGAAAATGTGGGCCCGCTCGTAGAAGTCGTGAAATTTGGCAGGACAAGGCCGAGCACGGCCAGTGCCATGATGACGTTGAGATATGCGTTAACGCCTTGCAGATTGTAATATTGCTCGCGATAGCGCAAGCCGCCCAGGAGCAGACACAACCCCACCAAGCCCATGAGGGCGATCATGACGACGGCAAAGATTGCATCCCGCCCAAGGGTCGGGTTATTCGCGCCATGCAACATCGCGACGGAGATCATCACCACTTCGATGCTGATCGCCGCGAGCGTCAGGATCAATGTTCCGTAGGGCTCGCCGCACTTAATTGCGAGACAGTCAGCATGCCGGACAACGGACGTTGCAGACCAAAGGATAACGACAAAAAGCCAGAGAAATACAGCAGTCAGCGCGACTGGATGCCCGATGATTTCAACCAGCCGGCTTCCGGTTCCGAAAAAAATCGCCGCTGTTCCCAGGCCAATGAGCAGCGGGAATTCCGCGCGCATGATGCTCGGGAAATTTTTGGCATCAGCGGCTGATTCGGCCTTTGCTGACATGGGCGCGAGCATATCGAGTCCGCCTTCGTCGCGCAATCGGCCAATAACGTTTATCCGAGCGCAAATGTATTTGCGCCGATCGCCTGGGACCTGCTGGCGACAGTCACGGTGCTGGAGAAGCGGTGGCTTCCCCAAAATAGACGATCGTGCGAAACAGATTCCCGGGATAGCGATAATCGTAGGAATCCTCGGGCACATTCTCGCGTCTGACGAACTTCGCGATCCAGTTGCCGTGCGCGTCGAACTTGTAGGTATAGTGCATGCGCGGGAATGGCGGCTCCTTACCGGAGGGGCGATCCTCTTCGATCACGACGTTTCCGGCCGTATCGTTAGTGTAGAGCGTCGTCGAGAATAGTTTGCCTTCGCCATCGAGCGCCTGGCTCTCGACGAGCGCGCCCGCGGAATCGTATTTCATCCGCTCAATGATGCTGGGTGGCCCGTCAGGTTTCTCGCTGTACCATCGACTGCACTCGATCATGTTGCCGTGTGGATCGAAGACATAGCGCTCCACTGAGTTACCCATGACCGAGCGGAATATTGCGGTGTTGACGTTCACATGTTCGATCTTCTTGTCGGCGATGAAGTCCGGCGTGATATCCTTGTCCTCTATCAAATTGCCTTTCTCGTCGTAGGTCCGGCTGCCAAGCTCGCGCTCTTCCTTCTCTCCGTAATCGTTCTGGTGGTTAGCCTGCCAGTGCATCGAAATGGTCCCGACCAGACCTTTCAGTCCATCGCGTTCGCGGTCGGTTTTCATCATCGGCGCTGCCGCGCAGAGGGCGAGCGCCAGCGCAACAATCAATAGATTGCGGGTCATTTGCCGGTCTCGCGAGCTGGGCGGAAGACGAACCGATCGAGGCCCGGCGACTCTTTTTCCGGCCAGACCTCGATAAACTGGATCCATTCACCCGCGGTTTTCGGATCGTCGCCGGGTTTTTCCTCGTCCATTCGCTTGCCTTCGATGTCGAGCACCATGCCGTCCTTGAGCCAGCTTCGACCTTCCGGGCCTTCGGTCGCCCCACCATGCAGCGCTAGATCCTGTTCGTCGCGATAGACTTCATGGCCCGCAAGCCAACCGTCTTTGATCAACCGCGCCCGCAGCGCGGCATCCTGCAACTCGAGTTCCGCTCGCGAAACTTTGTGCGGCGAGGTGCCTACTGTCAGCCAGCGGATGCGGGCCGGGTCTTTAGAGTATGTGGTGATGAAATAGTAGCGCGCATGGGGAAGCACCATGCCGGTGCCCGGGATTGTGTAGTCGAACACGCCGCCGCCCGCGATCGCCGACCTGGCATAGCGCGTGTCGAGCTTCATGGTGGATTGTTTAACCATATCGGCGACGCTCATGTCCGGCCGGGCGCTCAGCTGACCGAGATTCGGACCCTCGGCGATGGCGTTGATCGCCTGCTGAATAGACTGCTGCGAGCCGGCGCCGAAGAAACCGCTCGCGATCATGGCGGGAATCGCGACAACAATTCCGGCGAAGATGACGCCCCACAACACCCAGACGATGGCTGCCTGATGCCGAATCATGGCGCCGATCACCGGCGCGTTCTGATTGCCCAGCCGTTCCTGAACGCCCAACACCGCCTTCACCATAACGGGAATCGCGGACATTCCCGCCGCCACGAACAAGGCAAAAAACAAGGATAGCGCAACGATTGACGCCCGGCCTTCGAGCGGTTTCATGCCTACGGCCTGGAGCACATTACCCAGAATCGCGAGGCCAATGAGGGCTGCGAACAGGCAGGCGCAGATGATGGCGTGGGCGCGAAGGCTGAGCATACCTGCGAGCTGTTGTAACCAGCAGTACGCCTCAGGATCAAGCGCCGATCACTCGTCGCAATGACAATTGCGATGTTTGCCGGCGTCTTCTCGTCCCGCTTCGGCGGAGACGGAAAATCACCAACGATGCCGCAATGTCGTAGGACAACTCAACTCTTGCGATTCCTGTGTCTACTCTTTCTTTTGAGCGAGCGGCAGGAATTCCTCACGCGCAACCTTGCCATCTTTGACGGTGTAGATTCCTACCTCGGACATCTGCATTCGTTTATTGGAGGCTTTGTCGGTTGCATCAATGTCGAACTGTACGACGAAGGTATCGCGGGCCACGAATGGTCCGCTCACTTTCGCGCTGTGCACCTCCATGTTCTTCTCCCACCAGTCGGTTTTGCCGCGTACTTGATCAATGCCGCGCATTTCCGCCGGCATGTTCTCCATCTCGCGCGCCTCGACGCTAACGATGTCCTTCGCGTAGAGTTCATCGAGCGCCTTCCTCCATTCGTTATTGCTGCAAAGCTCCACTAATTTTGTAGCCACTTCTTCTGTATTCATAATTCTCTCTATTTTTGATTTGAGATTGTTCAACCGATATTTCCACTGTAGCCGTCTCGCTGTGTCGAGGCGCGGTTGCTGAGTCGCTCGTAGCTGCACGGCGACACAGCGCCGTGGCTACAACTAGACCGCTTCGGGTTTACGAGACGACCGGATGATTTCTGACGTCCCACGCTAACCCCCGGCGATCGCTCCAATAACCAGAAACGGCTCAGACCCCTTCGCAATCGCGTCGGGGAGCGGATCATCCGGAGATTCATGCGACAAATCTTCGCCGCAGGCAAAGAATCGCACCAGTGGCCGCCGGACTTGAGTAACATGATCACGCATTGTTCCGCTCAGCATCGGATATCGAGTTTCAAGCGCGTCGAGCACCGAGCGTTGAGTCACCGGCGTGGCAACGTCAAGTTCCACCTCGCCATCCACGTACGCCAGCGTGCGTAAGTGAGGCGGAAGAACAACACGAATCATGGCGGACTAAAAAATCCCAATAACCAAAACCCAAGCTCCAAACAAATTCCAAATCCCAGTGGCAAAGATCCCAAGACAGAGGCGATCTTGCATGATTTTGGATTTGATCATTGGAACTTGTTTGGGATTTGGAGCCTGGGATTTGGGCTTTGCTCAAGTGAGCGTTTGTACCTCAACTGAAAGCACGGCCGGAAGATCCCGCACAATCGGCGTCCAGCTGTCGCCCGCGTCGGTCGATGCGTAAACTTGCCCGCCGGTTGTCCCGAAGTAAATGCCGCAGGGATCAAGCGAATCAACCGACATCGCGTCGCGCAGCACGTTGACGTAACAATTGCGTTGCGGCAGACCCTTCGTCAGTGCTTCCCAATCGTTGCCGCCTGTTCGGCTACGGTAGACGCGCAATCTGCCGCTCGGCGGGTAGTGTTCGGAGTCACTCTTGATCGGCACGACGTAAATCGTTTCCGGCTCGTGCGCATGAACGTCAATCGGGAATCCAAAATCGCTCGGCAAGTTGTCGCTGACTTCCTGCCACAAATCGCCCGCATCGTCGCTCCGCATCACGTCCCAGTGCTTTTGCATGAATAACGTGCCCGGACGCGACGGGTGCATCGCGATGCGATGGACGCAGTGACCGACCTCTGCAGCCGGATCGGGAATGTATTGTGAATGCAGCCCGTGATTGATTGGGCGCCACGTTTTCCCACCATCGTCGGTGCGGAACGCCCCTGCAGCCGAGATAGCGATGAACATCCGTTGCGGGTTCTTCGGATCGAGAAGAATCGTGTGCAAGCACAGCCCGCCTGCGCCCGGCTGCCATTTCGGCCCCGTGTCACTGCCGCGCAACCCGGCAAATTCGTGCCAGGATTTGCCGCCGTCTGTGGTGCGGAATAACGCCGCGTCCTCAACGCCGGCATAAACCGTATCCGGATCGTCCAGCGACGGCTCCAAATGCCACACCCGCTTAAACTCCCAGGGATGCTGCGTCCCGTCGTACCACTGATGGGTGGTGAGTGGCTTTCCGGTTTCACGCGAAGCATCGTAAACGAACTTGTTGCTCTCGGCTTGGGGCGTCCCATCGGGACCTTTTAATTCCTCGGGACTGCTGCCGGGTGTCTTCCACGTTTTGCCGCCGTCATCAGAGCGTTGAATGATCTGGCCAAACCAGTCACTGGTCTGGGAGGCGTAGATCCGGTCGGGGTCCACCGGCGAACCTTTCATGTGATAAATCTCCCAACCCGCAAAATGCGGGCCGTTGACCTTCCATCGTTTGCGCGTGCCATCCGCTGTCAGAATGAACGCGCCTTTTCTTGTGCCGACTAAAACTCGAACTTTACTCATAATCTAAATGTTTCCCACGAAACACACGAATCAGGCGAATGAAAGAGAAACTTATCTCCAAGATTTTCGTGTGATTTCGCGTGTTTAGTGGGCCAAATCCTACCGACGTTGCGCATGAACCGAGTCACCGCTCATAAGCGTCTTTCAACGGTTTAATGTCGATCTTCTGCATTTGAAGCATTGCTTTCATGACTCGTTCCGCCTTTTCGGAATCTTTGTCGTGCAACATGTCGATCAACACAGTTGGAGTGACCTGCCACGACACGCCGAATTTGTCCCTGAGCCAACCGCACTGGGACTCTTCACCGCCATCAGCAGTGAGTTTCCCCCAAAAATAATCGACTTCCTTCTGCGTTTCGCAGTTCACGACGAAGGAAATCGATTGGTTGAATTTAAACTCCGGTCCGCCGTTTAAAGCGACGAATTTCTGGCCTTCGATTTCGAATTCAATGGTCAGCACAGATCCCGCCGGCCGACCACTCTGCGATACTTTGGCCACTTCTTCGCTATAGCGAAGAATTCTTCCCACCTTCGAGTTTTTGAAAATGGACGTGTAAAACTTTACCGCCTCCTCGGCGTTGCCGTCGAACCACAAGAATGGAGTGATTTTTTGCATATCGTTTATTCCTTCGTTTGTGTTGGCGGGTATTGCTGGAATTTCGGAATTGCCGGATCCATCTGGTCCCACGGTTGCGTATCCGAAACGAAAATATCCATCTGCGGCCGAAACCAACTCGGATCGTCCAGGCTGCCGGCCAGAACGCCAATAAAGTCCCGCGGCTCATCCGGTTTTTCCGCGCCGGTAATGCGCGAGCCGCACTGCGCGCAAAAACCGCGTTTGTGCTTTCCGCCGGCCAGGCCTGGAGTGAAATGATAGCGCAGTTCACCTCGCGTCAACCGAAACGCCTCTGCCGGCACGAGCACGGCGGCCGCGAACCCGCTACCCGTGATGTGTTGGCAATCGCGACAATGACATTTGAGCATCATGATTGGCTCAGCCGTGCATTCGTAACGAACCGCGCCGCAAACGCAGCCACCAGTAAACGGAATCTTCATAGAGAGTTTTACTCGTGATCGGGAATTTCAGCTTCGACGAGTTTCGCCAATAGTGTCAGCGACTCCTGCCAGCCGAGATAGCACGCTTCGGCCGGAATGACATCGGGCACGCCTTCTTGCACGATGTTCAATTCCGTTCCGCAGGAAACCTTTTTCAGCGTGATCGTCGCCTGCATTTCACCGGGCAAGTTTGGATCGTCAAATTTGTCCGTGTAGCGAATGCGTTCGTGCGGCATCAGGTCGACATACGTTCCGCCGAAGGAATGACTCTTACCCGTCGTGAAGTTCGTAAACGACATTTTGTAATTGCCGCCAACTTTGGCGTCCATTTGATGAACCTTGCCGGTGAATCCGTTTGGCGGAAGCCATTTGACCATCGCGTCGGCATCGAGAAACGCTCGATAAATTTTGTCCGGTGTCGCCCGAAGCACGCGGTGAAGTCGAATAGTGTTTGTTGACATGATTTTTCTCCTTTGGATGTGGTTGTGTGTTGCTGAAGTGGTCGTTCGATTATCTCGCCTTTAAAGGGTTTCTTTGGTTTTTAGAGTTTCGATCAGTAACCGTCGTGGTGTCGCACCCAATCCATCGTCGAATCGGGATTTTCGTCGCGCCCTTTTGGCACAAGATCGAGGAAGTTATAAGCGCCAACCAGGATATCGAGCCCGCGCGCGTACGTGGAATAAGTGTAGAAAACGTCGCCGTTTTCATCTTTATAAAACACGCTCAGGCCCGGCATTTCGTCGCTCATGAGTTCCTGAGTTTTGTAGTTGTAATACATTTGTCCTTTCGCTTGGTCCTCCTTAGTGGCGGAAACGTGATAAACGAAATTGAAATCGTTGCCGTGCGACGAGACCCACTTGAAACGCCAGCCCATTCGCTTCTTGAATGGTTCGATCTCCGAGAACGGCGCGCGTGAAACGACCAGGAAGGTCACGTCGCGATGCGGTAAGTGCCAGTTGGCGCCGTCAAAATGATCTGCCAGGTACGAGCAGCTCTTGCAACCTTCCTCCCACCCTGGGCCCAGCATGAAGTGATAAACAATCAATTGACTGCGACCCTCGAACAGATCGGACAGCGTCTCTTTTCCCTCTGGGCCATCAAAGATATACTCCTTATCGATCTTAACCCATGGCAGCTCGCGGCGATGCCGGCTCAATTCGTCACGCAACCGTGTCAGTTCCTTCTCCCGTGTAAGCAGGTCCCTGCGGGCAACCAGCCACTCAGCTCTCGACACGATTTTGGACGGATTCATTTCGCTTAACTCTGTTTTCGCTTCCATTGTTTCGATTTTCATTTTCCCCTCCTCCAATTTCGTTTGTTTGATGTTTTCGGCCGGCTCTAAAAAAAATCTCTTCATGACAAACGCCGTCAGCCCGCCGGTTGAACCCGCGCCGGCAGCAATCAATGTCATGTTTGCGATACAAGCGGGACACACAGGATTGCTCGGCTCATTCTGTTTGCGGCGGATACTTTTCAAACTTTGGCCAACACGGGATTCATTTGGTCCCACGGGTGCGCGTCTGATGTCCACACATCCACTTGCGGGTTGAACCAGCTCGGATCATCCAGGCTCGCAGTTCTGATCGCGACAAACTGAGGGACCGCGTCGGGCTTGACCAGAATCGGCGAGCCGCAGTCAAGGCAAAAGCCCCGATGGGTCTTGCCACCCGCCTCACTCGGAGAGGCATGGAAGCGGAGTGAGCCTTGCAAGAGCTTGAAAGCTTCCTTCGGCACGATGACGAAAGACGAAAACGGACCTCCGCTAGATCGCTGGCAATCTCGACAGTGACAGTGAAGCATCATCACCGGTTCTGCTGTGGATTCGTAGCGAACCGCGCCGCAAGCGCATCCGCCCGAGAAGGGTGTGGTTATTGCAATCATAAAACAGGCTCTGTTTCTACGGACGGTCTGGTTCGTCGTGCCAGATCCACGCCTCGTACGGCGGGGCCTGGGGATAGCCCTTCGGCGAGTCCTCCCACTCCTCTTGACGCCCGAGCGCAGTGATGTCGAGGTAGTTCCAAGTGCTCCCCATCTGCTCGTCGCCGCGGTTGTTGATAAAGTAGGTGCGGAACAAGCTGTCGCCGTCGCGGATGAACGCGTTCGTACCGTGCCACTCGTCCACGCCGAAGTCGGCGTCGAACTCGTCCGTCATGGTGTACCAGGGGATGAGCTGCCAGCCCATCCGTGCCTTTAAGCGCTCGATGTCCTTCTGAGGGGCGCGCGACGCGAACACGAGAGTGGTATTGCGCGCATTCAGATGGGCGGGATGAGCGACCTGGTCAGCTACCATGGAGCAGCCAATGCAGGCATGCTCGGGCCAGCCTTTCACGCCGGGCTCGAAGAAGGCGCGGTAGACGATCAGCTGGCGGCGGCCCTCGAACAGGTCTAGCAGGCTCGCCTTGCCCTTGGGCCCGTCGAACTCGTACTCCTTCTCCACGGCCAGCCACGGCATCCGCCGACGCTCGGCGGCCAGCGCGTCACGAGCGCGCGTTAACTGCTTCTCTTTCACGAGCAGTTTCTGGCGCGCAGCCTCCCATTCCTCCGGCGACACGATGGGGGGGGTGATTCACCTTGTCCTTTTTCTTTTCAACTTTTTTGGTTTTCATTTGGTGGTCCTCCAATTTCGTTTGTCTGATGTTTTTCGCTTGGCTCTCAGAAAAGCTTCACAGCAGACGTGGTCAGCCCGCCGATCGAACTCGCGCCATAGGAATACTCCCAAATGGACGGAGCGCTGCGTGTTTACACTATATCTGCGCGAATTGCGCTTCAGTCCGAACTTCCGTCGCAATAGGACATTCGCCTAACACCGGCCTGACTTCCACGCGTATACCGTACGGCAAACCGGGACATTCCTTGGCGATGGCAAGGGCTTCGTTCATTGTGGCGACGTCGAGAAGAAAATAGCCACCAATGGCTTCCTTGGATTCAGCAAATGGTCCATCAGAGACGACCCGCTCTTTTCCCGAAACGATTTTTCCCTCGCGCTCGAGTGGATTTCCGGCCACTGCCTTGCCCTGTTCGGTCAGGCGCTTGAACCAGGCCATCCAATCCTCAGAGACTTTTTGCATCTCCTCGGGCGAAAGACTTTTTCGCAGCTCGGTGCCGCGAAATAGCAGCATGTATCCATTCTGATTTTGTGTGTTCATATGGTTCTTAGTTGATAGTTGATAGTTTTTTGGATTTTTCAACAGTACGACGAATGAGCGGGCGAGCTTGGGACAATTATTTTGCGTTTTCGTCCATCTCCCAGATAGCAAACGTATTGCCCTCGGTATCCTGGCAGATGGCGAAATAACCCATCTGCGGGACGGCCGTTTTCGGCATGCAAATTTTGCCGCCGAGTTTCCCGATCTTCTCCGCGAAGTCAGTTACCGAATTCACGCTGATGTAGTTGGTAATCGGCTCTTGTGGATGTTTGCGTTTCTTGAGCGCGCCATCGGGAGTCTCATCGGCTCCGGCGGTGTCGATGTGCCAATAATCCTCCGCCCCTGGGAACGGATTGATCTTCCACCCGAACAAATTGCCGTAAAACTCTCTGGCGCGTTGGAGATTGTCGGCTGGAATTTCAAACCAGACGATGCTTGCAGCTTGTTTCTTATCTGACGTACTCATGTTTTGCCTTTCTGTTGACCCCGAAAGCTTTCGGGGTTGATTGTGATTTTTGCCCTGTCAGAGATACGACGAATGAGTGCGCCGGTTTAGGACAATGATCGGTGATTTTTGTCGCCCCATCAGTGGAACATAGGCCTGCGGCCTGTGCGGCCAGCGCGGCATGTTGCCCGCTGCTCCGCTCAGCGGAGTCCAACTCCGCTGGGCACACAGATTAAAAATCTATGTTCCGCCGTCAACGCAACATTGCAGTCGTTTTAAAAGGAACGCTCGTTCTGATTTTGTTTCCGCCAGCTCGAAGGATCTCCGGAAATGTTCTGCGGCGGCTTTCTTGTGGTTTAACTGAGACTCGAACTCTCCAAGAACGGCGTAGAGCAGATAATAGGACTTCAATCTCCGTGAACTGCGGATTGCTGCCACGGCTGCGATTCCCGCTTGTGGTCCATGAATCTTGGCGAAGGCAACAGCGCGGTTGAGCGCAACCACCGGCGATTGGTCGAACTCGGTCAATCGATCGTAAAGCGAAAGTATCTGCCGCCAGTCGGTGGACTCATAGTCCTTCGCTGTGCAGTGACACGCGGCGATTCCCGCCTGAAGATGATATTCACTGAGCTCATCCCCTGCCGCCGACTGCGCGAAATGAAACATTCCGCGTGAGATTATTAGTTGGTCCCATCGCGTGCGGTCCTGCTCTTTCAGGCGCAGCAGATTACCCTCGCTATCCACGCGCGTCGGGATGCGAGAGGCATTCAATAGCATCAACGCTAGCAACGCGTGGGTCTTGGGTTGATTGCCGGCCGGATGTTGCACCAGCAATTCCCCGAGGCGAATCGCTTCGTCACAGAGGTCTGCGCGAACGAGATTGTCGCCCGTGGACGCTTTGTAGCCTTCGTTAAACAATAGGTAGAGCGATTGCAAAACGCTCTCCAACCGTTGAACCAGTTCCTCACCCGAAGGAATTTCAAACGGAATTCGTGCCTGGCGGATTTTTTGTTTCGCACGCGTTATCCGCTTGGTAATCGCCGCATCGGTCGTCAGAAATGCGCGGCTGATTTCCGTGATGCCGAAACCGCACAACGTCTTCAACGCCAGCGCAACCTGCGCATCCTCTGGAATCGCCGGATGACAGCACACAAACATCAATCGTAAACGGTCGTCACGAATTTCCTCTTCCGAAAAAATCGCCTCATCCGCCGCGCCAGTTTCGCGATCCATCAAACGAATAATTTCCGCTTGCTTGGTCTGGAAGACCTTTCGACGTCGGACGACATCCAACGCCAGGTTGCGCGACGCGCGCATGATCCAGGCGGAAGGATTCTTCGGCACTCCATAAAACGGCCAGGTCTGCAACGCCCGCGCCAGCGCTTCCTGGACCACGTCTTCTGCGAGCGTGAGATGCTCGATTCCGAAGATCTTTGTCAACGTAGCGACCATCTTTCCGGCCTCATGACGGAAAAGATGTTCCACCAATTGGGACACCTCTTCTGGATCTTGAACCGCAGTTTTCAGGGCCACCGCTTCTGCCATACGCTCAAAGCGAATAAAGACAACCCACTGTAATTTCCGCCAGAACCCTTGTGGAACATCACTGAACAGGCCGCTGCCTGCGCACAGCCAGGCCGCCCAAGTCACATCTGTTTCAGAGCCGCTCTTCTTCCAAATCGTAGACGTCGAACCAGTGATGCACCACCCGATTGCGCGGGACGAATTGCTGGATGTAATCCTCCATGAATTCCTGGAGTTCGAGAGGCAAATCGCTCAAATGCAGGTCGCGTTCCTCATTATTCCACGCGATGATCTCGGCGCGTGGGCGTTTCTTGGCGTGTTCGCCGATCCACGCGGCGACCTCATTGTCGGTCGCGCCGGTGGCGACGAATGATCGGAATTCATCATAATCAATCTCAGCGAACTTTAGCCAGCGCTGATCGAGCGGGCAGTTGGAATGATATTCGCCTTCCCAGCCGGCAAGCACAGCACGGCATTTATCCACTGCCCGCGCCGCCAATACATAGCCCGCCAGCGTTTCGCGCGGGCTGCGCGGGAATTGTTTGCCATCGCGCAGATCGCGCGCGAGCAACTTCACTTTTTCGAGGTTCTCATTCATTGGTTTTCTCCTTCTCGGTTTGTTATTAGGTTTCACCCGGCACTCGCTGGATCATCTTCCCTTCGTACTCAAAGACTTCGGATCGCCGGAATTGCGAATTCGCACCGCTGTCATTGTTTCGATATTTCCATCATCCAAAAGATCGGACGCCGCAGCCTTTTAGGTTTCACTCTCCGAACAAGAAGATTTGTCATCATGCAGCTTCCTTGTTCTCAACCAACCGTTTGAAATTGCCGAGATACTCTTCCACTCTTCGCGACAGACTCGGCGGATCGAAGATCGAACGTATTTTCAGCGTTATTTCCGTTTCTTGATCGGAGCGTGGCTCGAAGCAAACGACACCCGACATGAAACCGTCCGACATTGAACGCCAGGCTATTCGGCGGCCGGGAATTCGAAGCACAATGTGGAAGACACCTTGTTGTTCGCTGCCCGCCGTACGGCCGGGATGCCAGACGAACGAAAAGTGTGTGTCATCCATTCTTTGTACATTCCGCAGTGGCGTGATGAATTTCGGTAGATCTTCAACCCGCGACCATTGCTCGTAGACCTGGCCGATGGGCGCCTTCACCACGACGGATTGTCGCGCTGCGTTCATCTCGATCGGCGCCGATCCCATTGTCTGCGTCGAGTTGTCAGGCGGAGAAGCGTTCATATTGCTCCCTGGAAAAAACCCGGCTCCATCCGTCGGTGAAGTTGAAGAGCGACATATTCAGCAGGAGCATTGGGTCATGCCTGCGTACACGTTTTCGAAATATCTGGCGAAGGCTGCGCCTCTGACTGCTTTGGTGTAGTTTTATTTTCATTTTGATATTTTGCTTGCTTCCGACGCTAGCCATGGCTGTGCCGCGTCACCACGGAGCGGTGGGAGGATTTTTCAGTGCTCCACAAGAGAGAGCCGATTACACCTCTTTCGAGGGAGGAAACAAAAGTGGCGCGCTAGCGAAGGATTGTTAGACTCTTCCCATGCGCACGCGCGCACCATCGACCGGCCTTAGGCGGCTATTTGCACGAACGATTCAATTGTTATGAAGCTCGACACCACGGCAGCGGAGCAGACCATGTTCGCCACGGCTGACCCGTCTCATGGCGAACCCGATTCGCGCGCACAACCGTGCCCGCAAGCCGAGGATGACGACAGCGCAGCAAAATACCTATTCGAGCTGTCCCATGATGTGATCTTGTTCCTGGATCGCACGGGAAAGATCCTTTGCATCAACCCGTGCGGCGTCCAACTGAGCGGCTATTCAGCAGAGGAATTGCGCGGAGCGAATATCTTCGAGCTCCTGCTTCTCAAATGCTGCAGGATGCGGTGAAGGGGAAGGCGCGGGAGTGCGAAGTTCGTTGGAGAACGAACGACGGCGCCATTGTGCATTTTGACGGCGCATCTGTTCCACGCCTTTCCGCGACGGGAGAATTCTTGTCCACGCTCTGCACCTTGCGGGATGTGACCGAGCGCAAACGCGCGGAAGAAGACCTTCGCAAAAGCGAAGAGAAATATCGGGATCTGATCGAAATTTCGCCTGACGCAATCTATGTCGTCGATGCGCAGGGCACCTGCCTTCTCGGGAACCGCGCGGGCGCCGAGCTAGCAGGAATTCCCCAGGACGAGTTGGTTGGCACGCCAGTCACTGAAACCTATCTCCCGGAAGAGCTCTACCTGTTCCAAGAGCGGATCGAGAAATTAAAAGCGGAAGGCACTCTGCGGTTCGAAAGGAAGTTCGTGCGCAAAAACGGCGATATCGTTCCGGTGGAAGTTTCCTTGTCCGCGATACGCGGGGGGTATTTCCAGGCGATCCTGCGAGATATCAGCGAGCGCAAGCGAGGCGAAGTCTTGCTGGCAGGAGAGAGACGGCTGCTCGAAATGATCGCGACCGGCGTTGCCCTGAAAGAGATTCTAAATGCCTTGTGTCTAATTATCGAGGAGCAGCGGAGCGGTACGCTCGCTTCGGTCCTGTTGCTGAATCCCGATGGTGTTCATTTGGATTCCGTCGCCGGACCGAGTCTTCCCAACGGATGGACGCAGCAGATGGAAAATCTGCCAATTGGACCGTGTGCCGGCTCTTGCGGCACCGCGGCATATCGGGGATCACCGGTCATAGTCTCCGACATCGCGACTGACCCGCTGTGGGACGTGCCGGAGCATCGCGCTTCGGCGCTGAAGCACGGGCTGCGGGCCTCCTGGTCAAATCCAGTACTCTCTTCGGAAGGAAAAGTCCTGGGAACTTTCTGCATGTACTATCGCGAAACGCGAAGTCCGAACTCGCAAGACCTCGAGCTGATCGAGTTAGCGACCCACCTTGTACGGGTTGCGATTGAACGTGATCGTTCTGGGGAAGCGTTGCGCGCTTCCGAGCAAGTCGCCCGCGGGCAAGTCGAGGCATTGAATTACAGCCTGGATGTTCTCGCGACTGCGCCAGCGCCGGACAGGTTCCTTGGACAAATGTTAGGCACAATCGGCCGGCTTTTAGGTGCGCAAAGCGTGATCCTCTGGTTGTTGGATGAATCGAATGATTCGCTCGTTTTACGCGCATGGGCCGAGGGCACAAATTTTGCAAAGGCAGATACGGAGCATCCATTCATTAAGGATCCCTTGGCTTGGAAAGGGGACAAAGTGCTTCAGGAAACGGTTTTCACCGGAGCGCCCGTGATCTGCGAAGATGTGGAGAGCGATCCGCGCGTTTCCAGAGCTATTCGCGAGTATTTCAAGTCGAAGGGAACCAAAAAGTATCTGACCATTCCAACGCTGGTGGGAGGGCGTGTGAAAGGATTCATCGGGATTCGTCATGAAACTCGGCCACCTTATCGGCCGGAAGAGATCGAATTGGCGCAAGCGCTCGCCCACCAGGCCATGCTTGCAATTCAACTCAATGAATTTGCCGAGCAAAGCCGGCAGGCGGCTATTCTGGATGAACGAAATCGGATGGCGCGAGACATTCACGATACGCTCGCGCAGGGCTTCACCGGCGTGATCGTACAATTAGAAGCAGCAGAGGACGCAATCGCGTGTTGCCGTCGTAAGGAAGCGAACGAGCATCTGCAACGCGCCAGCGAGTTGGCGCGACGGAGTCTGAATGAAGCGCGGCGATCCGTCCACGCACTGAGGCCGCAAGCTTTGCAACGAGGCAATTTTTGGGAGGCACTAAAAGGAATCATTAAGAACACAACTGCCGGAACGACGCTTCACACCAGGTTTGAACTTCGAGGCAAACTGCGCGACCTCCCATTGGGTTGGCAGGAGAATCTTCTGCACATAGGACAGGAAGCCTTGACCAACGCGCTGAAGTACGCGCACCCACGCAATTTTGAGACACATTTGATCTGCAATTCGAAGGAACTTCGCCTGGAACTTCGTGACGACGGCGACGGATTCAAAGTCAAAGATCGACATGATGGCTTCGGTTTGGACGGAATGCGCGAGCGCGTCGAACAAATGGGCGGAAAACTGAAGATTACCAGCTCGCACGGCAAAGGCACGAAGGTCACCGTTACGTTGCCGTATAATCACGAGTCAATTACGTGAAGTCCAAGAAGAAACCTGCCAAATCTGGTAGGGACGCCGCGCCGCAACGTCAGTCCGGCTCGGACCGTCTGGCTCGTCCAACCGGAAAAAAATCGCGTATTCGCGTTCTCATAGCCGATGATCACAGCGTCGTGCGCGAGGGACTGGTATCATTGATTCGGCGTAAACCAGACATGATGGTTGTCGGAGAGGCGAAAAACGGGCGCGAAGCAGTCGATCTTTGGAAGCAGCATCGACCCGATGTGACGCTGCTCGATTTGCGAATGCCTGAGCTCGATGGCGTCAGCGCCATCAGAGAAATCCGGGGCGGCGATGAGAACGCGCGCATCATCGTGCTCACCACGTTCGACGGCGATGAAGATATCTATCGCGCCATTCAAGCCGGCGCGAAAGGCTATCTTCTTAAGGATGTCCCCCGCGAGGCGTTGATGGATAGCATCCGCCGAGTGCACGCCGGCGAAACATGTGTCCCGGTGCATCTTGCGGCCAAGCTGGCAGAGCGCGTCAGCGGTGAAACCTTGAGCGCACGTGAAATCGACGTGCTCAACCTGATGGCTCAAGGAAAAAGCAACAAAGAGATCGGCTCCGCGCTCTTTATTAGTGAGGGCACAGTGAAATCGCATGTAAAAGCCATCTTCGCCAAGATGAACGTCATTAGCCGGACCGAAGCTGTCGCGACCGCCACTCGTCGCGGCTTGATTCAACTGTAGGCATATTTGTCCTATTGTAGGGCATCTGTCTCAGACGCCATTTTCGAATGGCGTTTCAAAGAAACGCCCTACAAAGAACTTTCGTTCCAACGGCCGCATGATTTTGGTGCTATCTCGAAAGAGATACTAGGGATCACCTCGCCAGTGGCACTCGAAAATCCTGCGTACGCGAAATGGCGGCAGTCTGATCACTGCCGATGTTTCGCGTCATGAAAACGAACACTCTTCCGAGGACGCGCGACGAGATCCGCTCTTACGCTCAGCTTCAGCGACAAATCCACGACGCTTTGCGCGTGCAGCACCCAGACTGGGTTGAGCCCAATGGCGATTGTCCCACCTGTGAATCGTACGAATCGCGCCTCGCAGGACTCCTTCGTCTTTCTTCGCCGAGCGAACATCGCTCGGCTGCGTAATCAACCTGCCAACAGAACAACACAACATTATGAATACGAATACCAAAAAACTTGACAGCAAAGTTGCCGTCGTGACGGGCGCGTCGAAGGGAATCGGCGCCGAGATTGCCAAACAATTCGCGGCCGAAGGCGCAGCCGTGGTCGTCAATTATGCCTCCTCAAAGCAGGACGCAGACCGGGTCGTGGACGAAATTACAAAACGCGGCGGAAAGGCTATTGCCGTCCAGGCCAATGTCGCCAAGAAGGCGGAAATTGAACGCCTTTTTTCGGTAACGAAGAAGGCATTCGGCAAGATCGACATCCTCGTCAACAACGCCGGTGTTTACGAATTCGCGCCGCTGGAAGAGATCACCGAGGAACATTTCCGCAAACATTTTGACGTGAATGTTCTCGGCTTGCTCCTCGCGACGCAGGAAGCGGTCAAGCACTTCGGTTCATCCAGTGGCAGCATTATTAATATTAGTTCCGGCGCCAGCACTGTGACCCCGCCGAACACGTCGGTTTATACTGCCACCAAAGGGGCGGTCGATGCAGTGACGAGAACGCTGGCCAAGGAACTTGGGCCACGCAACATCCGGGTCAACGCTATCAATCCTGGCATGGTGATAACGGAGGGTGTGCGCGCCGGCGGCTTCGACGAGAGCGATTTCCGGAAGCAATTAGAATCGCAGACCCCACTTGGCCGCATTGGGGAGACACAGGATATTGCGCCTGCCGCTGTCTTTCTCGCCTCTCAGGATTCCGCCTGGATTACTGGCGAAACGCTGGTGATTGCGGGCGGCCTTCGTTGATAAGAAAATGCATGACCAGGTTCCCAAGGGGTTCTCACTCAAAAGAAGGAGCGCGGGTTGACTCGAATGTGGTAATAAAAAATCCCACTCACGCGCAATGGTTGCGATCTGATCGAACAATAAGCTGGAAAGCATGAAAACGATTAAGTCTTTGGATGGGTTGATACGTCAAAATTCTTCGGGCCGCTCAACACTTCTTCCAACCGCAGACGCGCGCTGGCGTCTGCGAAGGCGCGCTCCGCTCCAGTTACGCGAGACGATTCCGCTTTGGTTCGCTCTGTCGAGCCCGTTAACTGGATTGATCCTCGGACTCCTCGGACCATGGTTTGTCACGTGGCTGACAAGTTAAGAATGCTCGCAGGAAAAATACGTCATCGGAAAAATATGAAGAAGGTAATCGAAGCAGAATTCTTTCCCCTGAACTCCGACCACGATTTGTCCCCGCCTGTTTCAGTTGGTGACTCGGCAGTGACAGAGAAGGGGCGCATTCTAATTGTTGATAAAGATGGCGGCGAAGTCGCTGCTCGGATTGAATCGGATCCGATTCAACGATCTAACGGGTTAACGATTTAACGCGACGACGACATTCGTCATTCGTCACTTCTATCTCTATCCCAAAGGAGGGAGTCGGCATCGACTCTTAGGTAGCACCGTAAAATCTTACTGAAGCGCAATGGCAGCGAAGCGGATTGGCCACGAACTTCATGGCATGAAAAAGATTAAAATATTTAGTTTGATAACTACGGCTCTTGTTAGCCTTAGTCAGGTAACGTGGGCAGGCCCTCACGGGGGAGGAGGCGGTTTTGGTGGCGGCGGTCACTTTGGCGGTGGACATTTTGGCGGCTATTCCGGCGGAGGCTCGCGCGCGGCACCGGGCTTCGTTGGCGGCGCACACTTCGGTAGCTCAAGAGCTAACAGTTTCCGCGGTGCACCGCGCTTCTATTCCAGCGGCGCTCGAATGGCTCCGATCCGGCAGCAGGCAGTGACTGCGCCAGCAAGCCGGTCAATGAGTCAGTCTGCCGGCAGGACCGCA
>WNFV01002442.1_pt1 | contig 24718 bp, 32 predicted proteins | sample 5400101 | NCBI WGS metagenome assembly WNFV01 (sample SAMN13153361, study PRJNA577476) | soil metagenome | isolation source: 115 cm soil or saprolite under grassland replicate 1 | place: USA:California | collected 2016-06-15 | reverse complement strand
GTTCAGATAGCCGGGGAGCAGGTTGTAGAGCGTGGCGATGTCGGTCGAGCCCTGGATGGTCGCATGGCCGCGCAGCGCCAGGATGCCGCCGCCGGGGCGGCCGATGTTGCCGAGCAGCAATTGCACCAACGTGGCAGTGCGAATGAGCTGTACGCCGACGGTGTGCTGCGTCCAGCCGACCGCGTAGCAGATTGCCGAGGTTTTGTCGGGGCCGCTGTTCGCCAGCAGTGTCTCCGCGACCTTGACGAACGTATCCTTCGGCGTGCCGCACACCTGCTCGACCAGCTCGGGCGTATAGCGGGCGTAGTGGCGCTTCAGGATCTGGAAGACCGTCTGCGGGTCCTGCAGTGTACGATCCTGCACCGGCGGCGGGCCGACCAGCTTGCCGACGCGGGCCGCGAAACTCTCGGCCTCGCCGCCCTGAGTCGTCGGCTGTGTGCTTGGTTGCTGCGCCTCCGTCTGATAGGCCCAGGTCTTGGCGTCATACTTCTTGGCCTGCGGGTCCCAGCCGCTGAACAGGCCGTCGAGATCTTCAGGCCCCTTGTAGTCGGCATTGACCAGCGTCGGCGCGTTGGTGTAGGTGGTGACATAGGTCTTGAAGAACGGCTCACTATTCCAGCGCTGGCTGTTGATGATGTAGTTGACCAGCGCGCCCAGGAACACGATGTCGCTGCCGGCGCGCAGCGGCGCATAGGTGTTCGCCATCGCGCTCGTGCGGGTGAAGCGCGGGTCGACGTGGATGATCTTGGCACCTTTGGCCTTGGCCTTCATCACCCAGCGGAAGGCCACCGGGTGACACTCGGCCATGTTCGAGCCCATGATCATGATCGCGTCGGCGAACTGCATGTCCATGGCGAAGGTGGTGGCGCCGCCGCGCCCCATCGAGATGCCCAGACCGGGCACCGTGGCGGAGTGTCAGATACGCGCCTGGTTCTCGATCGCGACCACCCCCAGGCCGCGCATGAGTTTCGCCTGCACATAGTTCCACTCGTTGTCCATCGTCGCGCCGCCGAGTGAGAAGATGGCAAGCGTGTTGTTGACCTTCTTCTGGAAATCTTTCCCTTGGGCGTCCTTGACGGTGACGGACTCGGTGAAGGTGGCGTCGCGGGTCTTCTTGACGCGCTCGGCGATCATGTCCATCGCCTTGTTCAGGTCGATCGACTCCCACGCGGTGCCGCCCGGCGTGCGGTAGAGCGCCTTGGTGCTGCGCAGCGGGTTGACCGTGAGCTGGAAGGTGGCCGCGCCCTTGGGGCAGAGCGTGCCGCGGTTGATCGGGCTGTCGGGGTTGCCCTCGATGTTGATGATCTTGCCGTCTTTCACGCTGACCAGCGTAGCGCAGCCGACGGCGCAGTAGGGGCAGACGCTCGGCACCTCCTTCGCGCCGGCGATCTTCAGCGTCCGGGCGTGCGCGGCAATCGGCGCAAGGCTCATCCCCAGCGCCAGCGCGCCACCTAGCCCGGCTCCGCCTGTGGCGACTTTCAGAAACTGGCGCCGGCTCATCGTCGATGGCGATCCGTCCATGGTATCTGACCTCCTTGTCATAACGCCGGCTGATGCAAGATCCGGCGACGACCGATGCAGATTCTAATGATGGACAGCGATACGATGCGACGTGCGGTTGTGGGAAGAGAAAATAGTGCGACGAGACCTGCGCACGCCCTCGCTGCACAGAACTCCGTCTAGAGGTCTCGATGGTGCTTCATCCGTGTGTGACTCGGATTATACCACCATAAAGTAACAATCTCAACATAATTGCATACGAGGAGTTAGATAGGGCGGTCGGAATTATCCACGATGTTCAAACGCAGCACCACCTGAGTACTGCCGCTACTGCCGCCGCTTTGCGCGCTGCCTGCATTGGAGTCGCATGTCGCCAGCAGCGATAGCGACACCACCAGGATGAGCATGAGCCCTTTCCCATGAAAGCGATGGGATGTCGGAGATGTGAGCCTGATCATACGACGACCTCCTCAATGAGTTTCGTTCTGCAATGCGTAGGGTTTGATCCACGCTGTTGTACAGGCAAGCCTACGCCGGGTGTGTGATCAAAACGTGATCTGCAATTCGTTAGGCATGGTTCTTCGAGCTCGGAGCGATCTGAAGCCGCGCCAGCGCCACATCGATGCCGTTCAGCGCTACAGGCGCCGTCACTGCTACGTCGCGCTCGGCCTGCGCGTAGGGCAGGTTGGCTGCGCCATCTGCCGGGCGGAACACCAGCCGGTAGCTGCCGCTCGCCAGCCCTGGCGTGGTGTACCTGCCGTCGGCAGCGGTGGTCGTGGTGGCCAGCAGCGTGCCACTTGCATTCAGCACTTCGACTGTTATGTTCTTCAGCGGTGCGCCGTTCTCGGCTGTCCTCACGCGGCCCATGCCATACTCACTGCCGCAAGCATGCCGACCGCGGCAAGGGCTGTGCGCTGGAGAGATCGGTTCATCGGGTCTACTCCTTGATGACTACGAATCGCACACGCTCGGCTCTGAGGCGCCGTCGCGCCAGCCGCACCACAACTGGTTGCCCAGCTGTCACGTGCCGACAAATGACTGCCCGTCGGGGGCCAGTGTGGCGGAGAACGAGCCGTTGCCGCCGTTGTACGACCAAGTGCCGCTCAGGGTGTTGCCACTCACGGTGCCGTCGATCGACCCACCATTGCCGAAGGAGCCGGAGACATCGTTATGGTCGAGGGCGATACGCATCCGCCCACAGCTTGGGCCGCCATCGAACGGCGGGAACATAAACCAATCGATGCCCTCTTGCGCGAGGCGGTCCACACCCAGGCGGCCAAGCTCGACATCATACGGCGGCGCGTTTTCGGGGTGCAGTTCCAGGCGCTGGTGCTCGAACCACTGCGCCTGGACGACCTGGCCGTTGTCGGCCGTGTAGGGGCCTTGCGGACTAATCGGGAGGCCAAACACAGGCACATCGCCGTTCTGCTCGTAGAACTGGCGGAGGCGCCCGCTGATGCAGAGGTTGGTCTCGGCAAAGCAGCGTTGGTCGCTCTGCGCGTGTGCCGTGCCCCGCAGGGCCAGCGGCGTCAGCAAGATGAGTGATGCGAGGAGCGCAACGAAGAGACGAAGTGGATAGTGCACTGATATCCCCACGCCGCCAAGGCAGCTGCGAAGATCAGACCCGCTTCAATCAGCGCGACACTGAGCAGCCAGCGACTCCGGCGAGCATCTAAACGGCTGCCCAGACGCCCGCCGATCACCGCGCCGACGAGAAATGCGGCCAACGCCGCAACATACACCCACGGCGCGTAACCCGGTGCGCCCGCCAGCGCGCAGCCGAGAAAGACCACAGTGCCGGTCATATTGGCGGTGAAGACATGGCCGAGCCCGAGCACGCTGACCGCGTCCATCACGCCGGTCGTGAAGGTCACCACCATCCGCAGGGTGATAAGCGACCGCGCTGGCACCTCGACCTCGCTATGCTGGCCTGCGCTCGACGGGCTTTCGGATGTCATTGCTCTCTACATACCAGTCGTCGGAAATAGCTGCAGATTATTGCTTAGCCAGGTGTTTGTCGTCGCCTATCGAGCCAGGCCCGATCTGGCGAAATGGATGGCGGTGTAGCTGTATCGCACAGCAGGTGATCCCTTTCGAAAGATGAGCGTTGCGATCGACAGAGCGGTGAGCGCCGACGCTATCGATGGTACGAAGAAGATTCATCCTTGCTGTAGACGGCAAATGGCCCGATGTTTCCTACACTACGGATGGCCGTGGCAAGCTCATTGACCGCGGCTGGAAGGAGCAAAAGAAATGGATCTTGCGATCTTTCTGCAGCTGGCAATCGTCGCCGCCTGGGCGGCTACCATCCTCCGACACACGCGCCGACTCCTGCGACTTGCGCAGGTCAATACGGCATGGACCTCGCACAATCAGAGGGTTCGTCCGTTGACGAGCCGGATCTGGTGGTGGCTTGGCCGCGAGGAGTTCTGGCGCACAGTGCAGCTCGATGCCTTGCGCTGCGTGGAGATAACGTTGATGGCGTTTCTCCTGGTATACGGTTTCTAAGGTATGCCTGCTGTGGGCTGTGTGATTCGCTGCATGCGCTTCGTCCATCTGCACAACCGCATACGCACGGTGATACGGATTGAGGAACATAGAGGAACATAAAGGAGACAACGATGCGACGACTCTTGTTGGCGATATGTGTGCTGTTGCTTTGCTCGGCCTGCGGACAGACAAACTCCTATCACCGGCTGTGATCTGCTCGTGGATGGAGGCCTCACAGACGTCAGGTAGCCATCGCTTACCCAGACGCGCAAGGCGAACGCGCGCAAAAAGAGGTGAAACAACTACTGCTGATGAAAGGAACGGCGTTATGAGTTTAGAGACTGGCAACCAATTACAGACGTCAGGTAGCCAAAGAGGTGAAACAACTACTGCCGTTGAAAAGAACGGCGTTATGAGTTCAGAGACTGGCAACCAAGCGCAACAGGAGACGTTGTCCGGGTCTATGGCGCACTCGGCGAACCTGCTGCGTACGGGCTTGGGCGTATTGCTCTTCGTGGCCTGGGGCATCCTTACCACTCTCTGGGTGGCGAGCATCGTTCACTCGGTTGCGAACGGCCACATCATGGCGATAGTCACCGCGGCGAGCACGATCGCCCTGCTGGTCCTGCTGTGCGCCATGGAGGGTCTCGAAGTCTCGGTGGTCGATCGCTGGCAGGCGCTGTGGCCGGGGCATCCACCGTCCTATCTGGCAGCCTGGCTCGCCGCGAGGCAGCTGTTCGTGGCGCTCGTCGTGACCGCTGCGACCCTGCTCGCAAACCAATCCGTCATCGTCGTCCCCGGCACCTCGGTCCAGATCACCAATAGCTTCGTCTTGAGCGTGTTCGATCTGACGTGGACGACCTTGACCGTCCTCTGGTTCGCGCAGATCTTCCCGAAGCAACTGGGGGCGACGAATCCCGACCGGTACCTGGGTGCCCTGCAAGGACTGCTGTTCCCGATCGTCGAGTTCGTGCGCAGGCTGGGCATCTCGCAGCCGGGAGAATGGGCTGCCGACGTCGTCGAGCACTGGCTCGACTGGCCCGCGAGCCCCGGCGAGGCGCACGGGCTATCGCTCGCCGCGATCTGGCGCCAGCTTCGAAAGCGTCACCAGTCCGGAGCACACGCCGTGGATGGAAACCAATCGGAGGGGTCGTGATGCCCGACTACCTGGCCCTGGCGCTGGCGCTCGTCGGGCTCGCGGCGACGCTCGGCGTGGCGGTCGCGCGGCCGCCGTGGCTCTCGGAGGCGGTGGTCGCGGTCGTGGCGGCCGCGATCCTCGTCGCCACGGGAGCGGTGAGCCACGACCGCGCGCGCCAGGTGGTCAACGACCTGGCGCCGACGATCGGGTTCCTGGCCGCGCTGCTACTGCTTGCCGACGGTTGCCGGCGCGCGGGCCTCTTCGATGCGCTGGGTGCGCTCATGGCGCGCGGCTCGCAAGACAGCCCGCTACGGCTGCTGGCGCTGGTCTTCGTCGTGGCCTCCGGCGTCACGGTGGCGCTCGGCCTGGATCCCACGATCGTCTTGTTGACGCCGGTCGTCTTCGCGACTGCGACGAGCCTGAGCATGAACCCCACACCGCACGTCTACGCGGTCGCGCACCTGGCGAACTCGGCCTCGTTGTTGTTGCCGATCTCCAACCTGACGAACCTGCTGGCCTTCCAGGCGAGTGGCCTGTCGTTCACGCGCTTCGCGATGCTGATGGCCCTGCCGACCGCCGCCGCGATCGCGGTGGAATGGGTCGTCCTGACGCGCTTCTTCGCGTCCGAGCTCGACCGCCCGCGCGACAGCGTGGAGGCGCCCGAGGCGCCGAACTTGCCGCGTTTCGCGCTCGCGGTGCTGGGCGCGACGCTGGTGGGTTTCCTGCTTAGCTCGCCGCTGGGAATCCAGCCGCTCTGGATCGCCGCGGCGGGCGCCGTGGCAATCACCGTCCCGGCGCTCGTGCGCAGGACGGAAACGCCGCAGGAGCTCGTGCGAGCACTCGACTTGCCCTTTCTGGTCTTCGTCCTCGGCCTCAGCATCATCGTCGCGGCGGCGAGCGACAACGGCCTTGCGACGGCCGTCCGCACCATTCTCCCCCAAGGCGAATCGCTGCCCAACCTCCTCATCATCGCCGCGGTCAGCGCCGTGCTGGCTAACATCGTCAACAACCTGCCGGCCATCCTCATCCTCACGCCGGCCCTCGCCCCGGCCGGTCACGGCGCGGTGCTTGCGGCGCTCGTGGGCGTCAATGTGGGGCCCAACCTGACCTATGTCGGCTCCCTCGCCACGCTGCTCTGGCGCCGCCTCCTGCGCGCCGAGGATACCGAGGTCAACCCGGTCGAGTTCACCCGCCTCGGGGCTATCACCGTGCCGGCGGCCCTCGTCGCTTCGACGCTGGTGCTCTGGTTGGTCATGCAGGGAGGTATCTGAGATGCGCGTGCTCATATGGATCGTGGAGGACACCTGGAAGGCGACGGTCGCCGCGGCGGCGGCGTTCCTGCCCGCCGATGCCGAGGTCACGCTCCTGTACGTGACGGACAGCGAGGCCGAGATCGTCACCCGCGGCGCCCGGCACGGGCTGCTCGGTCGGTCGTACTCAACCCTGGATCAGTCGCTTCGCACGCTCTCGGAGCAGAGCGCACAAGACCTGCTCGCCGAAGCACAGACGCTGCTCGGGCGCCAGGCCGCGAGCGAAGGGCGCCGCGGCCACGTCAAGCGCGAGGTGGTCGCGGCCGCCGAAGAGATGGATCTGCTCGTGCTCGCGCGCGACGGGGATCATACACACAGCGGGCCGCGGAGCCTGGGGCCTACCGCGCGGTACGTGGTCGACCACGCATCGTGCGCCGTGCTCCTGGTTTGGCCCGACTCGGGATCCGGATAAAGCTGCTGGCGAGACTCAAGGTGTGATTGCCGGGTTGTGCGATATCAGTCTGGCAACGTCGAAGGCGCTCTGAGGGGCCCGCGCGGCTTGGATCCCTTCGAGCAGGTTCTCATCTTAGCAAGGCCGCGACGATAATAGAAGCGCCGATGGGCGCGGTGCCCGGAGACGCAATTCGGAGGAGAATATGAACCAGGAACTGATCTGCGAGCTGAATCTTGCGCTCATCCCAGAAGAGACGCTCGCCAACCGGCACATCGCGCTAAGCAAGCAGATGGCAAAACAGTACCCGGCAGTCATTCAGTTGAACGGCGTCACGCCGCGCTTGGCGTTCACGCCCCACCTGACGATCTATCAAGTACCGATCAAGGTCCAGGACCTGCCGACTCTGTACGCCGGGCTGGCAAAGGTGGCCGCGAACGCCTCCGCACCCTCGCTCGCGGCGACCGAGTACGGCTACAACGGGAACGAGGAATCGTTCGAAGTCCGCTACGAAGCCCCAAGTTGGCTCATGCAGCTGCAGGATGAGGTGCTTGCCGTGGTGAACCCACTGAGGGGCGATCTCCTCCTGGAGCGGGATCCGGCCGGCCACAAGTTGAGCGAGCTGATCGATAGGACGGGAACAGCAGGTGACAACATCCGTCGCACGGGCTTCGACGCAGTGGGTGACCCTGCCCAAGGTGGACTGTTCCACCCGCACGTCACCATCAACTGGTTCGAGCCGGGAACGTCAGTGGAACTGAATGCGCCAGATTGGCCACGAATTTCGGACTTCAACGGCCGTTTTGTTGCGCTCGGCATCTATCTCCTCGGTCCGTACGGCACGTGTGTTCAGCGATTGGCAGCGCTGGACATCGCAGCCTGAGTGCTGCGGTTGATCGGGCTGTCCCGGTTGCCTTCGATGTTGTCTCGATCTGTAGGAGCGTGGGCTTGGGTTGGAAGTTGAGCTACAGAGAAACGTCAAACGACAGAACAAGGAGGAACTATCATGCTAACACAGTTGAGTCGAAACTGGTGGGCCGTCCTTTTGCGCGGCGTCCTCGCCATCCTGTTCGGCATCCTGGCATTCGCCTGGCCGGGTATCACCCTCGAGGTGCTGGTGCTGTTCTTCGGCGCCTATGCCCTGGTGGACGGAGTATTCGCGCTGATCGCCGGGCTGTCCAATCGTGCCGGTCCCAACCGCTGGTGGGTGGTGCTCGAAGGATTGGTCGGTATCGTCGTGGGCATCCTGACCTTCCTCTGGCCAGGCCTCACGGCGTTCGCGCTGCTGTACCTGATCGCCGCCTGGGCGATCGTCACCGGGATCCTCGAGATCATGGCCGCGATAGAACTGCGCAAAGAGATCTCGAACGAATGGCTGCTGATTCTGAGCGGCATCCTCTCGGCGATCTTCGGCGTCCTGATCGCGCTCTTTCCTGAGGCTGGCGCGCTCAGCATCATCTGGCTGATCGCTATCTACGCGATCGTGTTTGGCATCATGTTCGTCGCCCTCGGGCTGCGATTGCGCGGCAGGAACCGCACGATGCACGGCGGCACGCCTGCGGCAGGCTCGAAGGCGTGAACGGTTAGGTTCGGAACGGAAACGCAACGGAAACGCAAAGGAAAAACATCATGTCAACAGATCCAAAACAGCACCGGCCATCCCCGCGCGACGGTGGAGACTTTGCCGCCGGCGAGCGCACGTTGCCAGAAGCGCCAGCGGGTCCCGACTTTGCTCGCGGCGAGCGCACCCGGCCACAGCCTGACATTGTCCCAGATTACGCCCGCGGCGAGCGCGATCTGCCACCAGACGACGCAGCTTCAGACTTCGCTCGTGGACAGCGTGAGGAGAGCGACACTGGCGCGCCGCTACTCGCCCCTACCAGAAACGAATTATATCAGGTGGATCCGACGAAACAGGAGAATCGGAATCGGCGACGCAAAAGGAGGTGAAAAATGTCGATCGAAACCACTTGGGCTCCGCACACCAAACATGGCAGGCTGACCACCCAAAGCGACCTGCCCGACAGCGTGTTCGCCTTCCCGCGCGAGCGCAAGGAGCCGCTGACCGATGCGACGCATATCCGCAACGCGCTGGCTCGCTTCCTTCAGGTGGAGGGAGTGTCCGACGCCGAACGTGATCTGGCCTTCGCCAACATCAAGGCAGCGGCCGACTACCACGGCGTCACGGTTAGGGAAAACGACTGGCGGGAGCTCGAATGATCTGGCTGACGCACCCGCCCATAACGGCACGGGCCTGGACTGAGGCACCAGGTACCTTGGTATCCAGTTGAGCGCTGCGGATGGCAGAGCGGCGGCTTCTGCACTCTTCATACCTAATGAATTTTGACAATCAGAAGTGGTTCGGAATGGGTCTCTCTGGTTGTGGCGGCTTCGCCACCACAACCAGAGAGACCTTCCGTGAAACGATTGTGGCTGTAGTTCGGGAGACTGTGATGACGAAGGGGTATCAATCGCAAGACAGGGGCTTCCGATACACGGGAATCGGGTGGTAGCGTTATGTTGGACCTCGAAGTCATCCTGATTGGGCTTGCCGTGGTGGCGGTCCTTGCCATCGCCGCGCAGTACCTCGATATTCCTTATCCGGTGCTGCTCGTCCTTGGCGGCATCGTCCTCGGATTCGCGCCTGGCTTGCGTGGTATAGCCTTTGAGCCTGAGTTGGTGTTCCTCCTGTTCGTTCCGCCGCTTGTCTTCTCTGCGGCGTGGCGCGTCTCGTGGCAGGAGTTGCGCGCGAATCGGCGCCCGATCGTCGATCTGTCCGTGGGGCTTGTCCTCACGACCATGACGGTCGTCGCCGTCGTTGCCTACTGGCTTATTCCAGGTATGACCTGGGCAGTGGCATTCGTGCTCGGAGCGATTGTCTCCGACACCGATGCGACCGCCGTCACTGCGATCGCTCAACGATTGACCATGCCGCGCCAAATCGTCGCCATCCTCGAAGGGGAAAGCCTGGGCAACGATGCCACAAGTCTCGTCTCGTACCGCATGGCCATTGCGGCGGTCGTCGCGGGGACGTTCTCGATGAGGAGTGCTGTGGTCGAGTTTCTGTTCGCCGCTATCGTCGGTGTCGCGCTCGGCCTCCTTACAGCCTACCTCTACGTGTGGGTTCAACGCCGCCTCAAGAACCCCTCCGTGGAGGTGGTCATCACATTGCTGCTGCCGTTCGCCGCCTACATCCCGGCCGACCACCTCGGCGCCTCCGGCATGCTCGCGGTCGTCGCCGCAGGCATATATGCGGGCCAGCGCGACGCAGAGACTGGCTCGGCGGTGACTCGTCTGCAGGCGGCTGCTACATGGGACACACTCGTGTTTGTTTTGAACGGTCTGATCTTTATCCTGCTCGGACTGCAGTTGCGGACCGTCTTGGACGGGGTGGCCGGGCGGCCGGCCAGCCTGCTTGCACGAGATGCCGCCATCGTGATCGTGACTGTTGTGCTTGTACGCATCGTCTGGATGATGGGCGTCACGGGACTCCGCTCGATGCTGCGGCGCGCCGCTCGATTCCCAGTCGAGCCATTGCCATGGAACAGTGTCCCGGTAGTTGCCTGGGCTGGGATGCGCGGCGCGAGCACGTTGGTGGTTGCGCTGGCCATCCCGCTGGCGACCAACGACGGAACAGCGTTCCCGGATCGCGCGCTGGTCATCTTTCTGACCTTCTGTGTGGTCGTGGTGACGTTGCTGGTCCAGGGGCTTTCTCTGCCGCACCTCATTCAGCGAACAGGGCTGCAGGAAGATGCGAACGACAGAGAGGTGGTCCGAACGCGCGCCGCCGCACACGCCGCGGCGGTCCGGCGCCTTGACGAGCTGGCGGGCGGTAAGACGCTACCGGACCATGTCGCGAGGTTGCGCGCCTATCACGAGCGCCGCGCCAAGCAGTTTGCCGCGCGATCGGACGGGAGCTTCGATCAAGCGGCCGCAAAGCGTGCCGAGTCGATACAGCAGCTGCGTCAGGAACTGTTGCAGGCCGAACGCCGCGAAATCATTGATCTGCGTGCCCGCGGAGACATCAGCGATGCATCGTTACGGGCCGTATTGCACGACCTCGATCTGGAGGAACAGCAGGGCGAATAGGGTCAGAGGAAATCACGATGGATAACCCTGAGCAGTCAAGTCCACCGCACTCGGCCCAGATCGCCCTGGCCGTCTCGTCGTCGCTCCGCGCCCAGGCCCCCTCGCGCCAGGCGCATGCCGACATCAGGACGTCGACGCCTGTCGATCGGACGGAGCGCGCGAACAAGTGGGTCGTGCTGGCACTTTCGGGGACGGGGGCCTTCATGGCCACGCTGGACTCGTCGATCGTCAATATTGCCCTGCCCTCGATCGCACACGCCTTCGGCGTTGCGCTGGCGGGCAGTATCGAGTGGGTCCTGATCGGCTATCTCGTCGTCATCGCGGCCGTCTTGCTCACCTTCGGACGGCTGGCCGACATGCTCGGACGCAAGCCGCTGTTCCTGGCCGGCCTGGCGGTCTTCACCCTCGGCTCGGCGCTCTGTGGGGCCGCGCCCTCGCTCGGCATGCTATCGCCGCGCGCTGCTTCCAGGGCCTGGGCGCGGCCGCTATCTTCTCGGTCAACATCGCGATGATCACGCGCTCGTTCCCGGCTGCCGAGCGCGGCCGGGCCCTCGGCATCAACGCGATTCTCGTGGCGCTGGGGGTGAGCGTGGGGCCAACCGTCGGCGGCATCCTGACCCAGGCCTTGAGCTGGCGGTGGATCTTCTAGGTCAATGTGCCGATCGGCGCGCTGGCCCTGCTCGCCGCCAGGCGTCTGCTGACCGAGCGCCCGCACCTGGAGCGGCAGCGCTTCGACCTGCCGGGCGCCGCGCTGCTGGCGGTCGGGCTGGCCGCGCTGACGCTCGGGCTCTCCTTCGAGCAGGAGTGGGGCTGGGGCTCGCTCCGCGTCCTGGCCTCGATCGGCAGCGCCGTAGTCGCGCTGACCGGCGCGGTCCATCGACACGGTAGGCGTAGGCGCAGCCGGGCCGCAGCCCGCGCACATACACGTGCCAGACGCAGAAGGTTCGATGGATGTTAGGGTCGAGTGCGATACTCAGGAACAGCTCGGGGGCGTCGTGGGTATCGAACAGCAGCAGCTCGACAGTCGTGGCATGCGCCGAGCACAGGGCGAAGTTTACGCCGTCGGCGTTGGGCTCGGCCCCTTCGCCGCCTGGCGCACCTGTGTGCTGCGCAGCGCGGCGACGAAGCCGAGCGAGACGATGGTCAGATAGACCAGCAGGCCGAGGATGGCCAGGTCGCCGCTGGGCCACTCCACGCCCAGCCCCTCGACGCTCCAGAACAGGCCGAACGCGCTGAGCAGCAGGCCCACGGCGAACTTGATCGTGTCTCGGGCACGTGGCTCAAGGGCTCGCGCAGCAGCGCGCCAGAGAGCACCACCACGGCCAGCGCCAGCAGCGCGCCGAGCGCGGCCAGCGGGATGTTGCCTTGCGCCGTGCCGAAGGTCAGCACGATGAAGGCGACCTCGAACCCTTCCAGAAACACCGACTTGAACGCCAGCGTGAAAGCGTACCAGTCCATGCCGCTGGCGGTCTTGGCGTGCGCGCCCTGCTCACCGGCGGGCTGGGCGCGGTAGATCGCGGCCTCGTCGCGCAGCGGTATGTAGCCGCCGGCACGCAGGATGGCCTTGCGCAGCCACTGCAGGCCGAAGACCAGCAGCAGCGCGCCCACCACCAGGCGCAGCGTATCGATCGGGACATAGGCCAGCGCCGGGCCGAGCGCGGCGATCAGCGCCGCGAGAACCACTAGGGCCGCGCCGGCGCCGATCAGGGTCGAGCGCCAGCCGCGGGTGACGCCGGTCGCCAGCACCACCGTCAGCGCCTCCACCGCCAACTAAATTACGCTGGCGATAGACGGTCACGGATCACCGCTCGCCGGCTATCGCCGATGCCGATCGTCCGTCGTCGTACTACTTCTTCGCGCTGTGCTGCACGGTGCCCGCTTGCGCTCGGTCACTAGACTTCAGCTTGGCGCGCGTCTGTTTCAGGGCGCCAGCGGCTTGGGCCTCAAGACGGCCGGCGGCCGCATCGGCCTTGCCCTCAGCCCCCAGCCGCACGGCGGCGGCTGCCGCCGCCTGCGCGAGGCGCGACGCGCCCAGGCCGGCCAATTCCTTGGCCTTCCCCTTGATCGTGCGGGCGGTGCCGGCGGCGCGATCCACCAGCGCAACGATCGTCTCTTTCAGCTTGTGCTTTGTGCTTCGTGCCCTCGAAATGGAGACCAAGCCCGAAGATGTGCTCGCCGAGATCGAGCGTCTGCGCCGGCTCGAACATCCCCGCCGGCGGTAGGAAAACGAGGAATTCGCTCAGCCCAGCTCGCGGCGCCGGTGTTGGATACGGCCGCACACGACAACATCACGCTGCTGTGCGCTGGGCGTGAACGATTTGTCAGGAGGCGTTATTCCTTCGTTGCGCCGCCGCGGGGATCGATCGCTGCGTGGGGGCCGGGTCCGAGACCCAGCAGCCCATGAGTTGCACCCATACAGCGGTTCATCACCACCGTCAGTCCGGCGGCCTCCGCGATCTGCCGGGCTTGCTCCGACACTATTCCAAGCTGGAGCCAGAGCACCTTGGCGCCGATCGCAATCGCCTGCCGCGCGATCTCCGGCGCTTCGTCGGCGGGCCGGAACACGTCCACCACGTCGACCGGGATATCAATCTCCGCGAGCGAGCGGAAGACGCGCTCGCCGAAGAGCTGGCCACCGCCGGCCGTCTCGTCGGCCAGTGTCGGGAACCGTCGGCATAGCCGTCTTCCTCAGACGATCTGTTGACGGTCGCAAGTCACAAGGGCATGAAGCGGGTTGAGCCGGTGCGCGTTCCCTTGCGCTACTGCAACGCCGACGTGAGCCGCGCAAGATTATCGAACAGTTTGGCGATCAGCGGGCGGGTCCGCCACTCGTGTAGCTGCACAGGCCGGGCATGCCGCAGATAGTCGGCGAAGATCATCTCCATCTCCGCGACGACGTCGTTGCCATAACAGATCAGCGTGACTTCCAGGTCGAGCTGAAACGAGCGCATATCCATGTTGCTCGAGCCGATCACCGCGATGTCGTCGTCGATGCTCATATGCTTGGCGTGCAACAGCACCGGCGATCGGTAACGGTAGATCTGCACCCCCGCTGCGAGCAACGCTTCGTAATACGAGCGCTGCGCATGGTAGACAAAGAACTGGTCACCGACCCCTGAGACGATCAACCGCACGTTCACCCCACGCTGCGCCGCCGACGTCAGCGCCTCCATCAGCGCCTCGTCGGGCACGAAGTAGGGGTTGGCGATCGTAATCGTGTGCTGCGCGGCATAACACAGCGCCACGAACAGCTTCAGATTGTTGTCGTTCTCGAAGCCCGGCCCGCTCAGCAGCACCTGGCACAAGACGTTGCCGGGCGTCTGCGATGAAACGACGATGTCGATCTCCGGCGCTGTGCTGGGGCCGAGCAGCACGCCCGTCTCGGCATACCAGTCGGTGATAAAGGCCGCGTTGAGCTGCTGGACGATCGGGCCGCTCACCCGTGCCACCAACTCGACGTAGTAGAGCCCTTTTTTGACATTGCCCTTCTTGTGATAGTCCCGATCGATCAGGTTCTGCGAGCCCGTAAAGCCCACCTCGCCATCCACCACGACGATCTTGCGGTGGTTGCGCAGATCGAAGCGCAACCACTCAGTGCTGAGGATTCGGATCGGCAGCATCCGGTGCGCCGCGACCCCGCCCGAGCGCAAGCGTTTGAGAAGGGCGTGATTGAAGAAGAAGTTACCGATATGGTCGATCAGCACACGACATTGCACGCCGCGTTTCTGCGCCCGTAGCAGCGCTTCGACCACCTTTCCACCAGTCGCGTCGTCGGCAAACTCGAAATACTCGACGTGAACGTAACGTTTGGCTCGCTCGATCGTCTCGACAATGCAATCGACCGCGCCGGTATAATCGGGGAGCAGCTCGACACGATTGCCCGCGAAGGGTGGCAGGCCGCCGAGGTTGGTGTTGAGCCGGACCAGCGGCGCAAAGCGCGGCGGGATGGCAGGGTCGAGTAATTCGTGCAGCGTGGGCATCTGTCTGGCGTCGACGACGGCTTTGCGCAGCAGTTCGTCCATGGTGCGCTGCTGGGCGCGCCGGCGGCGTGAGAGCTTGGGGCTGCCCAGCAGCAGAAACAGGATTGCGCCGAGATAGGGCAGGCCAAAGATCAGCATCAGCCAGGCAGTCGCCGAGGATGGCTTGCGATTGACCGGCACCACGAACAGCGCCACGATGCGGATCGCGACGGAAAGCAGCGCCGGCAGCGTAGAGACGATCACCCAGGCCGAATTCATGCAAGGTTCTCCCGTTCGAGTATCGACGACATCCGCATCTCAGGTGGAAGCCATGGACTTCGTGTTCGTTATCAGGCGCATTAGCGCGCGATCCCATTGGGGGCCTGAAGGTTCAGCCAGCGCATAATGTCGCTGCTGCGCACCAGCCCTACCAGATGCCCGTTGGAGATCACCGGCACTTGATGCACGTTGCGCTCCGTCAGCTTGTCCAGCGCCGCCGATGCGTCATCCTGGGGCTGGACCACGGCAAGCTGATCGGCCGGGGTCATAATCTCGGCTGCCGAAGTGGTGTCCCAATCTTCACGAGCCACCTTGCGGATGTCCTCCAAAGTCACCAGCCCGACCAGCCGGTCGCCATCCAGCACTGGGAAAGCCCGCTCGTCGGTGCCCATCATGTAATGGTGGACTAAATCGCTGGTGCTGGTCCCAGGGGACACAGCCGGCACATTCGCCCGCATCAGCCGAGCCGCTGGCACCCCTTCGAGCATATCGTGGACGACCACCTGCTGGTAGCTCTGGCGGGCCGCGCTACTCATAAACCAGCCAATAAAAGCCAGCCACAGGCCGCCGATCAGGCCGGTTCCGAAGAAGGGGATCTCCACACCGAAGATCATGGCGATGCCGCTGAAGATCAGCAGCCAGGCCAACACCTGCCCAACCCCGGCGGCCCAGCGCGTGGCTGTGCGAAAGTTACCCGTCACGCCCCACAGGATCGCCCGCAGCACTCGTCCACCGTCGAGCGGGAAACCCGGCAGCAGATTAAAGATACCCAGGACGATGTTGGCTGACCCCAGCCACAGCAGCAGCGTGGTCAGCGGATCGAGTGAGGCGAAGGCAAGCCCTGGGTTCAGGGCAGCATCCGCGGACAGAGGGGCGAACAGGCTGACGGCCAGCAGACAGAACCCACCGATGGCAAGGCTGGTGAGCGGGCCAACGATGGCCAGCAGGAATTCTCCTCGCGGCGAACGAGGTTCCTGCTGGATGTTGGCCACCCCACCGAACAGAAACAAGGTGATGTTGCGCACCGGGATTCCCTGAGCCTGAGCTACAATCGAGTGAGCCAACTCGTGCGCCAGCACTGAGGCAAAGAAAAGCAGGGCGGCGGCGATGGCAACGCTCCAGGCCAGCTCCGGCCCCCAGGCCGGGTGCATGAGGGCAAACTGGGTCGCCAGGCTCCACGCTACTAGTAGAAAAATCAGCAGCCAGCTCCAATCAAGATAGATATTGATCCCGAAGAGCCGGCCCATACGTAATCCGTTTTTCATGGTCATTCCCTTTTATTCGTTCTTACTGCTCCGATAGCTATGGCTGCTTGCCGCCATAGGCGACTTTTCTCAGCGCCTCAAAACTGGACCGCATCCCACAAAGCATTCAGCAGGCAGCGCGCTCACTTGGCGCGACACCGGCGTTCTGCGCTAGCTGCGTGATGGACGCTGCGCCGGCTGCGCACCCTTGAGGCGCAAGCCGGCGATGATGTACAGGACGCCCAGGACCAGCGCGTAGCCGCCCAGGAGCCAGACCAGACTGATCAGGCCCGTATCCGGCGCGGCGGCCAGCAGAAAGCCCAGGACGATCGACAGCGCGCCGGCCAGGCCGAGCAGCCACATATCCGAGAGCGCCCGGCGGAACTCGATTGCTGCGACGATTTCGAATACGCCCGAGATGATCGCCCAGGCTGCGATGATATAGAGCAGCGCGTAGGCTGTCACAACCGGATAGAAGAAGGTCAGAAAGCCCGCAGCGATGCCAGCGCTGCCCGAGAGCACCAGCCAGCCACTCCCACGATCGACATGGAACGCCATGACGAGCGCGGTGACGCCGTCCACCAGCATGTAGGCGCCGAGCAGGATCACCAATGCCCCGACGGTGTCGCGCGGATAGGCGAACGCGAGGATGCCGAACAGGATGCCTATAATGCCCCGCAGGACCAGGACCCACCAATTTTGTGCCAGTCGACCCAACATAGGAGTGCCCCCTTGCTTGAGTGCATCAGTATTCTACAGCCGATCGGTTCCTTGCCGTCTGTTCCTCTACCCAGCACATACCAGTCGCCGGATATAGCTGCAGATTACACGATAGGCAGGTGTTGGTCGTCTCCTATCGGGCCAGGCGCGATCTGGCGAAATGGACAGCTGTGCGTACGCATCAGCTATCGGGGCGATCCCTTACCTTTCGATAAGCCATGACGCCGATCTATGGTACGAAGAAGATCAATGCTCGCTGTAGACGGCAAATGGCGCAACATCTCCTACACTATCGATGGCTGCGGGAAGCTCGTTGACCGCGGCTGGAAGGAGCAAATCGAATGAATATAGTGATCCTTGTGCAGCTGGCAATCGTCGGCGCCTGGGCTGCTACCATCCTCCGACACACGCGCCGACTCCTTCGGCTCGCACACGTGAACCCGGTATGGACCTCGCAGGATCAGAGGGTTCGCCCGTTGGCGAACCGGATCTGGTGGTGGCTTGGCCGCGAGGAGTTCTGGCGCACAGCGCAGGTAGATACCTTGCACTGCGTGGAGATAACGTTGATGGTGTTTCTGCTGGTGCATGGTTTATAAATGGTGTGACCGTGACTAATCACCAAAAACATGTGGTTGTCGTCGGCGCGGGGTTCGGCGGGCTGAACGCCGCCAGGCGTCTCTCCGGCCACGGCTTTGATGTGCTGCTGGTCGATCGCAACAATTACCACCTGTTCATACCATTGCTCTACCAGGTTGCGACCGGCAACCTGGGTACAGAAGAGATCGCGGGGCCGCTGCGCCAGATCTTCCGATCCCGCCGGGATGTGCGCTTCCTGCGCGCCAGCGTGCAACAGGTCGACCTGGAGCGGCGCCAGATTGTGACCGACGCTGGGCCTCTCGACTATGACTACCTGGTGCTGGCGCCGGGCAGCGTCACCAACTACTTCGGCAACAGCGCTATACAGCAGCAGGCCTACGATTTCAAAGCACTCGACGACGCGGCCGCGCTGCGCAGCCATATTCTGGATATGTTCGAGCGCGCCACCCACGCGGCCGACCCACAGCAGCAGCAAGCCCTCTTGACATTCCTGATCGTCGGCGGTGGACCAACCGGCGTCGAGTACGCCGGCGCGCTCGCCGAACTCGTACGGCACACGCTGCGCAGGGATTACGCGCACTTGCCGATGCAGCAGGCCAAGATCTATCTGGTTGAAGGGCTGCCCTATCTGCTTGCGTCATTTCCCGATCGCCTGCGCCAATACGCCCAGCGCCGGCTCGAGCGGCTTGGCGTCGAGGTGCGGCTCAATATGCTGGTGAGCGCGGTCGAGGGCGAGCATGTGCAGCTCAATGACGGCACGGTCATTCGTGCCGCGACGCTGGTGTGGGCCGCCGGGGTGCAGGCGCCACCGCTGATCGAGACACTCGACGCACCGAAAGCGCGTGGCGGGCGGGTCAAGGTCGCACCGGATCTCAGCCTGGTCGATCATCCGGAGGTATTTGTGGTCGGCGACATGGCTTATCGCGAGCAGGACGGACAGCCCATTCCCCAGCTGGCGCAGCCGGCGATCCAGGGTGGGCGCTATGTCGCCAAGGTGATTGTGAAGCAGCGCGAGCGCGGCGAGCATGTGCCGCCGTTCCGCTATCGCAACCTGGGGACGCTGGCCGTGATTGGCCGGTTCGCCGCGGTCGCGGATCTGCCGGTTCTATCGCTCCAGCTGACCGGCATCATCGCGTGGGTGATCTGGCTGGTCGTGCATCTGTACCAGTTGGTTGGCTTCCGTAACCGCATTGTTGCCATGCTTGACTGGGGCTATGACTATGTGCGTTTCGACCCGCCGGTGCGCCTGATTACGGGCAGTGCCGAGGAACACGTCCTCATCGCAAAGGAGTAATACTGATGTCCGCACTACTTCCAATCAATATTGCTTCACGTCCCGTCACCGTTGTTGGTGCGGGAACTCTCGGTCGCCGGATTGCCTTGATGTTTGCTACGCAGGGCGGCCAGGTACGGATCTTCGATCAGGCAGCCGATGCCCGTAAATCGGCAATCGCATATGTTGAGCAAGAACTGCCGAACGTGATCGAAACGGTTGTTACAGGCGGCACGGCAGGAACTGTCGTGGCCAGCGACGATCTGGCTGGGGCGCTCAAGGGAGCCTGGCTGGTTGTCGAAGCTGTTCCAGAGCTCCTAGATGTGAAGAAGCAGGTTTTCGGCCAGTTGGATGTATTGGCCGATCAGGACGCCATTCTGGCGAGCAACTCTTCCTCATACCCCACCAGGACGTTCCTCGACAATGTCACGCACCCGGAACGGGTTCTGAATCTGCATTTCTATATGCCGCCGACTCAGAACGCAGCCGATGTGATGGGAAATGAGCACACCGATCATGCGCTGATTGAGCTGCTGCTTCAGCAGCTTCCCCATTACGGTGTGCATCCCTTTGAGGCCCATAAGGAGAGCATCGGATTTATCTTCAACCGGATCTGGGCTGCCATCAAGCGCGAGTCGCTCACCGTTGTCGCAGAAGGAGTCTCGACGCCACAGGATGTTGATGAGATGTGGAAGCTCAACATGGGCACCAAGAGTGGTCCGTTTCGACTGATGGATGCGGTGGGCCTCGACGTCGTCCTTGAGATCGAGAACCACTACGTCAACGCATTTCCCAATCTCTCCACGACTGCCCGCGACTTCGTGAAGCGCTACGTGGACGCCGGCAAGCTGGGTCGCAAGAGTGGCGAAGGCTTCTACAGCGACTACAAGTGACGATGTGCCGTCTCACAAGCGATCGGCATTACGCCCTATCGAAAGGTAGATTCCGGCCCATGACGATGTATGTGCTGTAATCCTGCCGAGGCGCAGACGGCGGGCGGCGGCCCACACGCTATACTGCATGACATGGACATCTTGAACACGAACGAAAGGAGACCTGAGTATGAGGAAACGAATGCATCGCGATACGGCCAAGGCCAGGGTTGAGCGCGCGATCGACGCGATGGCGCCGGGCGTCGCCGAGCAGCTGGCGGGCAAGGCGAAGGCAGAGATCGGTGAGAGCGAGAAACTCCTCGGCGAGATCACCGATCATCCCGACATCGCCAGGGCAGGGCGCAAGCTGGAGGCCGAGGGAAAGGTCGAGGAGATCATGGGCGGTGTCAAGGCGGTAACAGCGGATGTTGCCGAGCACGTCAAGGCCGCTGGCGAGCGAATCTCAGAAAAGTTGAAGGGCCAGCCTAAGCAGCCCTAGATCGCGACCACTGGATCTGCTTGCTTCGCACATTTTTCGGGCGCAAATCTCATGGACTATATATGCACACAGGAGGAATCACCCATGAACACTGAGCTGGTTGTGACGATGTTCGACGGCGAGGAGGCTGCCAGCGCCGCGTACGAAGCGCTGCGGCGGCTGGAGCAGAACGGCGGCATTGCGATCTTGGATGCCGCGACCCTTGTCAAGCACGGCGACGGCACATCCGAGATCAAGGACACGCAGGACGTGGATACACGCCACGGCGCGTACTTCGGTGTCATCAGCGGTGCCCTGATCGGGCTGCTCGGCGGCCCGGCCGGCGCGCTGATCGGCTCGGTCGCCGGCGCCGCCACCGGTGCGGCCTCGGCCAGCATGATCGACCTCGGCTTCCCGAAAGCCGATCTCCAGGCACTCGACGACCAGCTCGCTCCCGGCAGCTCGGCGCTGGTGGTGCTCGTCGAAGCGACCTGGCTCGACAAGCTCGACGACGCGCTCGCCAGCTTCGCGGGCCGGAGCACCTCGCGCAGCCTGCACAGTGATCGTGCCGATCGGATCGCTGCCGCCGCAGAGGCGATCGAGCAGGAGCTGGCCGAGCTGCGCCTAGAGGACGAGCGGGGCTGGGCGGCGCTGCTCGCAGATTTCGATGCCGACCTCGCCCGGATGGACGCCCAGCTCGCGCAGGAATCCGACCTCATCCGCGCCGAGCTCAACGCCGAGGCTCAGGCCGAAGCCAAACTGGCCGAGCTGCGCGACCGGCGTGACGCGAAGCGGCAGGAACTGAACCAGAAGATCCAGGCCCGCATCGATGGGTTGAATGCAGCGATCACGCAGCGCCGGGCGGCGCTGGCCGACGCTACGGCTGAGGCCAAAGCCAAGGCCGATACCCGGATCGCCACACTTGAGACCAAGCGCCAGGCGGCCCAGCAGCAGCTGGAGGCGAACTGGCACGCGCAGCAAGCGGAGTGGCAGCAGGATATCGACGCTTTGAAGGCCCGGGCGGCGAAGGCCGAGGCCGCGGCCAAGACCAGGATCGACGCGCAGACCGCCGCGCTCGAAGCCAGGCGCCAGGCGGCCCAGCAGGAGTGGGATCAGCGCAAGCACGCCACGGCTGCCGCAGCGCAGGATCTCAAAACGGGCGCAAGCGAGGCGCGGGCCGATCTGCGGCAGGCCCACGAGAAAGCCGCGGCCGAGTTCAAGTAGCCAGATCGACTGGCCACTGGACGGGCTGCTGGCTAGCGATCTGTGGCGGACGCCGACGGTGGCCCTGATGCAGTGGTGGACCACGCGCGGCGCCCACGCTAGCGATCAGAAGGTCATGGCCGATCAATTGCCGGCGCGTTGTCGCCATCATATCGGTCTCCAACCTGATCGATCGATCAGGTTGGAGACCGACAGACGGACCAGAATCGAGCCAACCTTTCTCGATAGTGACACCTGGACACGACGCAGAAGCCAGAACGCGCCCGATCGTATACGATGCACCTGTGTTTCCGAGCGCTTCCGCGCACGTTGATCGGCTGATACGAGCGTGCAGGAGTGGCAGGAGATGGAGAAGTGGAACGCGACCTAATGATGCAAGAAAGGAAGCAATCCCATGTCCGACAAACCGATCTTCGTCTATGTGGCGACCTATGCCAGCGCCGACGACGCGTGGCAGGACTACAAGGCTGTTCAGCAGTTGCACCGCGACGGTGTGATGGGAACCTACGATGCTGCGATCATCAGCAAGGACGCCGACGGCACCGTCCACGTGAGCGAGCGCGAGAAGCCGACCGAGTACGGCGCCTGGGCCGGGCTGGCCGTGGGCGCGCTGATCGGCCTGTTCTTCCCGCCCTATATGATCTATGAGGCCGTGGCGGCCGGTGCGCTTGTCGGCGCCGGCACCGGCGCGCTGGTCGGCCATGCCTACGCGGGCCTACCCCGCGACGACATGAAGCAGATCGGCCAACTGCTGAACGAGGGCACCGCGGCGCTGATCGTCGTCGGCGAGTCCGAGCTGAAGCAGGCAATCAGCCGGGCGGTCCAGCGTGCGACCAAGCAGTTCGAGACACAGCTCAGCGCGGACACGAAGCAGTTCAACCAGGCGCTGGATCAGACGGTCAACGACATGCTGAAGGGCAGCTAGTCCGAGTTCCAGGCGCTCTCCTCGGCCTTGAGCAGAGGCGTGATGGCAAGTGGCTTCGCGGAGAGGCTCGGGGAGGGCCGACGGTCCTCCCCCAAACCCCTCCCGTTGATGTGCGGATTTCGGAGAAACAGGTATAATCGTCCGCAGGGCTGAGGTCCCACCCATCCTGTCGATGGCCGATCTCGCTCGCTGACACCCATGCCCTCCGCACATTGCCGTCGTGCGCGAGGTCCGGCGGCACGCTTCTGTAGCGCAGGAAAGACGACCATGACCCAGAGTTCTACACCCACTATCGCGCTCGACAGCCTGCGCTCCAGCGGGCCCCTTGCGCCACCCGATCTGCCCGTTGCCGAACGCCGAGCGCGTGGACGTGCCTTGCGTGCCCAGACATCGCGCCGCAGTCACGCCGGATGGACCCCGCCGGCCGATCGCCCCGATCCCATTACGTTGCTGGAATCAGAGGCCGTGAACCGTGTCCCCGAGCTCGTGCCCATCCGCTATGGGCGCATGCTGGCCTCTCCGTTCGCCTTCCTGCGCGGCGCCGCCATCCTCATGGCCGCCGACCTTGCCACCACACCGTCGACAGGCATCGTGGTGCAGTTGTGTGGTGATGCCCACCTGGCCAACTTTGGCCTATACGCCTCGCCCGAGCGCCGCTTGCTCTTCGACGTCAATGACTTTGACCAGACGCTCCCCGGACCGTGGGAGTGGGATGTGAAACGCCTCGCCGCGAGCATTATGGTCGCGGGCCGCACCTATGGCATTGGCGAAGCCGCCGCGCGCGACGCCGTGCATGAGGCCATACACTCCTACCGTGCGCGGATGGCGGCGTTCGCCAGCATGGGCGAGCAAGCAGTCTGGTATGCGCGGGTGCGCGCGGCTACGTTTGTCGCCGATCAATCGCGTACGCTGATCAAGCGGCGCGCGCACGCCGCGATCGCCAAGCCGCGCCAGCACGATCATCACCAATCCCTGGCCAAGCTGACGGAGGTCGTCAACGGCCGGCGCCGGATCGTGAACGATCCACCGCTGATCGAGCGGGTCGAGACGGACGACCTGGCGACCTGGGTGCAGACCACGCTCCACGCCTACCGGCAGACCCTCCAAGATGACCGGCGGCACTTGCTCGCGCGCTATCGCTTCGTCGACCTCGCCCACAAGGTGGTTGGGGTCGGCAGTGTCGGCATGCGCTGTTATATCGTGTTGCTCAGCGGCCGCGACGACGACGATGCGCTGTTCCTGCAGATCAAGCAGGCGGAGCGCTCGGTGCTGGAAGCGCACCTGCCGGCGAGCGAATATGCCAACCATGGGCAGCGGGTGGTGACTGGCCAGCGCCTGATGCAGGCGGCCAGCGACATCCTGCTGGGCTGGCAGCGTGGCAGCGACGGGCGCGATTACTATTGGCGCCAGCTCCGCGACATGAAAGGGGGCGCCAACGTCGCGGCTATGACGGCCTCGATGTTGCGTTCCTACGCGGCACTGTGCGGATGGGCGTTGGCCCGCGGCCATGCGCGGTCCGGCGACCGGGTGCAGATCGCGGCCTACCTGGGTCGCAGCGATCGGTTCGACCGCGCGATTGCCGCATTTGCGACGGCCTACGCCGATCAGACCGAGCGCGACTACGCCGCGCTGGTCGCCGCCGTGCGATCAGGACGCATTGCGGCGGAAACTGGCATCTGACCTTCTGAATTGGCTCGCAACCGGGCGCGTATACGCTCGGTTATTGGCTCATGAGGTCTTCGTGTGTAGGTGGTCATCGAAACACATCCGCGGAACGACTGCCGCGCTCTTGCCTTCGGCGTTCGCCTGCTCATTATCAATCAACATCCCGCTCATTGGGTTCCACGGAGCTGAGTCAACCGCGTGCCACTGAAATTGACCCAGTAGCGCTGCGGCGCGTGCGCGATGCCAATCAGGGCCTCACTACAGGCCGGGCAACGGACGATGTCCCCATCGCTGTGATGTACAACACGATCGCACCAATCGGGCCGACAGCATCGCAGATGGTGCAGATCACGTCCGCCGTGGTCATCTCAAAGGCGAAGATCTGTCCCAGAACACCACCCGCCATGTTGCCGTCAAGGTGTTGGTCGCCAGTCGTCATGCTGTTCCTCCGGTTGTTCCAAACCGCTCGGTCTTGACTCGCTGTGCCTCGTGGCCCAGCCCCACCAGCGCCGATGCGACGGTCTCCAATAACGCGGTGGGACCGCAGACGAATGCATGCGGCTG
>WNFV01003982.1_pt1 | contig 24723 bp, 25 predicted proteins | sample 5400101 | NCBI WGS metagenome assembly WNFV01 (sample SAMN13153361, study PRJNA577476) | soil metagenome | isolation source: 115 cm soil or saprolite under grassland replicate 1 | place: USA:California | collected 2016-06-15 | reverse complement strand
GATCGAGTCCGGCGAGGTGACGCACAGGTATCCCATCTGCTGGCGTTGCGGGACGCCGCTCGTGTTCCGCGTCGTCGACGACTGGTTCATCTCCTGCGACGAGATCAGACAGCCGCTGCGAGACGCGAACGCCGGCGTGACGTGGACGCCGGCCTTCTACTCGAAGCGAATGGACGACTGGCTCGTCAACATGGGCGACTGGAACATCTCGCGGAAGCGCTACTTCGGCCTGCCGCTTCCGTTCTATCCGTGTGATTGCGGCCACCTGAACGTGGTCGGCTCGCGCGCCGAGCTCGAGGAGCGTGCGACCACCGGCATCGTGGGACTCCAGGAGCTCCACCGCCCGTGGATCGACGACGTCGTCATCCGCTGCGGGGCCTGCGACGAAGAAGTCCGCCGGATCCCGGAAGTCGGGGACGCATGGCTCGACGCGGGCATCGTCCCCTTCTCGACGCTCGGCTGGGAGAACCCGGGGTGGAAGCCGCACGGCTACGCGAACGGCGCGTCGGCACGAGACCGGCCGCGAGATGCACAAGTCCTGGGGGAATGCGATCGAGGCGAACGAGGCGATCGAGCGGATGGGCGCCGACATCGTCCGCTGGCTCTACTGCGAGCAGATTCCGAGCCAGAACATCAACTTCGGCTACGGCCCCGCGGACGACGTCAAGCGCCGGCTGCTCACGCTCTGGAACTCGGTGACGTTCTTCGTCGACTACGCGAACATCGAGCAGTTCCGGCCGCGCACGGACGCGCCGGCCTCCGACCACGCGCTGGATCGCTGGCTGCGAGTGCGCACCGGTCAGCTCGTATCCGACATGACCGATGCGTACGAGCGCTATTGGACGCCCGACGCGGTCCGCGTCTTCGAAGCTTTCGTCGACGATCTCTCCAACTGGTACATCCGCCGGTCGCGGCGTCGCTTCTGGAAGGGCGACGCGGCTGCGCTCCAAGCGCTCTGGACCGCGCTGATCCGCGCCGTGCAGGTGATCGGTCCGGTGATGCCGTTCCTGGCCGAGCACCTCTGGCGCACGCTTCGGATCGACGCTCAGCCTGCATCGGTCTTCCTCGAGCCGTGGCCGGAAGTCGGCGAGCGGGACGAAGACCTGCTCGCCGAGGTTGCCGAGGTGCGCCGCGTCGTCGAGCTCGGCCGCCAGGCACGTGGCGACGTGGGGCTGAAGCTGAGGCAGCCCCTGCGCCGTCTCGTCGTTCAAGGGGCCCGGCTTTCACAGCGGCACGCAGACGAGATCGCGGAGGAGCTGCGCGTCAAGGAGGTCGAGTTCGGCCCCGTCGAGGCGATCGAGGTGCGTGTCAAGCCGAACCTTCCGCTTCTCGGTCCGAAGCTCGGCAAGGAGCTCGGCTCGATCCGCGCGGCGCTCGAGGCGGGTGAGTTCGAGCAGCTCGAGGGCGGGGGGGTGCGCGTCAACGGTCGCGACCTCGGTGCCGAGGAGGTGTTGGTCGAGCGCCGGGCGCGCGAAGGCTGGGCGCTCGCAGAGGACGGCTCCCTGACCGTCGCGGTGACGACGGAGCTCGACGAGGAGCTGCGGCGCGAGGGGCGGGTGCTCGATCTCATCCACCGGCTGAACACGATGCGGAAGGACGCCGGGCTCGCCCTCACCGACCGGATCCGCGTCACGCTGCCGGAGGCGGACGCGGATCTTCTTCAGCACGCGGACTGGATCAAGGAAGAAGTGCTTGCGACCGAGCTCGCGACCGACAGCGTCGACGAGCCACGGATCGCAAAGGTCGTATAACGGTTGCTAATCGAAGTGTGCGTGCTTGAATAAGCGTCCATGAGTCGCGAGACGAGGCTCGGGGTCGCGCTGATGGGATGCGCTCTCACGCTCGGCCTGCTCGGCGACGCGCTCTTCCAAGGTCAGGCGCTCGGCCTCAACGTCCCGCTCTGGACGCTCGCCTTCGCTGCGGCGCTGACGGTGTTGCTCCACGTCGCACGGGCTCCGCTCCATCAAGGGCGGCGGTTCATGGTCGCGCCCTTGCTTGTGTTCGCGGCGCTGTTCGTGTGGCACGACTCGCCGCTGCTCGCCGCGGCGAACCTCCTTGCGCTTGCCGCTGCGGTGAGCATGGGCGCGCTGCGCGGCGCAGGTCCGCGTCTGCGCACGGCGACGCTGAGCGACTACGGCGGCGGCTTCGTTGGCGCGGCCTGCTCGGCGGCGTTCGGCGCTATCGGGCTGCTGATGAGCGACATCCGCTGGAACGAGGTCGTCGGCCGCGGCCGTTCGGAGAAGGTGAAGGCGGTCGCACGTGGACTCGCGCTCGGCGCGCCGCTGCTGCTCCTCTTCGGGGGCCTCTTCGTCGCGGCGGACGCAGTGTTCAAGCACCTGGTCTCCTCGACCGTGCCGACGCTCGACGCGTCCCTCGTCGAGCGCGTCCTCATCATCGGCATCTGCGCTTGGCTCTCCGGCGGACTGCTCCGCAATCTGCTCGCCTCGCGGCAGGACGACGAGGAAGTTCCGTTCGCGCAAGCCCGGCCGCGTCTCGGCGCGCTCGAGATCTGCATCGCGCTCGGATTCCTCGACCTGCTCTTTCTTGCCTTTGTGCTCGTGCAGTTCCGCTATCTCTTCGGCGGAAGCGCGCTCGTGCAGTCGGAGGCTCACCTCACCTACGCGGAGTACGCGCGGCACGGGTTCTTCGAACTGGTCTCGGTGACTGCGCTGACGTTGCCGGTGCTGCTGCTCGCCGACTGGGCGCTCGGGCCCGACGGCCGCGGTCGCCGCGCGTTTCGCTGGCTCGCTGCGGTTCTGCTGGCACTGCTCGGGGTCGTCATCGCGTCGGCGCTCGAGCGGATGCGCCTGTATGTGCAACATTTCGGGCTCACGGAGCTCCGGCTCTACGCCACCGGTCTGATCCTGTGGCTGGCCGTCGTATCGTCCTGGTTCGCGGTCACCGTGCTGCGCGGCCGTCGGCACGCGTTTGCCGTCGGTGCGCTCCTCGCCGGGTTCGCCGCGACGCTCGCACTGAACGTGCTCAGTCCGGACGCCTTGATCGCGCGGACGAACGTGACGCGGCCGATCGTCGACGTGTCGTATCTCGCGGGTCTGAGCGACGACGCGGTGCCGACGCTCGTCTCGCGTATCGCGAGCCTGCCCGCCGCGCAACAGACGGAGCTCGCCCGCGAGCTGCTCCAGCGTGACGCCGCCGCGGGTGACTGGCGCGCGTGGAACGTGTCACGGTCGCGCGCCGCGGACGCGCTCCGCACACACCGTGGTGAGCTGCAGGCGCTAGCCGAACGCGGCCCGTAGGCGTTCGAGGCCGCGGTCGAGCGCTTCGTCGGCGACCGCGAGCGACAGGCGCGCCCACCCGGCGCCGCGCGCGCCGAAACCTTCGCCCGGAGCGACGGCGACGCGATGGTCGACGAGCAGGCCTTCGGCAGTGACGCCTCGCGGTAGGCGGAACCAGACGAAGAACGTTCCTTCCGATCGCGCCTCCACGCCGTCGAGCGCGGCGAGCGCTCGGTTCCGTCGGCGCTCGTAGCCTGCCCGCCGCTCCTCGACCGAGTCCTGCGGGCCGCGCAGCGCGGCGATTCCCGCCTCCTGAATCGGCCGGAAGATGCCGGCGAAGGCGTGGTCCTGTAGGGCTTCGATCCTCCGGACGAGCTCCCGATTTCCCACGGCGAAGCCCAGGCGCCAGCCGGCCATGCCGTAGCTCTTCGACATGCTGAACAGCTCGACGCCGACCTCGCGCGCGCCCTCAGCGGCAAGGAAGCTCCGCGGCTTGCGGCCGTCGAAGACGAGGTCGCCGTAGGCGAAGTCGTGCAGGACCCAGGCGTCACGCCGTTCCGCCCAGCGGATCGCTTCCTCGAAGAAACCGTCGGGCGCGCAGACCGCAGTCGGGTTCGAGGGGAAGTTGAGATAGAGAGCGTCTCCCTCGCCGTCGAAGCCGGAGAAGGAAACATGTTGCGCGCCCGCGAGCGAGACCGCGGAGAGGTAGTCCGGATAACCGGGATCGGGCAGCACGATCGTCCCTCCGCGCTCGACCGCGCACAGGGCGAACTCCATCAGCCCGGTCTTCGTGCCCGGCAGGACGGCGACCTCGCGGGTCGGATCGACGTCCACGCCGTAGACGTCGCGGTAGCGGCCCGCGATCGCGTCCTTCAGCTCCGGCAGACCCGAGAACGGCGCATATCCGTGCACGCCGGGCCGCGCCGCCGACTCGGAGAGTGCACGGACGACGTGCTCGGGCGGCCCGGCCTCGGGATTCCCGCGCCCGAGATCGACGAGCGGGTCGCCCTCTTCGGCCGCCGCGGCGGCTACGCGGGCCAGCAGCGCCGTGAAGTACTGCTCCGGCAACCGCTGGATCCGCTCCGGCGCCTCGCGCACCACAGGATGGTATGGAATGCTTCCAGCTTCGATGGCCCGCTGTGCCCGCTGTCGGGGGCAGGTGGAGGAGCGTTTCCGCTTCTGTCCCTGGTGCGGCGCCTCGCAGCGCCGCAAGATCGTGGAGTTCTTCTCTGCGCACCCGCGCGACGCGGGGAAGGCGCTGCGGGTGACGCGCTACCTGACCGACGATCCGCACGTCCGCTTCAGCGTCTGGGACGAGAGCGGCGTCGCGGAAAGCGCCGTCTCGCTCGACGAGCGGGAGGCAGGACGCGTGGCGCGCTTCCTCCGGCCGGTCAGGCCGCCGGCGTCTCTGCTCGACGCAGCTCGACGGGCAGCCGGAAGACGACGTCCTCGTACACGCTCGAGAACGGCCTGATCTCGCTCACGCCGTAGGCGCGGAACCAGTCGCACACTCGCTCGACCAACCGCTCCGGCGCCGATGCTCCGGATGTGACGCCCACGGTTTCCACGTCTTCGAACCAGCGCTCGTCGATCTCGGTCTCGTCGTCGATCAGCTGAGCGGGGACCCCTGCGGCGCGGGCGACCTCGACGAGGCGGTTGGAGTTCGATGAATTGCGGGAGCCGATGACGAGGAGCAGATCGATCTCGGCCAGGAGCTCCTTCACCGCCCATTGCCGGTTGGAGGTCGCGTAGCAGATGTCCTCCCGCTGTGGCCCGCGGATGTGCGGGAAGCGACGCTTCAGGACGTCGATGATCTCCGCGGTCTCGTCCACCGAGAGCGTCGTCTGGGTGATGTACGCAACGGAGGCGTCAGCCGGGAGCTCGAGCGCCTCCGCCTCTTCGACGCTCTGCACGAGCGCCGTCGAGTCGGGTGCCTCGCCCATCGTCCCGACGACTTCCTCGTGGCCGGCATGTCCGATGAGGACGATTCGGTGGCCTTCCGCGGCATACCGTCGCGCCTGCACGTGGACCTTCGTCACGAGCGGACACGTCGCATCGATCGTATGGAGCCGTCGAGCTCCGGCACGTTGATAGACGGAAGGTGCGACCCCATGGGCCGAGAGCACGAGCGTCGACCCTGCGGGGACCTCTGCCTCGTCGTCGACGAAGATCGCTCCCCGCTCTTCGAGATCTCGGACGACGTGAGCATTGTGGACGATCTGCTTGCGGACGTAGACGGGTGCCCCATACAGAGAGAGGGCCCGTTCCACCGTCTCCACGGCGCGCTCGACTCCGGCGCAATACCCCCTGGGCGATGCGAGCAAGACTCGCTGAATCAAACCGCCGGCCACGGTAGCAACGGCCCTCAGGGCTCGCTGAAAGAAGGGCTCGGAAGCAGGAAGAGGCTCGTCGCTCGGGGGGGTCGGTGGCGACGAGCCTCCTCCTAGTGCTCACCGCGGACTGCAAGGCCAGGAACGCACCGCGGTTCGCATCGCCCAGTGCGGCTGAGGCTAACGAGTCCGCAAGCGCTTTCCAATAGGCCGATCGGCCCATCTTTGGAACCGGCAGGAGCGTGGGTCGCATCATGGAAAAGGACGGCTGAAAGAGGCTCGGCACGCTCGACGGGCCCGCGACCGCTCCTTACAATCAAAGCGCTCAGTGGCACGCGGCAACCTCGCTCGGTGGTTGAAGGCGATCGGCGGACTCTCGCCGACGCGCCGGCGGCGACGCGCCGATCCGGAGCCCGGAGGTCGTGGGAACGTCGTAAAGGACGATTCCGCCTCGGCTGCTGCGCTCGCCGAAGCGCTCGAGCGCGAGCGGTTCGTCGCGCGCATCTCGGCCAGGGTTCGCTCGGAGCTGGACATCGACGAGCTTCTGCGAGTTGCCGTCCTTGAGACCGGGACGGCGCTCGGGGTCGACCGCTGCTTCATCCGGCTCGGCAGCGCCCAAGACGAGATCCCGATTGCCGCCCAGTGGCACGCGCCGGGGCTCGCGCCGATCGAGACTGGACAGCGGCTCGCGGTCTCGAATCTCGCCGTTCGGCGCCGCGAGACAGTCGCGATCGAGGACGCCGAAACCGCCCCGGAGCTCGAGGACGTCTCGCTGGGCGGGCGCGACACGCTGCTCAGGCTCGGCTCGCACGCGGTCCTCGCCGTGCCGATCGTCGTCTTCGACGAGCTGATCGGCGTGCTGGCACTCCATCGCAAGCAGTCAGGACCCTGGACGAAGGAAGAGACCGCGCTCACCGAGGCCGTCGCCCACGAGGTCGGGCTCGCCCTCCATACCGCGAGTCTGCTGCGGGAGAACGAGCGCCGAATCGCACAGCAGGCCGTTTTCTTCCGGATCGCGGCGATCGTCGGGCAATCGCTGTCGTTGTCCGAGACCCTTCAGGCCCTTGGTGAGGCCGCCAACGAAGCGCTGGGCGGCGCCTTCGCCGCGGTGCTGATGCCGCGGGCCGCGACCCTCGAGCTCGTGGCCGCCGCCGGCCTTCCCGCGAAGCTCTCGGAGGCACTCGCCGACGGGCTCCCGGAATCGGCCGACTGCTTGCGCGCCGCCGCCGAAGAGGGGCGCGTGCTCGCGTCAGCGGATGTCGTCAGCGACGATCGCTTCGAGGCGGCGTGGCAGAAGCTCGCCGGCGACTCGGGCTACCGTGCGCTTCTGGCCGTGCCGGTCGCGAGCGTGCGTGCCGAGCGCCCGGGCCTCGTCATCGTGTTCTTCGCGGAGGAGCACGTCTTCGTGGACGAGGACTTCGAGCTTGCCCGCTACCTCGGGGATGCGGCGCGAGGTGCGCTCGAGCGGAGCGAGCTGTTCGAGGCAGAGCGGACCGCGCGTGCGCTCTCGCAGCAGCTCGCGCACACGGGAGGGGTTCTCGCCACTGAGCTCGATCCGGCGGCCGTCCTCGACGAGGTCGTTCAGCAGGCGCCCGCGCTACTGGGCGCAGACGCCTGTGCGGTTCGCACGCTCGAGGATGACGACCTCGTCGTCAGCGCGGCGTCCGGCATCGGTGCGGAGGAGGCCGTCGGCATGCGCGTGTCCGCGACCGACTGGCTCTCAGGCGACGTCTTCCAGTCGCGCTCACCGCTCGCCCTCGAGGATGCCTCGTCCGATCAGAGGCTCATCGAGGCGGACCCGATCCTCGCCGCCGGTTACACCGCGTACCTCGGCGTGCCGCTCACGGGGCCGGAAGGCTCGCTCGCCGGCGTGCTGGCGGTCTACGGCAGCCGGCCACGGACGTGGCGTCCCGAGGAGATCGAGGCACTCCTCGCGCTCGCCGGGAACACCTCGGCCGCGCTCGCAAACGCGGAGCTCTATTCGCGCGTTTCGCTCGAGAAGGAACGGAGCGTCGCCATCCTCGCCAACATCGCCGACGGAATCGTGGCGGTGGACCGCGACGGCGAGGTCGTGCTCTGGAATGCCGCCGCGGAGGAGATCACGGGCGTTCCACAGGAGGAGGCGATCGGCCGGACGACGGTGCAGGTCCTGCGGCGCCAGCTCGAAGCGGCTGAGGACGAGCCGCAGTCGGGACAGCGGCTCGTCTCGATTCTGCGAGGCGGGGAGGAGGTCTGGCTGTCGCTCAGCGAGGCGGTCATGCGCGACCCGCTGGGCGCGGTGGCGGGCCGCATCTTCGCGTTCCGGGACATCTCTGCCGACCGCATGGTCGAGCAGGTGAAGTCCGACTTCGTGGCCGCGGTCTCGCACGAGCTGCGAACGCCGCTGACGTCCATCTACGGGTTCGCCGCGACACTGCTCCGTCAGGACATCCCCTTCGGGGAAGACGAGCGCCGCACCTTCCTCGGCTACATCGCGTCCGAGTCGGAGCGGTTGACGGAGATCGTGGACGAGCTCCTCAACGTCGCGCGGCTCGACACCGGAGATCTCCAGGTCGAGCTCGGCAGGATCGACGTCGGCTCGGTCGTCTCCGAGGTCGTCGGCACGGTCGAGGAGAGCGACGTCTTGAACGGCCATCGCTTCGAGATCGATCTCCCTGACGAGCCGCTCGCTGCTGAGGCCGACCGCGACAAGGTCCGCCAGGTCTTCAGCATCCTCGTCGAGAACGCACTGCGGTACTCACCGCAGGGCGGGAAGGTGACCGTCGGCGCGCGACGCAACGACGACCGCGTCGAGGTGCGCGTGGTCGACGAGGGGATGGGGATTCCCGCGGCCGAGCGCGAGCGGATCTTTCGCAAGTTCTACCGCGCGGAATCCGCCGCGCGCGGCGGTGCGGCGGGCACAGGGCTCGGTCTCTTCATCGCGAAGGAGCTCGTCAATGCGATGGGTGGACGGATCTGGGTCGATTCGACGGAGGGCGAAGGGTCGAGTTTCGCTTTCGAGCTCCCGGCCGCGCGGGAGTAGTTGCCTGACACGACGGGTATAGCCGCGCGAAGGCCCGGGATGACGAAGGTTCTCGTTATCGACGACGAAGCTCCGATCCGTCTCCTCTGCCGGGTGAATCTCGAGGCGGAAAAGATGGACGTGATCGAAGCTGCGGACGGGCCTTCCGGCGTCGAGAAAGCACGCAAGGAGAGGCCCGACGTCATCCTGCTCGACGTGATGATGCCCGGGCTCGACGGCTGGCGCGTCGCCGAGCAGCTGCTCGAGGACGACCGGACGAAGGGGATTCCAATCATCTTCCTGACCGCGCGCGCCGAGTTTCGCGACCGAGCACGTGGCCTCGACATCGGCGGCGTCGACTACGTGACGAAGCCCTTCAACCCACTCGAGCTCGCGCCGCTCGTCGAGGCCCTGCTCGATCGCATCGAGCGCGGCGAGAAGGACGAGTTGCGTGCGGAAAAGCTCTCCGATCTCCGCTCGCTGATGGAATCGGAATAGCGCTGAGCGCTGGGAGGCCCCTCTCCCCAGGGGGCCTCCGCGCCTTGTTGCTCCCGACGTGCCCTAGGTCTAGCGCCCTGCGAAGTCGGCCGTGACGAGCCCGGCACCGCCGTGACCCGCGAACGTGCCGAAGACGATCCCGATCCCCACCCGACGGAAGCCCGGTCGCAGCAGGATGGCCCGGTGCGACGGGCTCGCGAGCCAGTGGTCGACGACCCACTGGGCGGTCAAGCCGGTCGCCCAGGCGAGGTCCTCGCCGAAGAGGGGCCCGCGGGCGCCCGCGGCGAGAGCCCGGCCGGCAACGGATCCGTGTGCGAAGTACTGGCGGCGCAGCATGTCGGCCGAGTGGCCGCGCGCCGCACGAACGAGCCGGATGTCGACCCGCAGGGGGGCGAGGCCGTGGCTCGTCCGGACTGCATTCATCGTCTTGAGGAGTGAGCTCTCAGAGCCGGAGAGCGTGCCGGCCTGAGCCCCGGCCGCCGGCCCCAGAAGGGCGAAAACTGCCAAAAAAGCTATGAGAATCTTGGTTTTGATCAACATTCGGGGCAGTTTGAAGTTGGAATCAGGGGGGTCGCCTCCCCCAAACGTGTGAGATGAAATTCGCTCTTAGCGGGGTGATCGGGCCGGCGAGATGCCGGGGAGAGTAGCGGGGGTTCCGGACGCCTGCACCGGGATCGGCTGTGGATCGCCCCGCGATCCTAGCCGGCTGTTGACAGCCCGCTAGTCTCCTGCCAGCGGGGCGTAGCTCAGCCTGGTCAGAGCGCTGCCTTTGGGAGGCAGAAGTCGCTGGTTCGAATCCGGCCGCCCCGATCTTGGTCGTCCTCCTGGCTGCGGGCGCGGCGGTGTCGTTCGGTGCGCTCGCCGTCACGATCCGGCTGGCGCTCCACTCGCCGATCGATGCGGAAGCGGCTTCGCTCGTCACGACGTTCCTCGCAGGAGTCTGTTGCGTCGTGCTCGCCGTCGTCGGCGGCGACCTTTCCAGCCTCGATTGGTTGGACACCTGGCCCTTCTTCGTGACCGGGCTGTTTGCTCCGGGAATCAGCCAGATCCTCTTCACGCGCGCCGTCGGCGTGATCGGCCCGTCGCGGACCGCGATCCTCGTCGGCGTCTCGCCGGTGCTGTCCGCGGCCGTTGCCGTCACCGTGCTCGGCGAGCCGCTGCACGTGGCGCTCGTCCTGGGCACGTTGCTCGTCGTCGCGGGTGGAACGCTTCTCGTTCGCGAACGTGGGGGTCCCGCCGCGTTGCTGTCCCTCGGGATCGGGCTCGGCTTGAGCGCGGCACTCCTCTTCGCGATCCGCGACAACCTCGTGCGCTGGGCCGCGCGCGGCAGCGACGTCCCCGGTTTCATCGCCGCAAGCGCCTCGCTCGCGTCGGCGTCGGTCGTGATCTTGCTCGTCGTCGCGCTACGTCCGAACGCCGCCGCGCGAATCGGGCAGGCGTTCCGGCCGTTCCTGCTCTCCGGGCTCGTCTACGGGGTCAGCTACGCATGTCTCTACACGGCCTTCGACCGAGGGCGTGTCACGGTCGTGGCGCCGCTGGTCGCGACGGAGTCGTTGTGGGCCGTGCTCGTCTCGATCGTCCTCCTGCGCCGTTCGGAACGGATCGGCCTGCGTCTGCTCGTCGCCGCCGCGCTCGTCGTCGGCGGCGGAGCGCTCATCTCGAGCTTCCGCTGAACACGCCTGCGATCTGCTCCGTGCGGAGGAAGCGCGAGAAGAAGTACGCGAACACCGCGAAGAAGACGACCGCCTGCTCGACGGCCATCGTGACTCCTGCGATCTGCTGGTCGGTCAGGTCGGAAAGGCCCCAGAGCGGCGGGGCGTCCTTGTAGAAGTCGTAGACCGGCCGGGGGAGGAGCGCGAGCAAGAGGCCCAGGGGGGACGCGAGCACGAAGCCGGCGAAGAGGTACAGCGCCTTCGTCCCGTCGGAGAAGCGGCCGTGGACGACAGGCCACCACATCAGGACGCCCGCTGCGAAGTACGTCGCATGCTCGAGGTGCAGGAGTGAGTTGGGGTGCTCGAGGGCGGTGTCGTAGATCACCGGAACGTGCCAGACGTAATAGGTGCCGAGCCATACGGGTAGCGCGAACAGGGGATGCGTCAATCCACGGACCACGCGGTAGCGCGCGAGCTCGCGCGCGAATGCCGGCGCCAGCGCGAAGACCACGAGCCCGGGCGCCCACTCGGCGGTGACGACGTTCTGAAGAAAGTGGATCGAGAGGAGGTAATGCTGCGCGATCGTGTGCAGGGGCGTGACGAAGACGACGGCGAGCAGGACGACGGCAAGGTCGAAAGCGGCTCTCCGGTTCGTGCCCGAAGGCCAACGCCGCTGGATCCAGGCGTAGAGGGCCGCCAGCAGGACGACCGCCAGCAGGATGTCCCAGTGCAGCGACCAGTCGTACGGCGACACGGCAAGATCGTGCCACGGCTCAACAAACCCCGGCCTGGGAGGATCGAAAGAGGGGATGCCCTCAGGGGATCAGCAGCTGCTTGCCGAGATCGAGCCGCTGTATCGCGACCGGTTCTCCGACTTCGTCGCAGCCGCCGCCGCTGTCGTCGGAGACCGTGAGGCCGCGCGGGAAGCGGTTCAGGATGCGTTCGCCGGGCTCGTGCGCGGCCGCCGGAGGTTCCGCCGCGATGCGCCGCTCGAGGCCTGGGCCTGGCGCGCCGTCGTCAACGCGGCTCGAAAGAAGCGGTGGGCACACGCGCGTGAGGCCCGGGCACGGCCCTCGGCTCCGAGCGCGAACGGGAGTAGCTATCCGGCCGAAGTGGGTTCGGAGCTCGCGGCGCTCGTGGCGACGCTCCCGGAGCGCCAGCGGCTTGCTCTCTTCCTCCGGTACTACGCGGACCTCGACTACCGCAGCATCGCCGAGGTCCTCGGCGTCCAGATCGGCACGGTCTCGGCGAGTCTGCACGCGGCGCTGAAAGCGCTCCGGCGCGCAATCGCGGACGTCCCGGAATGAACGAGCTGCGCGCTCGACTCCGCGAGCTGTTTCCGCCGGACACGAGACGGGACTGGGACGACGTGCTGCGCCGGGCGCGAAGCGACCGCCGGGTTCCGCGCATCGTGATTCCGCTGTCCGCCCTGATCGTCGCCGTGCTCCTCGTCGGCTCTGCGCTCGCGCTGACCGGCCGGCTCGGCGGTCTCTTCCACGGCAAGCCGGTCAAAGACTTGACACCGGCGGAGCGGTTCACGCTCAGCGAGTTCGGTTCTTCCGGCAAAGTCGAGCTGATTGCGACGCGTGGATCGCGGGCCTTCTACGTCCTGCCTGGACCGAACGGCAGGATGTGTTACGCGACGGGCAACACGCGACACGGACTGACTCCGGCGCAGGCCGCGCTTCGCTCTCGCATCGGCTCGATGGGCTGTCTTGCGCGCGGTACGTTTCCTTCGCGGGCGCTGCCCGTTCTCGACTTCTCCTACTACGAGCTCAGGCGCGGAGATTCCGAGCAGCGACTCGTCGGTCTCGAGGGTTTCGCTGCCGATCCTGTGGCGAAGGTCGGTGTGATCGGCCGCGACAATCGAGTCGTCTACAGCGTCCCCGTCGACGACAACGTCTACTCGGCCCGCAACGTCGGGATTCGAGGCGCGCGCGGGCTCTTGGCGGTGGACGAGAAAGGGAAGCTGCTCTGGGTCCAGTGCATGCATCGCGGCGGCTGTGGAAAGTACAAGACCTCACCGCCACCGGCTGCTTCGCGCTCGGTCCGGCCGCCACGGCCTCGCAGGCTCCGGACGCCGGTGCAGTCGGGAACCGGCGACGGCGTCCAAGTGACGATGCGTGGGACGTTGCTCGAGGCGAACCTCACGGGGATCTCGCCGCGAGTGGAGCAGCTCCTGATCGGCAGGAGGCACAAGGTCAGCATCGGCTGCTTCAAGCTCGTGCGTGTGTCCGGCAAGGCCTTCGTGCGAGGCTACGGCACTTCGACTCCTTTCGCCTCGATCGTCCGCGCAGAGATCGGGTTGGGCCGATTCGGACGTCCGTTCACGCCGCCGCTCGACGGCTGCACGATCACGGGGCAGTACGGCCACACCTGGAACGACGCTCTCGGCACGCATGACCCCATAGAGGTTCCGCTGAGCGCAAAGGGGAGGCGGTTCTTCACGGAGCAGGCCGTCGCGCGGGACATCGCCTGGCTCGCGCGCGCGCGTGTCTTCAAAGCGGTGCGCTACGCGCAGCGGCCGTTCACGTCGGCGAGTGCGGCCGCGTATCTCGCAAAGCGTGTCGATCCGCTGTCGGGACCGTCAGCGACGGCGCCGGTCGGCCACCTGGGGATCTGGCTCGGTCCCGACCGCCGGATCGTCCTCGTCGAGCGTGCGCCGACGGGGCGACGGCTCTTCCTCGAGCTTCGGCGCGGCGTGATCTACAGGACCAATCTGATCGGGCTCGCGGGCGTGTTGTAGCGCTACCCTGTTGGGGACGCGCCCGTGGTGTAGTGGTAGCACGCGACCCTTCCAAGGTCGTCGCGCCGGTTCGAGCCCGGCCGGGCGCTTTTTCGTCCGACGGTCTCGTTATGTTTTCCATTGTGAAAACAGACGAGCGGAAAAGAGCTCGCGCGTTGCGCCGCGACGAAGGGGCTTCGATCAAAGAGATCGCCGAGCGGGTCGGCGTTTCGAAGTCGTCGGTCAGTCACTGGGTACGCGACATCGACCTGACCCCTGAGCAGCACGCGGCTCTCCTGCTCAGAAACCCCGCGTATAACCGACAGCGAAGCGGGCGTCGCAATACATGCCGCACGACGCCGCGCCGAGCGCGAGGGCTTTCAGCGCGAAGGTCGTCGTCGAGCAGGAGCTGGAGATTTGTCTTTCGTCGCGGGATGCATGCTGTACTGGGCCGAAGGCGCGAAGGCTCGCAATCAGCTTCAGTTTGCGAATTCAGACCCGGTCATGGCGCGCTTCTTCGTCGATTTCCTGAAGAAGCATTTCGATCTTCCTCCTGAGCAGATCCGCATTACCTGTCACCTCTACTCAGATCATCTCGAGAAGCAGAGCGAGGTCGAGCAGTTCTGGCTCGACACCCTGCGTCTTCCGCGGGAGTCGCTTCGGAAGTCCGTCGTGAACGTGTACTCGAAGTACAGCAAGCGGAAGCGGGTCGGGAATCTTCCCTACGGAACATGCCGGGTCGTCGTTTCGAGGACATGGGTGACGCAGACAATCTACGGAGCGATCCAGGAGATCGCCGGTTTCGAGCGGGACGCCTGGCTGGAATAGATGTGTTGTGCCCGAAAGCTCTGAGCAGCGTCACAACCGCGAGCTGATCGAGCTCCTCAACGAGCTGCGCGTCGCGTTGCCCGGCGTGCAGGTGCTCTTTGCGTTCCTGCTCGCCGTTCCGTTTGCGAACGGCTTTCCGAAGCTCAGCGCTACCGACCGTGATGTCTTCTTCGCCGCGTTCGTCGCAGCGGCCCTGTCGACCGTGCTCCTCATCGCTCCGAGCTCGTACCACCGCCTGCGCTGGCGTCAGCACGATAAAGAGCGAATGCTTCGCGTCTCCAACGCGCTGACGATCGCCGGGCTCCTCAGCCTCGCGGTCGCGATCACCTGCACCGTGTTCGTGATCACGGACTTCCTCTTCCACCGCACCTGGGCGGCGACATTCACCGCCATCGTCGGCGCCGCGTTCCTCGTGCTCTGGTACGGACTCCCGCTCGCTGCGGCGATCAGGGACCTTCGGACACCTCGACGCGCTCGATGACCGCGTCCTCGCGCGGCTTGTCGTTCGCGTCGCTGGGCAGCTCCGAGATCTTGTCGGCCACCTCCATCCCCGAGGTGACGCGACCGAACACGGTGTGCTTGCCGTCGAGCCAGGGACAGGCGTCGGCGGTGACGATGAAGAACTGGCTGCCGTTCGTGTTCGGCCCGGCGTTCGCCATCGCCAGTGCGCCTCGGTCGACCTTGTGCTGGTTGAACTCGTCCTCGAACGAGTAACCGGGGCCGCCGCTGCCGGTCCCGGTCGGGTCGCCGCCCTGGATCATGAAATCCGGGATGACGCGGTGGAAGACGAGCCCGTCGTAGAAGCCGTCGCGGGCGAGCTTCGCGAAGTTGTCGACCGTCTTCGGAGCGTCGTCGGGATAGAGCTCCACGTCGATCGTCCCGTGATTGGTCTGCAGCGTCGCGTTCATCTCAGCGTGTCCGCGAAGGGCTCGATGGCCGCGGCCGTCGGCTCCAGGTCGCCGGCCTGGAGACCCCGTGCAATCTCCCGTGCGAGCTCGAGCGCCTCGCGCTCCTGATCCGGATCGAGGACCGTGTTCACCGCTGCGAGGACGGTACCCCCTGAGCGGAGCTCGACGTCGACCGTCTCGAGCTCGGCGCGCGAGATGTAGGGATCGTCCGGCACGCCGACGTGGACGACCACCTCACGCCCGTCCGGAAGGGTCACGTTCTGCTCGACGGTCCTGCCTCGGAGACTCACCGCGCCGGAATCTACCGTCCGGCGGAGCGGCGATGCTGCACCCGTGGCGGATCAGCGCGACCGCTTCGTGCATTTCAGGCCGCGGACCGTGTTCGTGGTCATCGGCATCCTCGTCGCCTCTTTCGTCGTCTTGAAGATCCTGTGGATCTCACGCCACGTCTTCTCGTGGATCTTCATCGCGATCTTCCTCGCGCTCGCCTTGAACCCCGCCGTCGACCGGCTCGAACGGCGCGTCAAACGGCGCGGGATCGCGACCGGGATCGTCTACGTGGCCGCGCTCATCGCGGTGGGTCTGGTCGGCTGGCTGTTCATCCCGACGCTCGTCGACCAGGTGAACAGCTTCGCCCACAAGGTTCCCGACTACCTCGACGATCTGACGAAAGGCCGCGGCCGGCTCGGCTTTCTCCAGGAGAAGTACCACCTGGTCGACAAGGCGCGGAAAGCTCTCCGCGAGGGTGGCGCTTCCAAGCTGTTCGGCATCTCCGGCACGGCGCTGGCGGTGGCAAAAGGCGTGGTCACCGCCGTCCTCGCCACGCTGACGATCGTGTTCCTGACGTTCTTCATGTTGCTCGAGGGACCGAAGTGGCTGGACCGCTTCTACGCGCTGCTGAAGCCGGACTCACGTCGGCGCTGGCAGGCGGTCGGCCGTGACATCTACCGCACAGTCGGCGGCTACGTCACGGGCAATCTCCTCATCAGCCTGATCGCGGGCGCTCTGACTGCGGTCGTGTTGCGGATCATGGGTGTCCCGTTCGCACTCGCGCTCGGGCTGATCGTCGCGATCCTCGACCTGATCCCGCTCGCCGGCGCCACCATCGCCGCGATCCTCGTCGGAGCGGTGGCGTTCCTACACTCCATCCCCGCGGGAATCGTCGTCGTCATCTTCTTCGTCGTCTACCAGCAGCTCGAGAACCACGTTCTCCAGCCGGTCGTCTACGGACGCACCGTGCAGCTCTCCCCACTCGCAGTTCTCATCTCCGTCCTGATCGGCGCCGAGCTCGCCGGCGTGCTCGGCGCTCTCGCCGCGATTCCCGTCGCCGGGACGCTCCAGGTGATCTTCCTCGACTGGTTGCGCCACCGCCGCGGGGAGACTCCCGCCGGCTCGACCTGACGCTCCGTACGTCCCCCGTTCGAGGGACGTACGGCCATTTGTAGGCAACCGATGTTGAGGGCATGGCAAGCCGTCTCGGTCGTCTCATCCTGCTCGCAGCCTCCGTCTGCGCGCTCTCGATCGGCACGTCGACCGCAGGAGCTACGGCGAACCGCCCGACGAGCGCGATGGCTGCGCTCGAACAGGGCGTCCTCCACAACATCAACGCGCTTCGGGCCCAGCACGGACTTGCTCCGCTCCGTCTCTCCTCGGCCCTGACCGCCGCCGCGCGCCAGCACTCGTCGGAGATGGGCAGCCGCGGCTACTTCAGCCACGAATCCGCGAACGGCGCGTCCTTCGATCGCCGGATCGCGCGCTTCTACCCGATGGGGCACAAGCGTTACTGGTCGGTCGGGGAGAATCTGCTCTGGTCGTCGCCGGACGTCGATGCGCCCGGTGCGCTCACGATGTGGTTCAACAGTCCCGAGCATCGCAAGAACATGCTCACGGCTCGATGGCGCGAGATCGGCCTGTCCGCGGTCCACGTCGCGGGCGCGCCCGGAACGTACGGCGGCCGCGAGGTCACGATCGTGACCGCGGATTTCGGCATCCGCCGCTAACGGACACCCCGGATACGCTTTCCTTCCGGCGCCTGTAGCTCAGTGGACAGAGCGGCGGCCTTCTAAGCCGCGGGTCGGAGGTTCGAATCCTCCCAGGCGCATTCCGAACCCCGCTTAGGCGGGTTTCTTCCTTCTGCGGGCTGCGGTGCCGAGCGGACTCGACCATCACAGTTGCGATCCACGAGCAATGGTCGCGCAAAGGGGCGAGATGCAGTTACCGGTGCGTTACCGGTCGATGGCCGACGGGGCCCAGGATCGTAGTCGACGGCACCGTACGGTGGCGTCGAGCCGGAGCCGAGGGCGAAAAGGCCATTCGAATCTCAAGAGAGGCAGACAATGAAGCGCATACTTCTTCTGCTGGTCGCGACAACCGTGGTGGCAGGGGTAACCGCCGCCACTGCGATTGGCGCCAGCGTCCATCTAAAAGGCGGGGCCCATGCGACTCCGTCTTTTACCGACAATGGCCTGACACTGTCGGTCGCAGGCTCGCTCGCGGGGCTCGGCAACGAGGATGTCCTCGTCACCCTGTCCGCGACGGGCCAACCGACGGCGACCTGCGGCAATCCTGGCAAGAACGAGTTCCAAGCCCCGGGTCAGAATCCCGCGGAGGTCACGCTCACGGGAACGCAAGCGATTCCCGCCAGTGAAATCAAGAACGGCAACGTCGACTTCAGTGTCGTGACGGAGGCGCCGCAATCACCGGTTCCGGGCGCTCCTGATTGCCCGAATTCGATGTGGACCGAGACCATCACCGATGTTGCGTTTACGAGCGCAGTCATCACCGTCGAGCAGCCGCCAGGAACGGTCGTGCTGACGGTCACCTGCACGTTCAGTTCGCCGACCTTCGATGGCAGCGTGCCTGGCGCGAACGTGAGCTGCGTGCAGAGCTAAAGAAGAGGGGCAGCCGACGGCTCCGGCTCTTCCCTTAGCTCGCGAAAGGGTTCGAAATCCTCCCAGGCGCACTCACCCTGGGCCCGCCTTCGCGTTACTTCTGCGCCTGAAGGGGAACTCGACCTCCGACAACATCCACAAGAGGGGGTCCCCCCATGGCCAACGAGCTGCAGGGCAAGAAGATCGCGTTTCTCGCGGCGGACATGGTCGAGCAGGTCGAGCTCACCGAGCCTTGGAAGGCGCTCGAGGAGGCCGGCGCGGAGCTCGAACTGGTCTCGATCGAGGAAGGCAAGATTCAAGGGTTCAACCACTACGACAAGGCCGACACGTTCAAGGTGGACAAGACGGCCGAGGAGGCCAACGCGGGCGACTATGACGGCCTCGTCCTCCCCGGCGGTGTCGGCAATCCCGACAACCTGCGCCAGGACGAGAACGCCGTCCACTTCGTGCGCAACTTCTTCGAACAGGGCAAGCCGGTCGGCGCAATCTGCCACGCGCCCTGGACGCTCGTGGAGGCCGGCGTCGTCCGCGGGCGGACGCTGACGTCGTTCCCTTCGCTTCAGACCGACGTCCGCAACGCGGGCGGCAACTGGGTCGACGAGGAAGTCCACGTCGATCAAGGCCTCGTGACGAGCCGCAAGCCCGACGACATCCCGGCCTTCAACAGGAAGCTGATCGAGGAGTTCGGCGAGGGCCGCCACGAAGCACAGGCCGCGAAGACCGCGCAGGCGGTGAACACCGAGGCGACGCCTTCCTAGCGCGTCTTCGCCGCTATCCTGGCTCGAGCACGGTGGCGGTAGCTTACGCCGCATAACTTTCGTCGGTATCGCTCCTTCCGAGCCGTAGCGGCGAAGGCGGGGAAAGCCCGCCTTCGCGGCCGGGGTACTCTGCCTCGAGGGCCCCGTAGCTCAGCGGATAGAGCGACGGACTTCGAATCCGTGTGCGGAGGTTCGACTCCTCCCGGGGCCACTCACCGATCGAAGTCCGGCTCGGCTTTCGCCGAGCCATGATGACTTATCTGAAGTAGGGCCTCCCGTTGGCGACGAGCAGGCGGTGAGCGGTTGCCGCCTGATTGGTGTGGTGAGGGTGCGATCCCTCCGCGAACGCCCGGACTTATCTGGGTCCGCGACCTGACGGTCGGCGACGTGATGGTTGATGGGTCGATCCGCGTGGGTCGACTGCGGCCGCTCGGTCTTCGATGGGTCACCGCCCGCGGGCGGGAGCCGTCATCATTGCGGGAGCAGGCCGCAAGGGTGTGCGCCATCGGCGAGCGAGCGGGCTTGGCGGACGGGATCGGGTCGGTTCGCATTGCTCAGTCGCTGACCGGCTCCAGTGCCGCGGGCCCGAGTTCGCGCAGCGTGTGGAAACAGCGGCGGGTGAGCTTGCGCGCGAGCGTCAGCGACGCACGCGTGTGGGAGAGGCCGCGCGCCTTCAGCTCGAGGTAGGCACCGTGATTGGGACTCGTTCGTCGGCAGGCGGACTGGGCCGCCTCGTAGAGCGCCCAGCGCGCCGCCGGCGAGCCTTGCTTGGTGAGCTTGCCGAGCCGCGAGCGGCGGTCGGAACGGTAGACGCCGACGTCGAGCCCGACCGCGCGCACCGCCTTGCGAGAGCTGGACAGGCGGGAGACGTCACCGAGCTCGCAGAGGATCGTCGGCGCGATCAGCTCGCCGATCCCGGACTCGCGCATCAGCGCCTGGCAGCCGGGCTGGTGGCGGGCGAGGCGGCGTAGCCGGCGCTCGATCGGAGCGAGCTGCACGTCGATCGCCTCGATCATGGCGAGGGCGACGGCGATCCGCTCGCGCGCCGCCTCGGGCAGCTCGACGTGCTCGAGAAACGTCCGGCCGCGGCGGCTGAGCAGCCGCTCGGGGACATCGGCGGGCGACACGCCGTGGTGGAAGAGCGTCGCCCGGATCCGCTGCAGCCACTGCGTGCGCTCGTCGACGAGCGTCTTACGCAGGCGCGTCCGCGTTCGCCACTCGACCACGTGCGCGGGCGGCAGCCAGGCCTCGGGCAAACGCCCCGCGCAGAGGAGCTCGCGCAGATGGCGGGCGTCGGCGCGGTCGGTCTTGGCGTGCCGCTTCTTACCGCGGCGAGCGCTCGTCTCGGCCGGCTCGGCCAAGTGCGGGATCGCGCCCGCTTCCGCGAGCGACTCGCAGACGAACAGCCAGCCCGTGCAGGCTTCGACCGCGACCTCGACGCGGTGGCCGTGGAAACGGTCGACCCAAGCGCGGACGGCCGCCGGGGTCGACTCGATCCGGCCGCGGGCGAGCTCACCGGTCTCGCTGTCGAGGGCGTCGAAGGTGATCTGGTTTCGGTGCACATCGAATCCGGCTACGATCGCCATCGGGGCCTCCTTCGATCGGTTTCGCATTTCGATTCCCGCGTGCGTGTGCCGACGCCGGCAAAGCCGGCATCGGCGGCGAAAGCTCCGCGTTACTTCTGGGAGTGAATATCTCGGAGCGGAATCGGACTCAACGCCATCTCTCCGTACCCGAGATGAAGCTCGTTGTTGCGGACGTGCGCCCAGGGCATCGCAAGCGCTTCTGACGGCCTCGCCGCACCTGGCGGCCATGCCATTCCTCGTGTCGCGTGGGCCACGTCGTCCTGAACGCCGCTCAGCACGTTGTGGACCCAGAGCTCCATCTGCGACCAATCGTCGTCCTCGTCACAGGAGAGCAACTGATCGAGGTCGTACCCGCCGTACCAGCCGTCAGGACCGACTGTCGAGATGCTGGGGCCGTCAACTTCCAGCCGTACGGTCTCCGGGAGAGTCGCTTCTAGGCGGTTCGCGATTGCGGCGGCCAGCCGTGCGCAATCGACTTTCTTCACGTATCTATCGGCGCCGTGACGCCGCAGCGCGGGCAGACCCATTCCGTCACGGGTTCTGCCCGTGAGCCCCTTCGTCCGGGATGTGCCTTCGGCTGTGCCCAGCGGGTGCGCAGGCGCATCGGGCCGTGCCCGCGCGGGCATTCCTTCGGTTCCTGCGAGACCGCTTCAGGCGCTTCGGGCACGTGCGGTGATCCTACGGAGAAGCGAGCGGCGGCGTTACCGGCGGGGGTTGCACGTGCCCGCCCCCGGCGGCGACCCGTAACGGCGGCAGCGAAGGCACGGGCAAGGGTGCAGGCTCCGGGAGCGGTTGAGGGACGGCCGGAGCCGTGAGCTCGCGGAGCTGCTCGTGCATCTCGTGGATCTCGCGCATCGCCTGCACCATCTCGCGCGCGGTCTTTGCGCTTTCGACCTGAGCCAGCGCGGTCTGTCCCTGGAGTCGGCAGAGCGCGGAGCGCGTGTCGCCGACGACGTAACCGATGACGCCGCCGATCATCGCCCCGGCGAGCATCGTCGCGAATCCGAACGCGGGCGGGATCGGCCAGCCCGAGCCGAGCGGCGTCAGGGGCGTTGCGCCGAAGGCAGCGCCGATCACCACGCCGGCCGTCACCGACCCGACGAAGATCGCATTTGCCTTCCGGTACGCGCTCTCGGCGAAGCGCTCGATGATGCGTGGATCGAAGTCAGGGAGATCGTGGGCCGCCACGATGCAGCAGATCGGCGGGAAAACCCACTTTCTTGAGCCGATCGGGGGGATCCCTATGCGTTTCAGCCAATATCTGCTTCCATGGGGACGATGGCCGGTTTCCTAGCAACCGTGCTCATCTGCGACGACGAGCCGTCACTCCGAGAGTTGATCCGCGTCAGCTTGGACGGCCCGTACCAGTTCGTAGAGGCAGACGACGGCGAGGAGTCGCTCGAGATCGCACGCCGCGTGCGACCTGACGTCATCATTCTCGACCTGATGATGCCGCGGCGAAACGGGCTCGAGGTGCTCAGCGCGCTGAGGCGCGAGCAGCCGTTCGCCGAGACGGCCGTCATCGTGCTGACCGCTCAGCCTGCGACGCGTGAGGAGGCCCTGAGCGCAGGAGCGGACGTCGTCATGGTCAAGCCCTTCGAGCCAGACGAGATCTCGGCTGCGGTGGAGGAGGTTCTCGCAAAGAGGGTATGAGCGGGCCCCACAGCGCGACGGGCGCACCGCTCGAGGCGGGCACGAGCGGACGGAACGGTCAGAGGGAAAACTGGTGGGGGCGCTCCGGCCTCGTGGCGCGGATCGCCGTGTCCGCGCTCGCGGTCGCGATCGGCCTGGCGATCGTCTTCGCCGTTCTCTTCCTGGCGATCACGGGATTGCGCCACCGTTCCCTCGAGTCGCGCCACTCGCAGCAGGTGATTGCCACAGCGAATCAGGTTCAGACCCTGGTCATCGATTTGGAGACGGGTGTCCGCGGCTTCGCCATCAGCGGCGACGAGAGAAACCTGCGGCCCTGGCGGGTCGCGCAGCGGCGGTATCCGGCCGCAATCGCGAAGCTGCTCGCCCTGACGACGGACGATCCGCTGCAACACAGCCGCGCTCTCTCGATCCGGCGCGGGATCGACAGGTATCTCAGTACCTATTCGCGCCCGCTGGTCAACTTCATGCGCCGGAATCCAGGCCTCGCGCGTCCGATCGTTCTCTCCGGTTTGGGTCTTGGCCGGGGCCAGGTCGACGCGATTCGTCGGCAGTTCGATCGCTTCCTGGCAACGGAGACGGCGCTCGGCGTCAAGCGCGACCACCGTGCGCGGACGACCGCGCAACACGCGCTCCTCGTGGGCGGGATCGGGCTCGGTGCCGCGCTGCTGCTGATCCTGCTCGGCGCGGCCTACGTGAACCGAGCCGTCGCGAGGCCCGTGCGGCTCGCGGCGGACGCCGCCGCGCGCGTTGCAGGCGGCGACCTCTCCGGGAGGTTGCGGACGGACGGGCCGGGGGAGGTCGGCCGGCTCGAGCGCACCTTCAACACGATGGCCGCGTCGCTCGAGCGAAGTCTCGCGGACCTCGAGGAACGAAACCGAACGCTCGTCGAGAGCGAGCGGGCGAAGAGCGAGCTGGTGAGCAATGTCTCCCATGAGCTGCGAACGCCGCTCGCGAGCGTGCTCGGCTTCTCCGCTCTCATGCTCGATCGTGACATACCGCCGGAGGAGATGCGGCGTTACCTCGAGGTCATCCGCGCGGAGGCCCGCCGGCTCGCGGAGCTCCTCAACGACCTGCTCGATCTCGAGCGCGTAGAGCAGGGCACGCTCGAGCTGCGCCTCGAGGACGTCGACGTCAACGAGCTCCTCTCCGCTCAAGTTACCCTGTACTCGGCACAGAGCGAGGCGCACGAGCTCCGGCTCGAGCCTGCCGACGAGCCGCTGGTCGTCCACGGAGATCGCGACCGCCTCGCGCAGGTGATCGGGAATCTGCTCTCCAACGCGATCAAGTACTCGCCGGAGGGCGGGGTGGTGACCGTCAGTGCGTCGCCCATCGGAGACGAGGCATGGATCTGGGTGCGCGACGAGGGGCTCGGCATTCCCAGCGGACACCAGGAGCAGATCTTCACGAAGTTCTTCCGCGGGGATGTCGGCCGTCAACGTGGGATCAGCGGCACCGGCCTCGGCCTCGTGCTCGCGCGCCAGATCGTCGAGGCGCACGGCGGCCAGATCGGTTTCGCGAGCACCGAGGGCGAGGGATCGACGTTCTGGCTGCAGCTGCCCGCCGCAGCTGCGGGACGACTAGCCACGGCAGCCCACGACGATCCGGAGGCCCGTCACGGGATGTAACTCGGCGCCGTTCGGCGCGGCGCCGCGGAACCCCCGTTTCTGACTCCAGAAGCCGACGCCGCGCACGAACAGAATTCCACCGAACGACTGCCAGTCTCGTGTCGCTTTTCCACACTTCGTCATGAACGTGCGCCACGCCTCCGCAATCGCTGCCCTGTCGCGCGTGGCGGAGGTCAGACAAGCGGGCGATGGGATGACGGCGTTCATGTAGGCGTCGTGGTCGAAGAGCACCAGTCTCACCGAGCCCGTTGAATCGATCTTGTAGGCCGTGATCTGGGCCGGGACTTCCCAGGTGTGGAGTTGGAATGCAGTCGTGCGCCGTGTCGGCGGCCGGCCCGGCCCGCGCCGCGCGAGAATCGCTGCGATCGTGGTGTTCCGGGGGGCGAGTTCCACACGGCCCCGTGATCGGTCGCTGAGCGTCTTCAACTGCCAGAGCTGACCTCCGCAAGTTTCTGCGCTCGGACGGGCGGAATGGCGTCCGGCGGCGGAGGCAGCCACGACCGCTCCGGCCCCCCCGGCCGCAGCAAGAACGAGGGCGATGGCTCCTGCGTACTTCATGTCACGTTCCGGACGCCCGAGATCGTACGCCTCGTTGCGAATCCATGACGCCTACCATTCCCCGTGACGCGGGCGTGGCGGAATTGGCAAACGCGCCGGGTTTAGGTCCCGGTGGGGCTCAGGCCCCTTAGAGGTTCGAGTCCTCTCGCCCGCACTCCCGATCGAAATCCGCCTCCCTCCCGATCGAAATCCGGCTCCGCTTCGCGGAGCCATGATGATTTCGATCGGTTCGTCGGCTGACGGAGAGCGCTGGTTGGCGAACGCCGGCAAAGCCGGCATTCGCGGCGATTTCATCCCATGCGGGATTGAACTCCGTCCAGAAGGCGCCAGTTGCCCTCCAGCGCCGCCTCGGCTGCGGCTACAAGATCGTCTGCACGCTCGGGCGGGACCCCGGTGAGTACTGCTCGCGATGCGGCAGCGTGCTCGTGGTCGCGCTCGGCGTGGAGCTCGAAGTACGCCGTGCCTGCCGAGCCC
>WNFV01002945.1_pt1 | contig 24723 bp, 26 predicted proteins | sample 5400101 | NCBI WGS metagenome assembly WNFV01 (sample SAMN13153361, study PRJNA577476) | soil metagenome | isolation source: 115 cm soil or saprolite under grassland replicate 1 | place: USA:California | collected 2016-06-15 | reverse complement strand
CTTCCGCTCTGGCTCGAGGCAGGTCGGGAAGCCGAGCAGTACGGTCAGAAGGGGTTCGCGCGCTGGTTCCGGGCCGTTCCCGTGCCCGCCGAGTACGAGTTCGGGCAATGGGACGATGCGGTCAAGCGCGCCGACACGTTGATTGCCGAGGTCGAGGCCGGCTCGCCGCACTACCTCGCTGCTGCGTGCTACTTCATGCGTTCCATCCTCCGGCTCGGCCGGGGTGACGCCGACGGCGCCGTCACGGACGCCGAGCAGGCGCTCGCCCTCGCGCGGCGGGCGAAGGACCCGCAGGCCCTCCTTCCGGCCTCCGCCGGGGCGGCGTACGTGTTCATGGAGTTGGGCGACGGCATGCGTGCGCTTCCGCCGGCCGAGGAGTTCCTCGCGGCCGTCGCCGACGGCCGTGGGATCGGTTTCGGGGTGTCGGAGCTACACATGCTTTCCTGGGTGCTGACCGCTGCGGACCGCGGGCCCGAGGTGGCGGAGGCTCTGGAGCGTTTCGCTTGGAGCCCGTGGACCCGGGCCGGCATCGCTTTCGGACGAGGGGATCCGGTCGAGGCTGCCGAGATCCTGGGCGGAACGGGCGCGAGCGCGTCCGAGGCGTACTGCCGGCTTGCGGCCGCCCGGATGCTTGTCGAGCAGGGCCGCCGCGCCGCCGCAGACGAGCAGCTCCACCGGGCGCTCGGCTTTTACCGCTCGGTCGGCGCGGCGCGGTACGTTCGTGAGGGCGAGTCGCTGCTCGCTGCCTCGGCCTGAACTAGCTCCCGCAGCGGCGGAACTCGACCATGTGTCCGCCGCGGCGTTCCCACTCGACGATCCCTCCGCGCAGGACCGGACGCGCGTCGACGCCGGCGGCGACGAGCACGCTGGCGGCGATCGCCGCGCGCGCGCCGCTCTCGCAGATGGTCACGATCGTTCTGCCGTTTGCGACCGAGGCGCCGTAGGCCCGCAGCAGCCGGTAGGGGATGTGGCGGCTGCCGGGGATGTAGCCCGCGTCCCGCTCCTCGGCCTCGCGGACGTCGATGAGGTCGATCCGGCCGGACTCGAGCAGCCCGTCCAGGTCGTCGACCGAGACCGGCTCGACCGTCTCCGTCTCCTCCGCCGCGGTGAAGTAGCCCGCCAGCTCGAGGAAGCCGACCGCGTGCAGGCGGTCGGCCGCCCTCGCGGCCTCGTCCGGCGACGCGGCGTGCAGAACGACCGGCTCGTCGTCCCGCAGGACGAATCCGACCTTCGTGCCGAACGCGCTGCCCGAGACCGGCACGTTCAGGGCTCCGGGCACGTGGCCGGCGGCGAAGGCTTCTGCGGGCCGCACGTCGAGGACGATGCCGTCGTCGGCCGTGCCCGGCCCGATCGGGCGCTGCGCAGGCACGAACGGGCCGCGGTTTAAATCGACGATTCGCTCCATGTTCGGAGGCCTCGGCGCCGGCGCGCCCGTTGTCTCGCCGATGAACTGCTGAACGGTCGCGATCGCCAGTAGGGCGTTGCCGGCCCGCTCGGCCCCGATCGTCGAGGACGGATCGCTACTCATGCCGGCACCGCAGAGCGAGCCGGCAATGTGGCCCGGGAACACGCGGATGTCGTCCGGCAGCTCGAGCAGGCGGCGCAGGCTGTGGAAGAGCCCCTCGGCTCCCTCGCGGGCCTCGACGGCGAGGTCGGGCCGGGCGACAGCGCCCACGAACAGCGAGTCGCCGGTGAGGAGGCAGCCCTCGGCAAGGAAGCAGCAGTGCTCGGGCCGGTGCCCCGGGGTGTGCAGGCAGCGAACGCGGAGCGAGCCCGCCGGGACCTCCTCTCCGTCGGAGAGCGGGTCGTGCGGGTACTCGGCACCGGCCTCGCCGTGAATCGAGACCGGGAGATCGTGCTCGAGTGCGAGCCGTCCGTGCCCCGAGACGTGGTCGGCATGCGTGTGCGTTTCGAGCACCCTGACGATGCGGACGCCGAGCCGCTCGGCCTCGGCCAGGTACTGCTCGATCGCAAGAGCGGGATCGACGAGCAGGGCCTCGCCGGCGTCTTCGTCACCGACGAGGTAGGAGGCACAGCCGAGGTCCTCGTCGATGAGCTGCCGGAAGATCATCGCGGCCGGACGCTAGCACCCGCTCCCGCTGTCTTTCTTGAAGTGACCCCGGAAAGACATGACCTGCGGCACCTCAAGATGGGCCGTTCGGCCCATGCCACGAGACGCCCCATGGCGAAGAATGGAGGCCGGGAGAGAGAGTCGGTGCGTCACCCTTCGGGTCAGGCGGGCGGTCGAGAGGCCGCCCGTCGAGGTTCTCAGCCCGATGTCGTTCTCAACCCGATGGCAGCCCGAGGTGCTTGGCGATCACCATCCGCTGTACCTCGTTCGTGCCCTCGCCGATCTCGAGGATCTTCTGGTCTCGGTAGAGCCGGGAGATCGGGAACTCGTCCATGAAGCCGTACCCGCCGTGGATCTGGACCGCCGCGTTGACGGCCCGGTTCGAGAGGAGCCCGGTGAAGAGCTTCGCCTCCGCCGCCGCCAGTGCGAACGGCCGGTCGGCGTCCTTCAGCCAGGCAGCCTTGTAGACGAGGGCGCGGCCCGCCTCGATCTCGGTCGCCATGTCGGCGAGCTGGAACTGGATGGCCTGGAACGAGCCGATCGGCCTGCCGAACTGCTGCCGCTCGAGCGCGTAGGCGTGCGCGAGGTCATAGGCGCCCTGGGCCAGCCCGACGCCCATCGCCGCGATCGAGATCCGGCCGCCGTCGAGGATCTCGAGGAACTGGCGGAAGCCCCCGCCACGCGGGCCCAGCAGGTTCCCCTCCGGGACCGTGCACCCCTGGAAGGAAAGCTCGCGCGTGTCGGAGGCGCGCCAGCCGACCTTCTGCATCGGCGGCGAGATCTCGTAGCCGGGCGTGCCGTTCGGGACGACGATGTTGGAGACCTCGCCCTCGCCCGTCCGCGCCGTGATCGTCACGCAGGCGGTGATGTCGGTCCCGGCGTTGGTGATGAACATCTTCGCGCCTTCGATCACCCACTGCCCGTCGCGGAGCTCGGCGGTCGTTCGCGTCGCGCCCGCGTCCGACCCGGCTCCCGGCTCGGTCAGGCCGAACGCGGCCAGCTGCGTGCCTGAAGCAAGAGCGGGGAGCCACTCGCGCTTCTGCCTTTCGCTGCCGTAGAGGTAGATCGGCATCGTCCCCAGCGACGTGTGCGCGGCGACCGTGATCGCCACGGACGAGTCCACCCGCGTCAGCTCCTCGATCGCGATCGCGTACGAAAGCGTGTCGCCGCCGGCGCCGCCGTACTCCTCGGCGATCGGGATCCCCATCAGCCCGAGCTCGGCCATCTCGCCGACCAGCTCGTAGGGGAAGCGGTGCTCTCGGTCGAGCTCCTCTGCGACAGGTGCGACCTTGGCGAGCGCGAACTCGCGCACGGTGTCGCGGATCAGCTCTTGCTCGGCAGACAGATCGAAGTTCATCGGCCTTTCGCCCTTCGGTCGAAAGGCCTAGTGGGAACCGGTGGGTCTAGCGACCGCATGTCCACCATTACGCGCTAGCGCAGAGACTCGGAGAGTCTCTGCGCGAGTTCGGCGATCAGCCGGACGCCGTAGCCCGTGCCGCCCTGCTGCGTCAGGTAGTCGCCGCGCGAGCGGGTCAGGAAACCCGGGCCGGCCATGTCGATGTGCGCCCACGGCCCCTCGCCCGTGAACTCGCGCAGGAACTCGCTCGCGAGCGCGGGCGAGCCCTGTCTCAGAATCGACGCGTTCTTCATGTCCGCGAAGTTCGAGTTCACGTAGCGGCGGTAGCGGCGGTGCAGGGGGAAGGGCCACGCGTGGTCGCCGCTCGCCTCGCCGGCCTCGACGACCTGGACGCGCCACGCGTCGTCGTTCGCGAAGACCCCGGCGTAGAGATCACCCAGGGCCAGCTCCATGGCACCGGTCAGGGTGGCCAGATCGAGCAGGTGGGTGGCTCCCTGTTCCCGGGCGTACCAGAGGGCGTCGGCGAGCACGAGGCGCCCCTCCGCGTCGGTGTTGATCACCTCGATCGTCTTACCGTTCATCGCGGTCAGGATGTCGCCGGGGCGGTACGCGCCGCCGCCGGCCATGTTCTCGGTCGCGGCGACGACCGCGAGGACGCGCACGGGGAGGCCGAGCTCGGCAATCGCGCCGGTGCCCTCGATCACCGCCGCTCCTCCGGCCATGTCCCCCTTCATGTCCTCCATGTAGAGCGACGGCTTGATCGAGATCCCGCCGGTGTCGAACGTGATCGCCTTGCCGACGAGGCCGAGGACGAGGTCGTCGCGCGCGCCGGGCGGGTCGTAGCGGAGCACGATCAGGCGAGGGTCGTTGTGGCTTCCCTGCGCCACGGCCGCGAAGGCACCCATGCCGAGCGCGCGGATCTGCTCCCCCGTGAGCGCCTCGTACGAGACGGCCTCCGAGCCCTTGGCGATCTCCGCGGCCCGGTCGGCCAGCCGCACCGGGGTGAGGTCGTTCGGCGGGCGGTTCGCGAGGTCCCGCGCCCGGTTTGCCCACTGCGCAACGCGCTCCGCGCGTTGCGCCAGCTCGAGCGCCTCGTCGTTGCCATTCACCAAGAGCAAGCGGTCGATCTGCTTCGGCTTGGCCTTCCCCGTCTTCCACCGGCCCTGGTCGTAGGCGCCGAGGACGACGCCGTCGACCGCGGCGCGCGCCTGCTCGGCGGCGCTCAGAGGCAGTGAGTCGTCGAGCAGCCAGGCGAGCGTGCCGTCGATGCCGAGCCGGGCGACCGCCGCCGCGGCGTCGCGGACAGCGTCGGCGTCGAGCTGCTCCCGGGAGCCGGCTCCCGCGGCCACGAGCCTCCGCCCGCCGTCCTGGTGGAGCACGCAGGTGCTGCCCGCGGCTCCGCTCAGCTCGCCGGACTCGGCGAGGCCCGCGAGCCGGGGGTCGAGGTCGGGAAGGTCTCGAGGAGGATCGAAGACGGCGAAAGCGAATACATCTGCTTCCGCCGGACCGGCGGTGACGGCAATCTCCATCGGCCGCGCGATGCTATCCGACCGACTTCCTAGCCTGCCTTTCGTCCCATTGACACAGACCCGAGATGCCGTTATGTCCAGAGAGATGAACGCGAGCCCGCGCTTCCGCCGCCGTCGCCACACCTCTGTCGAGGAACTCGAGACACGGATCGGCGTGCTGGTCGATCGTCGCCAGACGCTCCGCCGGCATGGCGCCGGTCCGGAGACACTCGAGCGCAACCGCCGGCAGCTCGCCCGCTGCCAGTGGGAGCTCTCCTTCGCGCTGATCGAGCGTTACCTGCCGCGGGCCCAAGCCGCCTGAGTATCGCCGGATAGGCTCCCTCCGTGAGGGAGCGGATCGACCGGCGGGCGATGGCGGTGCTCTCGTTGGGCCACGGGGCCGTCGATTTCTCGGGCGGCGCGCTGCCCGCGCTGCTGCCGTTCCTGGTCGACGAGTTCGATCTCTCCTACACGCTGGCGGCGGTGCTGATCCTGGCCTCGGCGCTCTCGGGCTCGGTCATCCAGCCCGTGTTCGGTCTCTGGTCCGATCGTCGCGGCGCGGTCTGGATGCTGCCGGCCGGCGTCGCGATCGGCGGAATCGGGATCGCGCTCGCCTCGGCCGCGCCCGCGTACTGGCTCGTCATCCTCTTTGTCGTTGTCTCCGGGATCGGCACCGCCGCCTACCACCCCGAGGGCTCGAAGTTCGCCGCGTTCGTAAGCGGGCGCCGTCGCGCGAGCGGGATGTCTCTCTTCTCGGTCGGCGGAAACCTGGGCTACGGCCTCGGTGCGATTGCGACGACGCCGCTCGTGATCGCCCTCGGTCTGAAGGGCGGGCTGGTGCTGTTGGTGCCGGCCCTGGCGGTGGCGGCCCTCATCGTCGCCGTCACGCCATACCTGCTCTCGTTCGTGCCCGACCGCGGGTCGCGCGCGGTCGCAGCGGGCGAGAACCAGCCTCAGGCGCTGGCGGTGCTGCTCGCCGTGATCACCTTCCGGAGCCTAGCCTGGTTCGGGCTCGTCACGTTCGTCCCTCTCTGGGAGGTATCCCAGGGGCACTCGAAGTCGTACGGGAACCACATGCTCGCGCTGATGCTGCTCGTCGGCGGGCTCGGCACGCTTGCCGCCGGTCCCATTGCCGACCGCGTCGGGCTGCGCGCGGTCCTGCTCTTCACCAACGCCGTCAGCGGGCCGCTGATCCTCCTCTTCGTGCTGGTCGGCGGCATCCCGGGCGCGGTCGCCCTCGCCGGCGTCGGCGCAGCCGTGATCGGGTCGTTCGGGATCACGATGGTGCTCGCCCAGCAGTACCTTCCGCGGCAGATCGGGATGGCCTCCGGCCTCTCGATCGGCTTCTCGATCGGCCTCGGCGGCGTCGCTGCGGTGATCCTCGGGGCGGTCGCGGACTCGATCGACCTCCGCACGTCGTTCTACGTCTGCGCGGCGGCCCCGGTTGTCGCGTTGGCGCTGACCGCGCTCCTGCCGCGGGGCGCCGCCCGGAGCCGGCTCGAGCCCGAGGTGGCGTTGCCGTGAGGTAGGCTCGCCCGCGGCACATCAACAGAGGAGCGAGAAGTGTCAGACACCGTCAGCGAGTTCTTTCAGGGTCTCCCGTCCCGAGTCGACGCGGCCAAGACCGCCGGCATGAACAACTCCTACGTCTTCGACATCGAGGGCGCCGGCACGTGGACCGTCAGGGTGGCCGACCGCGGCGTCACCGTGGACGAGGGCGACACCGGGGGCGACTGCACGATCTCGACGTCCGCGGAGACGTTCGAGAAGGTCGTCAAGGGCGAGCAGAACCCGACCGCCGCGTACATGTCCGGAAAGCTGAAGATCAAGGGCGATATGGGCGCGGCGATGAAGCTCCAAAAGCTCTTCTAGCCGCGCTCGAAGCTGACCTGAGCCGACTCGCAGACGCGCACGTAGCCGATCCGCTCGTAGATCGCGTTCGACGTCGGGTTGGCGAGGTCGGTGAAGAGGAAGCAGAAGCGCCGTCCCTGCTCGAGGAGCGTCGCCGAGAGCTCGGCGACGAGCGCGGTCGCGTAGCCCCGGCCGCGAAGGTCGGGCGGCGTGTAGACCGGCCCGATGCGGATCCCGTTCGGCGTCGGGCCGCTCCAGCCGGCGAGCGAGACCGGCTCGTTGCCGTCCTCCCAGAGGTCGAAGCCGGCCTCCGCTGACGTGAGGCGGTGCTCGACGAGCTGCCCGGGGTTGTCACGGTCGGGATCGCCCTCGTTGAGCACTTCGGCGCCGAACGCGCGCAGGCAGTCGAGCAGGAGCGGCATGTCCTCCTCCGTGCGCCGCGAGACCCACCCGGCGCCTCCGGGACCGGCTCGACGCGCTCGAGCGCGTAGAGGCCCATTTCCCGCTCGATCCGAGAGGTGACGCCGTGCCGCCGCGACCAGAGGGCCGCGAAGGCGTCCACCTCGGGCCGCGCGCCGGTGACACCCGGAAGCTCTTCCTCGATCCCGTCCGCGAGCGACTCGAGCGCGCCCTCGCGGCGCGGCCGGGCAAGGACGAGGTTGTGCGGCGGCGTCTGGAGAGCTGCTGCGACCGTTTCGCCCTCGCCGCCGACGACCCAGAAGCGCTGCTCGGGATGGCGACCCGGGGTCGTGCGGAGCGTTCCGGCGATCCCGAGGATGAGGTTGTGCCGCGCCTCGTCCGCAAGCAGGAGTGGGGCCGCCTCGGCGAGGAAGGCGCCGGCGTCCGCGAGGACGCGAACCTCCACGCTCATTCCTCGAGCTCCACGAGCACGGCACCGCCCGCGACCTGGTCGCCCTCGGCGACGTGCACCGCCGTGACCGTCGCCTCGTAAGGAGAGACGAGCGGGGTCTCCATCTTCATCGCCTCCAGTACGACGAGCGGCTGGCGGGGCTGGACGCGCTCGCCCTCGGCGACGAGCACGCGGATCACCGTGCCCGGCATCGGCGCGGTCACCGCGCTCTGCTCGGTGCCCGGCCCATGGTGGAGCGCGGCCGCCGTCTCCTCCGGCGGCGAGTGGGACGGGGGGGTCGGCAGGTTGAGCCGGAAGGCGCCCCGCCAGGCCGCGGCTGGCGCATGCCGGAGCTCGGACAGTGGGGGGTTCTCCACGAGGAACGCCGTGGTCGTCTCGCCGGCGCGAACCTGGGGATGAGCGACGAGCCAGCGGAGGAACGACAGGTTCGTGACGACGCCCTCGATCTCGGTCTCGTCCAGCGCGGCGGCGAGCCGGTCGAGTGCCTCCGCCCGCGTCTCGCCCGCCGCGATCAGCTTGGCGATCATCGGGTCGTATGCGAGGCCGACCTCGTCGCCCTCCTCGACACCCGCGTCGACGCGGATCCCAGCCGGCAGCCGCAGCCGGTCGAGCCGGCCGGTCTGGGGGAGGAATGTCCGCGGGTCCTCCGCGTAGAGGCGCACCTCGACCGCGTACCCGCGCACCCGGGGCGGCTCTGGTAGCCCTCCGCCCTCGGCGAGCTCGAGCTGGGCGGCGACGAGGTCGAGCCCGGTGACGAGCTCGGTCACGGGATGCTCGACCTGGATGCGCCCGTTCAGCTCGAGGAACCAGAAGTCTCCGCCGTCGAGGACGAACTCCGCCGTCCCCGCGCTTCGGTAGCCGATCGCCCGCGCGAACGCCGTTGCGGCCTCGCTCATGCGGAAACGGAGCTCCTCGTCGAGCGCGGGGGAGGGCGACTCCTCGAGCACCTTCTGGTGGCGCCGCTGCACCGAGCACTCGCGCTCGCCGAGCGCGACCGCCTCGCCCCGGCCGTCGCCGAGCAGCTGGATCTCGACGTGGCGCGGCCGCTCGAGGAAGCGCTCGCAGAAGACGGTGTCGTCGCCGAACGCCGCCTTCGCCTCGCGCCGGGCCGCGTCGAGGGCGTCGTCGAGCTCGGCGGCGGAGCGAACGACCCGCATCCCGCGGCCGCCTCCTCCCGCGGCGGCCTTCACGACCAGCGGGAACCCCACGTGCGCCGGGTCGCCCTCTTCCAGCACGGGCACCCCTGCCTGTCGCGCGACGCGCTTGGCGGCGAGCTTGTCCCCGCCCGCGCGCAGGGCCTCCGGCGACGGTCCGACGAAGACGAGCCCGGAAGCTTCGACCGCCTCGGCGAAGTCCGGGTTCTCGGCCAGGAAGCCGTAGCCGGGATGGAGAGCATCGGCGCCTGCCTGCTTCGCCGCCCGGATGTGCTCTTCGGAGTGCAGGTAGGACGCGATCTCGAAGGTCTCGTCGGCCGACCGCGCGTGCAGGGCGCCTGCGTCGTCCGGCGCGGCGACCGCTACGGTGGCGACACCGAGCTCGCGGCACGTCCGGAAGATGCGGACGGCGATCTCGCCGCGGTTGGCTACGAGGAGCTTCCGGATCCCCATCCGGGCGGGCGCTTCTCGAGGAAGGCTTGCAGGCCTTCCTGGCCCTCCTCGCTCGTGCGCCGCTCGGCGGCTCGCGCGACCGCGTCGTCCTCGTCCGCCGGCTCGAGCACGAGCCGCTTCGCCTCCCTGACCGCCACCGGCCCCCCGGCGAGCAGGTCGGCGACGATCCGCTCGACCGCGGCGTCCGGGTCGGCGGCGACCTCATGGACGAGCCCGATTCGCAGCGCCGTCGCCGCGTCGAAGCGCTCGCCGGTGAGGAAGTAGCGTCGCGTGGCCGCCGGCCCGATCCGCGCCAGCACCCAGGGGGAGATGACAGACGGAATGATCCCGAGCCGCACCTCGGAGAACCCGAACACGGCATCCTCGCCGGCGACGGCGATGTCCGCGCAGGCAGTCAGGCCGGAGCCGCCGCCGAGCGCGAAGCCCTGCACGCGCGCGATCACCGGGGCGGGGCACCGGAAGATCGACTCCAGCATCCGGTACAGCCGCCGGGCATCCTCGACGTTTTCGTCGTAGGAGAGGTCGATCGAGGAGCGCTGCCACTCGACGTCGGCGCCTGCACAGAAGCTCGGGCCATCGCCTGCGAGCACCACGGTCCGCGCATCGCCCACGTCGGCGAACGCGTCGGCCAGCTCGCGGATCAGAGCCGCATTGAACGCATTCCGCCGCTCGGGACGGGCGAGCGTGACGCGGAGCAGCTCCCCGTGGCGCTCGATCCGAAGGGCGCTCACGCCTCCGGCTGCAGCTTGGCGATCAGGGCCTTGACGACTCGAAGCACGTCGGCCTCCTCGTGGCCGAAGTCGTCGAGGTAGGCGTGCAGGGCGTTCTGGATCAGGCGCAACTCGTCGTCGGTCAGCTCGATCGTGTGCATGACGGAACTCTACGTCTCAGCTCAGTCAGCGTTAGTGAGACTGGGGCCCGCCGATGAGGCGGGCCCCAGTCGTTCGATCAGCAGAAGACGGCTACGAAGAACGATGCGTCGGCGGGTGTTCCGGCGCTGTTCTGAGTGAGCACGCGGACACCGCCATTGACGGCGGGTAGCTGGCTGGCCGTAACCTGGCCCTGGAACAAGGTGGTGGTCGGCCCGCCGAGGGTCGCCTGGTAGCTGCAGCCGGTCACGTCCTGGTTGAAGACGACTTGATAGAGACCGGTCGAGTTCTTCTGGGCGGACGTAGCGCCCTTGTTGCGAACGAGCGTACCGTTGTTGTCAATCGAAGCCCACAGCGCGGTCGCCGCCGCACCAGCCGGGCCTGTCGGTCCTGCCGGACCCGCCGCGCCTGCCGGCCCTGCCGGGCCTGCCCGTCCTGCCGGAATCTGGCCGGCCTTGAAGTCGGCCCTGAGCAGCGAGCCGTTCTGCACCTTCGACGAGTTGACTGCGTTCGCTCTCAACTGGAGCGTGCCCACGCTGTTGCGCGGAAGCACGGTTGCGGCATAACTGACCCCCCCAAGCCCAATCGCCAGGGCGATGCAGGCGACGATCATCGCGGGGGAGGGACGCCGGATCCTGCTTATCAACGGACTACCTCCTTGCTGGGAAGTTCCCGATCGTACCGTCAGAACGGACCGCGCGCTTGATACTTCCCCCTTCTGAGCGTCGGAACGTGCCCGCCCTCACGAGGACCGATCACATCCGGAAGACCCCGAACGTCGTCTCCGGGATCGGCGCGTTCAGGGCTGCCGAGAGCCCCAATGCGAGGACCCGGCGCGTGTCCAGCGGATCGATGATCCCGTCGTCCCAGACCCGCGCCGTGGAGTAGTAGGGGCTGCCTTCCTCCTCGTACTTCGCGGTGATCTCGTCGGGGTCGGCGTCGCCGACCATCGTCAGCACGGTCGCCGCCTGCTCGCCGCCCATCACGGAGATCCGCGCGTTGGGCCACATCCACAGCTGCCGGGGCCCGAACGCGCGGCCGCACATGCCGTAGTTGCCGGCGCCGAACGAGCCGCCGATCACGACCGTGAGCTTCGGCACCTCTGCACATGCCACCGCCGTCACCAGCTTGGCGCCGTCGCGCGCGATCCCGCCGGCCTCGTACTCCTTGCCGACCATGAAGCCGGTGATGTTCTGGAGAAAGACGAGCGGGATCCGCCGCTTGCAGGCGAGCTCGATGAAGTGCGCGCCCTTCTGCGATGACTCCGCGAACAGGACGCCGTTCGAGGCGAGGATCCCGACCGGATGGCCCTCGATGCGGGCGAAGCCGCAGACGAGCGTCTCGCCGTACAGCGCCTTGAACTCGTGAAAGCGGCTGCCGTCGACGAGCCGGGCGACGATCTCGCGAACGTCCTCCTGCTCGCGGAAGGTTTCGGGGATCAGCCCGTACAGATCGGAGGGGTCGACCGCGGGAGGCTCCGCGGGGGCGATCTCCCAGGGAGGATCAGGCTTGCGCAGATGCAGGTTGCGCACGATCGAGCGTGTGATCGCGAGCGCGTGCTCGTCGCCGGTCGCGTAGTGGTCAGCGACGCCCGATTGCCGCGTGTGCACGTCGGCGCCGCCCAGCTCCTCGGGCGTGACCTCCTGACCGGTCGCCGCCTTCACCAGCGGCGGGCCGCCGATGAAGATCGTTCCGGTGCCGCGGACGATCACCGTCTCGTCGCTCATCGCCGGGACGTAGGCGCCGCCGGCCGTGCACGAGCCCATCACGGCCGCGATCTGCGGGATCCCCTTCGCCGACATGCGGGCCTGGTTGAAGAAGATGCGGCCGAAGTGGTCGCGGTCGGGGAACACCTCGGCCTGGAGAGGGAGAAAGGCGCCCCCTGAGTCGACGAGGTAGATGCAGGGCAGCCGGTTCTCCTCGGCGATCTCCTGTGCGCGCAGGTGCTTCTTGACCGTGAGCGGGAAGTAGGTGCCGCCCTTCACCGTCGCGTCGTTGGCGACGATCACGCACTCGCGGCCCTCGATCACCCCGATCCCGGTGACGATCCCCGCGGACGGGGCCTGATCGTCGTACAGGCTCCACGCCGCCAGCGCCGAGAGCTCGAGGAACGCGCCGTCGGGATCGACCAAGAGGTCGATCCGCTCGCGGGCGGTCAGCTTCCCGCGCGAGCGGTGGCGCTCGAGCGACTTCTCGCCGCCGCCCTGCGCGACCTGCGCCGTCCGCGCGCGCAGCTCAGCGACGAGACCGGCCATCCGCTCGCGGCGGCGAGCGAACAGGTCGCCTTCGCGCTCGACCTGCGACGCCAGCACCGCCATCGGTCCGGAGCCTATCGGTCTGGCTTCGCGCCCGGTACCATCAGTCTTCGAGAAGGGAGGGGCAACCTGACTCAGAGCCTGGCGGTCGGCGAAACCGCAGTCGAACGGCTATACGAGCGGAACGCGGGCCGGGTCTTCGCGTACTGCTTCGTGCGCGTCGGCTCGCAAAGCGTGGCCGAATGGGCCGTGACCGCGACCTTCGACCGGGCGCGCGCCGCGCTCGCGAACGGCGGCCTGCCCGAGCAGGAGCTCGATTGGCTCCTCCGGACTGCGGACAAGTTCTGCGCTCCCCGCCTGAGGCTGCGCGACAGCGCGCTTGCCGGCCCCGGCGCGCTCGTGCTCGACGACTGGGACGGCCTCACCTTCGATCAGATCGTCTCCCGCCTCGAGGCGAGCGGCGAGGCGTTGAAGCGCGCGCGCGGCGAGCTGAGCCCGTGGCGGCGGATCCTCGGCGCGTTCAACCTCACCCCGCTCGTCTCGTGGCTGAAGGAGCTCTCGCGGGTGCCTCCGCGGTGCAGACCGCCGCGGCGGTGGTCGCGGTTACGGGCGCTGTGGTCGTGGTCGCCACTCCAGTCGGCGATCGCCTCCACGTCGCCGTGATGCCGCCGTCGAAGCCGAAGCCGGCGACTCCCGCCTCGAAGGCCCCTGAGGCCGCCTGGCCCGGTCAGGCCCAGGCCGGCAGGCCGGCGGCGACGTCGGGCGCGGCGGCACAGGGAGAACGGCCCGTCCCCGCAGCCGGCAAGGCCAAGGTCGATGGGGCTCAGCAGACGAGCGCCGCGCAGCCCGGAGCCGATACGTCGTTCTCGCCGACCCCGTCCTTCGGGCCTGACGCGTCGCCGCCACCGTCTCGTGCCGGATCCCAAACGGCACAGCCCTCCGGCTCCTCGAGCCCGCCGTCGTCCGGAGGATCCGAAACGCCGACGCCGACGGTGCCCTCGGTGCTGACGCCGCCGGCTCCCGATCCCACCCTGCCGCTCGACACCCCGACGGTCGACTCATCGCCTCTGCCGGCGCCGCCGCCGATCCCGGACACCTCGTCGCTCCCCGACCCCGGCGGAGAGGTGCCGGATCCGCCGGCCCTGCCGGTCGACACCCCGGCGGTCGACGTGCCCACGCCGACCGCGCCGCCGACGGTCCCGAACCCGCTGACTCTGCCGGATCCCCCGCAGCTGCCCTAACCCCAGCTGGCACTCAGCCTCCGGGCAGGTTCTGCCGATACGAGGTAGCGCCGGTGCGGCCTGCTGGGAGAGGCAGAAAGCAGAACCGCACCGGCTTCTACGGTCCGCACATCGGCAAGCCGATGCGTCCTCGCGGCCGTAGCCGTTCAAGCGTAACGCTCGACGCAAGCGCTGTCACCGACGGCGCGATGTACCCTCTCGCCCCATGGTCGTTCGCAGCCGGCTGGCCGAGGTCACCAGGGAGCTCAGCGCCGTCTGCATGGGGAGGGCTCCGGCCGAGCTCGTCATCCGCAACGGGCGGCTCGTCGACGTGCACACACGGGAGATCCTCGAGGGCGCGGACGTCGCGATCGCCCACGGGCGCGTCGCGATGTTCGGCGACGTCGCGCACACGATCGGCTCCGGGACCGAGACGATCGACGCCGAAGGCGCCTACCTCGTTCCGGGCCTGATCGACACCCACCTCCACGTCGAAACTGTGATGGTCACGGTCACGCGCTTCGCGGAGGCCGTGCTTCCCCATGGCACGACGACAGCGTTCATCGACAACCACGAGATGGCGAACGTCTTCGGCCTCGAGGGGATGTGCTGGATGCTCGAGGAGGGGCGAGGGCTGCCGCTGAAGGTCTTTCTCGCGGTGCCGTCGTGCGTACCGGCGCTGCCCGGCTTCGAGGATGCCGGCGCGTCGCTCGGCCCGGAAGATATTCGCGAGGCGCTCGGCTGGGAGGGTGCCGCCGGGCTCGGGGAGATGATGAACATGCCGGGGGTGATCGAGGGCGACGAGGCCGTTCATGCCGCGATCGCCGTCACGCTGGAGCTCGGCAAGCCCGTCACCGGCCACTGGAGCCTCGCCGGCTGGAACGACCACCGCCTTCATGCCTACATCGCCGCCGGTGTCGACTCATGCCACGAGACGACCTCGCGCGAGGACGCGCTGGCCAAGCTGCGCGCCGGCATGTGGGTGCAGTTCCGCGAGGGCACGACCTTCCGCGACGTGGCAGCGCTTGCGCCGGTGCTGACCGCGGACGGCGTCGACTCACGCCACTGCCTGCTCGTCACCGACGACCTGTTGCCGGAGACAATCGTCGCGGAAGGCCACATGGATCACGTCGTCCGCCGGGCCGTCGAGGAGGGCATCGATCCGCTCGTGGCAATCCAGATGGCGACCCTGAACGGAGCCGAGTACTTCAACCTCCGGCACGATCTCGGCTCGATCGCGCCGGGCCGTCTTGCCGACATCCTCTTCGTCGAGAACCTCGAGGACTTCCGCCCGCACCGCGTGCTGGCCGACGGCCGCGACCCTGGGGCGCTTCCCTCCTACGAGTACCCGCCCGAGGCGTACGGGTCGATCCGGCTCGCGCGCCCGCTGACCGAGGCCGATCTGCGCATCGAGGCGACGGGGGAGAGCGCCCGAGTCCGAGCGATCGGCGTCGCGTCGGGCAGCGTGAGGACCGAGCACCTGCTCGTCGAGCTCCCCGTCACCGCCGGCGAGGTTCGGCCCTCGGTCGAGCTCGACGTGGCGAAGGCGGCAAGCGTCGAGCGCCACGGGGGCCCCGGCACCATCGGCCTTGGCTTCATCAAGGGGTTGGGCCTACGCCGGGGCGCGGTTGCCAGCACGGTCGCGCACGACAACCACAACGTGCTCGTGGCCGGAATGAGCGACGCAGACATGGTGTGCGCGGTCGAGCGCCTGGTCGAGGCGGGGGGCGGGATGGTCGCGGTCGCAGACGGTGCGGTTCTCGCACTCGTCAGCCTGCCGATTGCGGGGCTGATCTGCGACCGGGCGGTCACGGAGCTGGCGGCGGAGACGCTCGCGCTCAGCAGGGCCTATCGTGAGCTCGGCTCCACGATCGAGGATCCGACGATGATCTTCTCGTTCCTCTCGCTCGGGGTGATCCCCGCGCTCAGGCTCACCAACCGTGGGTTGGTGGACGGCGTCGCCTTCGAGCTCGTGTCGCCGATCGCGGGCTAGCCCCTCCTGGCCTAGCGCGTGCGGCGCTTCTGCTGGGGGCTCGGCATCCGGCCCTTCTGCATCCGCTCCATCGCCCGGCGCTGGGCGCGGTTGACGGGCTCTTCGAAGGCGCCCTGCTGGCCGGCCGCCTCCATCCACGCCTTGCGCTCATCGGCGCTGAGCCCGCTCAGCGCCTGCTGCGCGCGGACCGGGTCCTTGTCGGCGCCTACCCGCTTGAGCTTCTTCATCGCCCCGGCGAGCTCCGGGTTGTAGCGCTCGATCGCCCTCTCCGACGCCCTTTCGATCAGGCGCTTCATCAGGGGGATCTTCGAGACGAAGGCGATGATCGGGCGCAGATAGCGACCGCCGCGGATGCGCGCGAGCAAGGTCAGCACGCCGAAGAAGACGAGCAGGCCGCCGAGGACGAAGACAGGGATCAGGTACACGAGCATGCGGAAGTCATGGTATCGCCCGCGCGCGTCCGGCAAGCTCCCGACGTGCGATCGCTCGACCGCCGCGAGTTGTTCGCCCGGGCCGCCGGAGCGGTCATCGCCGGGAGCGTCGTCGGCCGGCTCGCCGGCGAGGCGGCTGCGGCGGTCGGCACCGACCCGCGGCTGCGTGAGCTCCAGCGGCTCATCTCGGGCCCTGTGCTCGGGCCGCGTTCGAGCGCCTACGAGACGGCGCGGCTCGTCTACAACGAGCGCTTCGACGGCGTGCGGCCGTTTGCGGTCGTGCGGCCGGCGAGTGTCGCCGACGTGCAGGCGCTCGTCCGCTGGTCGCAGAAGACCGGCGTCGCAATCGTCCCCCGCTCGGGCGGCCACAGCTACGCGGGCTACTCGACCGGCTCCGGCGTCGTGGTCGACCTCTCCGGGCTGCGCGGCATCCGCGTCGAGGGCCGGTCTGCAGTGGTCGGGGCCGGTGCCCGGCTGATCGACGTCTACGCCGCGCTGGCCGCGAAGGGTGGGACCGTGCCCGCGGGCTCGTGCGCGACGGTGGGGATCGGCGGGCTCGCGCTCGGCGGCGGCGTCGGACTGGCATCGCGCCGGCTGGGGACGACCTCCGACAACGTCGAGTCCCTACGGATCGTCACCGCCGACGGACGCCTGCTGGACTGCGACGAGCGGCGGAACGCGGACCTCTTCTGGGCGTGCCGGGGCGGGGGCGGGCGCAACTTCGGGATCGTGACGAGCTTCCGCCTTCGCGTGACTCCCGTCTCGGCCGCCTCGTACTTCTTCGCGTCGTGGCCGTGGGACGCGGGGACGGAGATCGTGCCCGCCTGGCAGCGCTGGGCTCCGCACGCGCCGGATGCACTCATGACCCTCTGTCGCCTTTCGACCGGTGGCTCCGCGCCTGCGCTCCAGGTGTTCGGGCAGTACCTCGGGCCTGAGTCGAAGCTGAGGGGGCTGGTCGCGCCGCTTGTTCACGCGGCAACGCCGTCGAACCTCACCACGGGCACGTCCGGCTACCTCGACCTGATGCTGCGCTGGGCCGGGTGCCGGGGCCGCTCTCAGGCGGCGTGCCATCTCGTCTCGGAGCACGGTGTGCTCGAGCGGGCAACCTTCTTGGGCAAGTCCGATTACGTCGGGAAGCCGTTCCCCACCCGCGCGGTGCGCGAGTTGCAGCACCGCATCGAGGCTCGCCAGTCGTCCGGCCGCGGCTCCGGCGCGCTGATCATGGATGCGTACGGCGGCGCGATCAGCCGCGTTCGCCCAGACGCCACCGCCTTCGTTCATCGCTCGCCGCTCTGTTCGATGCAGTACTTGGCGTACTGGGAGGCGGACCAGCATGAGGCGGCATCGCTCGCCTGGATCCGCGGCTTCCACAGTGCCATGCGGCCCTTTGTGACGGGCGCCGCCTACCAGAACTACGCCGATCCCGACCTCGAGGACTGGCGGCGCGCGTATTACGGCTCGAACTACGCGAGACTGGTCGACGTGAAACGACGCTTCGACCCCGACCGGCTGTTCCGCTTCCCGCAGGCGATCGGGGGATGATGGCGGCCGTGGAGCCCGAGCCCGTCCCCGTCCGCATCTCCAAACGTATGCTCGACGTGGTCGTCGCGTCCCTGCTGCTGATCTTGCTCTCGCCGGTGTTCGTCCTCGCGCTCCTCGTGCTCGCCCTGGACAAGCTCTTCGTCCGGGCCGACCGGGGGAGCTGGTTGTACCGCGAGCGCCGGATCTCCCGCGGCCGGACGTTCGACCTGCTCAAGTTCCGCGTCCTCCGCGCGAGCGCCCTCGACGAGCTCCGCGGGACGAAGGGCGCGTACGCGAGGACGTACGAGCGCGACGAGGCGAACCTGACGAAGGCCGGGCGCGTGCTGAAGCGGATGTACTTCGACGAGCTGCCGCAGCTCGTCAACGTGCTGCGCGGCGACATGAGCCTCGTCGGGCCGCGGCCCTGGCCCGTTGCGATGGTCGAGAAGCAGGTGGCGCAGGGATACGTCTACCGCAACCACGTCCTGGCCGGCTGGACGGGGCCCGCGCAGGTGAGCAAGGACTCGCCGAAGCGCTCCCAGGCGACCGAGTTCGACCTCGAGTACGTCGAGGCTTGCCGGACGATGGGGGCAGGCCGGCTGCTTCGCTACGACCTCAAGCTCCTGGCGGAATCCGTGGCGACGATGCTCCGCGGGCGGGGGCTGAAGTACTAGGGCCGCCGGGGCCTCCGCCGACTTTCGGCGCGACGGTGCCGTGTGCGTGCGCGGCGCATTCTCCGCCGACGAGCTCGCGCTGGCCGAGCGCGGCCTCTTCCACGCACGCGCCGCGGGCATCGCGGACGTGGCCCGACTTCTCCGGCTGGCGGACTAGCTGCCGGCGGACGCGCCGATGGCGCATCCGCTCTTCCCGGTGCTCTGGGAAGTCGCTTAGTCTGGAACGATGAATCCGCGCTTCGCCAGGAGGTTGGCTCGCTTCAACCGGCGCTTCACCAATCACCTTGCGCGGCCGCTGGCCACTCGCTTGCCCGGCTTCGGTGTCGTCGTGCACACGGGCCGCCGGTCAGGCCGAGGGTACCGAACCCCCGTCAATGTCTTCAAGCAGCCCGGCGGCGGCTACGTGATCGCGCTCACCTACGGCAGAACCGCCGACTGGGTGAAGAACGTCGTGAAGGCCGGGCGGTGCGAGCTCGTGATGCGCGGTAGACGTCACCGACTGGTGCGACCCGAGATCTTCCGCGACGATGCACGGCACGCGGTGCCGCGAGTCGTGCGACCGATGTTGCACCGGCTGGGCGTGGCCGAGTTCATGCGACTCGAGGAATCGCGCGAGTAGACATGCAGACGGTCGCCGCCCTCGTCATCACGCTCGTCTCCGCCTGTGCGCTGAACGTCGGCTACCTGATCGAGCACAGCGTCGCCTCGCAGCTGCCGCCGCTCTCGATGCGTCACCCGCTCCGGGCCGCCCGCTCCCTCCTCGCCCAGCGCCGCTGGCTGAGCGGCTTCGCGACCGAGATCGCCGGCTGGCTGCTCTTCGTCCTGGCGCTCGCGCTCGCCCCGCTCTCGCTCGTCCAGGCTACGGCGGCAGGCGGGATCGGGATCCTGGCGGTGATGGTCTCCCAGTACACGGGCGTGCCGCTGGTTCGCGTCGAGCGGGTCGGAGTCCTCGTGTCCACCGTCGGCCTTTGCATGCTCGGCATTTCGCTCGCCGGCGCCCACGGGCAGGGAGGCCGCGGCAGCTTCGAGGCGGTGGGCGCCTGGCTGGGCGGATCGCTCGCGGTCGCACTCGCTGCACTGCGGTTCGCCCCGCGCATGATCGGCGGCGGTCCCGCGTTCGGGCTCGCGACCGGGATCCTGTTCGCCGCCGGGGACGTGACGACGAAGACGACGGTGACGGGCGGCGAGCACGTCTACTTCATCCCGGCGCTGGTCGGCTGCTACGGCCTCGGCACTCTCGTGCTCCAGGCGGGTTTCCAGCACGGCAACGCCCTCGTCACCGCCGGCATCGCCACCCTGTTCACGAACGCGCTGCCGATCGTCGCCGGGATGACGATCTTCGACGAGCCCCTCCCGGCCGGCGCCCTGGGCGCGGTTCGCATCTGCGCGTTCACCCTGGTGATCCTCGGCGCGGTCTCGCTTGCCCGCCACCAGAAGACAGGCTCAGCCGCGACGCGGGAGCATCTGGAAGGCGCGCCCGCGTAGGTAGCACGGGGGAACCCCTGGTTCCCCCGTGGACCCCCTCCTTGCGCGCGGGTTGTGCGTCGGCCGCTTCCGGAGCCGGCTCTTGTATGCGGCAAGGTCGTCTTGAGCGGGCGGATGTTGGGCCGCGCCCGCCATGTCGGTCGCGGCGGCGGATGCCGATTCGCCGAGACCTGCGCCGTACTCCCGGGTCGGCGCGACGGCGCTCGCCTACCCGCCCGGAAGCGCCGATACACTGAACCTCTCGAACCGAGGGGCGTAGCTCAGTTGGTAGAGCGGCGGTCTCCAAAACCGTAGGTCGGGGGTTCGAGTCCCTCCGCCCCTGTAGGAAGCGCCTGGTAATCACACACTTTGGCGACTCCTGCGCAGGAAGGCAGCGTCGGCCGCCGCGACCGACATGGCGGGCGCGGCACAGAGCCGCCTGCTCAAAAGACGAACGGCGATATGCAAGAGCCGGCTCCGCAGGCGGTCGACGCGCGCACCCGCGCGCAAGGAGGGGGTCCACGGGGGAACCACGGGTTCCCCCGTGTGACTAGCATCGGGGCGTGGCCGCCTCCCCCCAGCGCCGCGCGCTCGGTGCGCTCTTCCTGCTGCTCGCCGTCGCCTTCGCCGGGATCGCCTTCGCGGCAGGCACCGCCGAGGAGTGGATCATCGTCGGGGCCGCGGCGGCGATAGCGCTCTGGATGGTCGGACTGGCCGCACGCGGGCTCCGTCCGTAGACCGCGGAATCCGAGGACATCGCCGGGCCGCCCCGTATTCTCTAGGCGTAGCCGTGGCTGAAGACACCAAGTTGCTCTGGCGGGAGTTCCGGAAGACCCGCGATCGCGCCGTGCGCGACCGCCTCATCCTGACCTACGCACCGCTCGTCAAGTTCGTCGCCGGCCGCCTCGGCAGCGGCCTCCCGGCGCACGTGGACGAAGGCGACCTCGTCTCGTACGGCCTGCTCGGCCTGATCGGAGCGATCGAGCGCTACGACCCCGACCGGGACGTCAAGTTCGAGACGTACGCGATCTCGAGGATCAAGGGCGCGATCATCGACGAGCTGCGCGCGATGGACTGGGTGCCGCGCTCGGTCAGGGCCCGCGCGCGCGACATCGAGCGCGCGATCGGCGCGCTGGAGGCAAAGCTGCACCGCGCACCGACCGACGAAGAGATCTCCGAGAAGCTCGGGATCACCACCGACGAGCTCGACGACAGCCTCACCGACATCTCGCGCTCGTCGATCGCGGCCCTCGACGAGCTCTGGAGCGTTTCGTCCGGCAGCGGTGACGCCGTCGCGCTGATCGACACGATCGAGGACACCTCCGGGCCGCAGCCCTCGCATGCGCTCGACCAGACCGAGCTGCGCGAAGCGCTCGGCGAGGCGATCGCGCGCCTGCCCGAGCGCGAGAAGCTGGTGATCACGCTCTACTACTACGAGGAGCTGACGCTCCGCGAGATCGGCGAGGTGCTCGGGGTGACCGAGTCGCGGGTCTCGCAGCTGCACACGAAGGCGATCCTGCGCCTGAAGGCCCGCCTGGCCGGTACGGCCGCCGCACGTGCCTCCGCCGAAGACTAGCGCCCGCCCCCCGATAGGATCGATGGCACAACCACGCCCACGGGGAGGAATGTCGCGCGTATGCCCGCTCAGGAGCCCGGAAAGATCCGCAACATCGCCGTCGTCGGCCACCGGGGGACGGGGAAGACGTCCCTCGTCGAGGCGCTGCTCTTCCAGTCGGGCGCCGTAAACCGGCTCGGCACGGTCGAGCAGGGCACGACCGTCTCCGACTGGGACGAAGACGAGCAGCGGCGTCAGATGTCGCTTTCCGCCACGCTTACCCACTGCGAGTGGCAGGAGCGGAAGATCAACATCCTCGACACGCCCGGGGACGCCGGCTTCCAGGGCGATGCGATTGCCGCGACGCGAGTCGTCGAGGGCGAGCTCGTCGTCGTCAGCGGCGTGATGGGCGTCGAGGTCGGCACCGGGCGTGCCTGGCACCGTGGCACGGACGGAGACCTCGCCCGGGTGGTGGTCGTGAATATGCTCGACCGCGAGCGCGCCGACTTCTTCCGCGTGCTGGAGGCGCTGCGCAGCCAGCTCTCCAACCGCTGCGTAGCCGTGCACATCCCGATCGGTGCCGAGCACGAGCTGACCGGGATCGTCGACGTCCTGCACATGAAGGCGTACATGAGCCCGGAGGGCGCCCGCGACGGCGCGGCGACCGAGATCCCGCCTGCGGCGGCGGACCTGGCAGCCGAGTACCGGGAGAAGCTGCTCGACGCGGTCGTCGAGACCGACGAAGGCCTGATGGAGCGCTACCTGGACGGGCAGGAGCTCTCGGCCGAGGAGGTCGCGAAGGCGCTCAAGAACGGCGTCACGCGCGGCGAGGTGTTTCCCGTTTCGGCCGCGGTCGCGACGAAGAATCTCGGCACGACGGCGCTCCTCGACCTCGTTGTCGAGGGGGTCTTCGCCGGGCGGATCAACCTCTTCAGGGTGCTCGAGGGCACGATTACGGCCGACGCGACGCTGACCAACACCCGCGGGCACGGCAAGGAGCGCTTTGGGTCGCTGATGACCGTGCAGGGCAAGGAGCACGCGCAGGCGGACGCGTTCGGCCCGGGCGACATCGGAGCCGTCGCCAAGCTCAAGGAGACGATGACCGGCGACCTGCTGCTCGACAAGGAGGTCGCGGTCGAGCCACCGCGCCTCGAATTCCCCGAGCCCGTGATGAGCTTCGCGATCACGCCGAAGACGAAGGGCGAGGAGGAGAAGATGGGGCAGGCGCTTCGCCGTCTGACCGAGGAGGATCCCACGCTGACGCTCCGCCGCGATGCTCAGACCGGCGAGCAGCTCATCGCCGGCCTCTCGCAGATGCACGTCGAGGTCGCGGTCGACCGGATGAAGCGGCGGTTCGGGGTCGAGGTCGACCTGCACCAACCGCGCGTTCCCTACCTGGAGACGATCCGCAGCGAGTCGCGCGCGCAGGGCAAGTACAAGAAGCAGACCGGCGGCCGAGGCCAGTACGGCGACTGCCACATCGTGCTCGAGCCGATCGAGGAAGGGGTCGGCTACGAGTTCGTGGACAAGATCGTCGGCGGCGTGATCCCGCAGAGCTTCCGGCCCGCGGTGGACAAGGGCATCCAGGAGGCGATGCAACACGGCGAGCTCGCGGGCGCGCCGGTGCAGGGCATCCGCGTTCTACTGGTGGACGGCTCGTACCACAACGTCGACTCCTCGGAGATGGCGTTCAAGATCGCCGGCTCGATGGCCTTCAAGGCCGCGTACGAGAAGGCGAGCCCGGTGCTGCTCGAGCCGATCATGGAGCTCGAGCTGACGGTTCCCGACGACACCGTCGGCGCGGTCAACGGCGACCTCAACTCACGCCGCGGACGGCTGCTCGGAATGGAGCCCGCCGCAGGAATGACGACGATCAAGGCCGAGGTGCCGATGGCCGAGATCCTCAGCTACTCGCAGGCGCTGACCTCGCTGACAGGCGGCCGCGGCGACTACCACATGCACTTCCTTCGCTACGACGAGGTGCCCACGCACATCGCGCAGAAGATCATCGACGAGACCAAAAAGGCGCGCGAGGCCGAGAAGGTCTAGAAAAGTCCCTGCACCTTCTCCTATAGTGGGCGAGCCGTGAGGACTCTGCGAACCATGGAGGTGCGCCGCTGCACGATCTGCGAACGCACCTTGCTATTGGGTGAGCAGGCCGTGCGCTTCGCCCCGGACGGGATCGACGAGTTCGTCGACGTCTGCCCCCTCTGCCAGGAGACTGCTCTCGATCACGGTTGGGTGCGCGAAGGCAGCCCGATCGGCCCGGCGGTCAGCCAGACGCGTCGCCGCCGCTCGCTCAGCCTCGGCGCGATCCTCGGCGGCAGCCGCAGGACGGAGTCGGAGACGATCATCGCCGAGCCGATCCTGCGCCGCCTGTCGAACGCCGAGCAGGCGGTCGTCGAGGCGGCTGCGCTGTTCAACGCGAGCGACGCTCTGCGGACGGTCGAGGGGATCGGCCGCAGCCTCGGGGATCCGAAGGTCAGTGTCGTCGTGCTCTCGGGGCCGAGCCCGGACATCGTGATCACGCTGGCCTGGGAGATCTCCTGGTACCAGTACCGCATCAACCGTGAGGCCACCCAGCCCGTTCGGCTGGCCGAGCGGGGCTCCGAGCCGAGCGAGCTCGACGAGAAGTTCACGGCGTGGAACGCTCGGCTCGAGAACGGCACGGGCGTGCTGCCGGAGATCGAGAGCCCGGTTTAGCCCCGGGACCTAGCTTCCGACCGATCCATTCGTACAATGAGAGCGGTGGGGATGATCAGTCGATGATCTACTGTGTGATTCCGCGTGAGCTCGAAACTGAGCTCCACGACAAGATGCTCGCGTACTACGCGGACAACCCCAACGTCACCGTGATCGTCGACCGTCGCGCCGGCCCGGACCGCCGCCGCGGCAAGGCGTACGGCGGCATGAGGGAGATTCGCGATCGCCGCCGGGTCCGCGCTGCGGGAACATTTCCCAAGGTCGACGTCGCGTAAATAGCCTCTGCTGTCTCGCTAGAGTGGCCGCCGTGGCGGTCGAGACGAAGACGTTCCAGAACTTCATCGGCGGTGAGTGGGTCGATGCCGTCTCGGGTGAGACGTTCGAGAGCACCAGCCCCGCCACCGGCGAGCTGATCGGGATCTTCCCGAAGTCGGGCGCCGACGACGTCGACCGGGCGGTCGAGGCCGCGACGAGCGCCTACGAGGACTGGCGGCTCGTTCCGGCCCCGGCTCGCGGGGAGATCCTGTACCGCTTCGGCGCGCTCGTCCGCGAGTACAAGGACGAGCTCGCCCTGCTGATGTCGCGCGAGATGGGCAAGGTGCTGCCGGAGGCGGGCGGCGATGTCCAGGAAGCGATCGACATGAGCTTCTACATGGCCGGCGAGGGCCGCCGCCTGTTTGGCCAGACCACGCCGTCGGAGCTCCCCGACAAGTTCAACATGAGCGTGCGCATGCCAATCGGCGTGATCGGCGTGATCACCCCGTGGAACTTCC
>WNFV01002441.1_pt1 | contig 24726 bp, 21 predicted proteins | sample 5400101 | NCBI WGS metagenome assembly WNFV01 (sample SAMN13153361, study PRJNA577476) | soil metagenome | isolation source: 115 cm soil or saprolite under grassland replicate 1 | place: USA:California | collected 2016-06-15 | reverse complement strand
CCGCTCGACGAACGCGCGCCGCTTCAGCCGCATGATGTACAGCAGCCGCCGCGCGTTGATTGCGATCTCGCATGCGCCGCCGCTGCCCGGCAGGCGCACCTTCGGCGTGGCGTAGTCGCCGATCGCCGTGGTGTTCAGGTTGCCGAAGCGATCGACCTGCGCGCCGCCCAGCAGCGCCGCCTCGACCAGGCCGCCTTGCAGGTACAGCCCAAACAGATCGGCCATTGAGACTACCGAGATGGCCCCGCTCACCAGCGTTGGGTCGCCGATCGACAGCGGCAACCGCGATGGGCGCGCGCCATACACGCCGGCCTCGTAGATCAGCTCCAGCTGCGGCGCGACGGTATGGCGTGCCAGGTTGCAGGCGATATTCGGCAGCCCGACGCCCACGAACACCGTTCGTACGCCGCCCAGCGCCCGTGCCGCCGCCGCAATCATCATCTCGGAAGGGCTGTAGCTTGTTTGCTGGGGGGTAGTCATTGTTGATCCTCAGTCGCGAACGTATAGGAACTCAATCAACAGCCGATTGAGCTCTTCGGGCTTGTCGAGCATCATCCAATGGCCCGCCCCACTGATCCGCTCATAACGCCAGGGCGCTTCAACCACCCCAGCCGACAGCGCCATCTGCGGTTCGAGCAAGAATGGATCTTCGTCGCTCCACACGCCCAGCACTGGAATGCGGATGCGATCCCAGGATGGCAGTCGCGGTAGCGGCGCTTCGTCGGGCGGCGGAGGGGTGAATGCGGCGCGATACCAGTTCAGCGCCGCCGTGAGCGCCTCTGGCCGTGCCAGGTCGCGCAAATGGCGCTCGTGATCGCCTTGGCCGCGGATCCATTCACGAAAGAGCTTCCAGTTATCGGCCATCAGCGCCGCTTCGGCGATGCCTACCTTCAGGAAGAAATCGAAGTACCACGATTTCTCACGCTGCGCGATCGTATCCCAGCCGGGATTGCCGGGCGCTCCGACTGATAAGATGACGACGCGATCACATCGTTCGGGATATGAACCCGATAGCCGCCATGTCATGGCCGCTCCCCAATCATGCCCGACGAGATGCGTGCGCTCTACCTCAAGCGCTTCCAGGATGCCGAGAACATCCGCAACGAGCAATGGCCGCCGATAGGGCCGGACTGCGGTTGGCCTGGGCGCATCGCCGAAGCCGCGCAGATCGGGCGCGATCACGCGAAAGCCTGCCGCAGCCAGGGCCGGCAGCTGGTAGCGCCAAAGGAAGCGCGAATCGGGAAAGCCGTGCAAGAGCAGCACAGCCGGGCCAGTTCCGAAATCGGCTACCGGAAACTGCTCGCCCTTGATATCGATCATTTTGGTGATTGCGTTGATGTCCATCTTTTGTCCTCGCGATCCATGAGGAAAGCCCTATTCATCCTACCGCCGTGGGGGTTTGGGGGCGGCGAAGCCGCTCCCCAATCTCTTTTTATAGGCCACTCACGGCGGCTTTGCCGCCGTGAGTGGCCTATAAGGATAGATTTTTGGAGGGACTTCATCCCTCCAAACCTCCCTCTTACAGCTCCCACCCCTGCCGGCGAATATACTCATCCAGCCGTGTTTGTTGCATCCGTATGCCTGCGTTGCGCGCCGGCTGATCGAAGATCTGCACATTTTCTGAGAAGACACTGATCAGCTCGATCGCGCATGCCACCTGCTGGGCTGCCACCCGCCGACGCAGCTCCGGCGGGTCATCCGGCTCGTACCCCGCAATCAGGAAATCCAGCCCAGCCGAATCGGCATTGTGGTGCTGCCAGTACGCAATATCCCACGCCGGATCGCCGCCCCAGGCCCATTCCCAATCGATGATCCCAGCCACCTTGCTGTACTGTACCAGGATATTCGCGCCAGCGCAATCGTTCTTGCACAGCCTGGCAGCCATGGGCCAGCCGGCTTTGATGAAGGCATACGCCCGCTCGATCGTCACGCGATCTGCGGGTGGCATATTGGCGATTTCCAAGGCGCGTTCCACCCGGTGCGCATACAGCTGCTGGTGCGGGATCAGGCCCCGGCCATCGATCGCAATCGTATGCAGGCGGCGCAGCTGTCTGCCCAGATCGCGGGCGGCATCCTGGGTCGCCTGAGTGTGAAATCCGGCATGATCGAACGCCGCACCAGCGAGGAACTGCTCCAAGCTCCAGCAGTAGCCGGTTCCCGCGCGCGGCACTTCGAAGGCGATGATATCGGGAACCGCGACACCTGCGGATTGCGCCAGGCGCTGTGCCGCAACTGCGCGCGGGAGCTGCGCGGCCGGCATGGTTTCTACCCGCAACACCCACTGTTGGCCCGCATTCGTCACCAGAAAGGTTCGGTCGGTCGTGCCGCCGTGCAAGCGCCTGAACGCCGGCGCCGGCACGCCCAGCGCCTGCACGACGCCCTGCCGCACCTCCTCGGGGATCGATTCGATCTGGGGCGAAGGAGTCATCGTTCATTTTGCTACTTTACATTTTTGTCGATACTTTTCCCCGGCGCGGGAAAAAGAATCGACAAAGTAGTGTCATGCAAATGTGCGCGGCGCGGATCGCCCTCAGGGTGGCCCGCGCCGCGCGGCAATCTACCGGCGATCAGCGGGGTAGTCGGCGGCCCACTGGGCGGCGGAGCGAGGTGGCTTCCCGGTGAGCCGCTCTACCGTGTCGGTTACTGGAGCAGGCGTGCCGATGTGCTTCGCCCATGTCTCGAACAGCAGGTCGGCTGGGGCGTAGGGGCTGATCGCCTGACGCGCCGCTTCCAGCTCCAGCTCCTCGTAGCGCAGCGGCCGGCCGAGCGCCTCGCCGATCAGCCGCACCTGTTCGATGTGAGTCAGAGATGTCGGGCCGGTCAGGCGGTAGGTCTTCCCGGCGTGCTCGTCCCCGGTGAGCGCGGCGATCGCCACGGCGGCGAAATCGGCCGGATGGATCGGCGAGCCGGCCGCCTGGCCGTACGGGCCGCGCACAACATCCCCGGCCTTGAGCTGCCCAGGCACGTCGAACGCCCATTGCAAGGCATCGGCCGAGGCGACCTCCAGCCGCAGGAACGTCCATTCCAGTCCCGATTGCTGGATCGCGCGCTCGATCTCGTGGTGGAAGGCGGCGATGGGGTTGGGCTGCTCGTCGGCGGCATCATCCACCGCGCCCGAGGACTGGAACACGATCCGGCCGACACCTGCCGCCTTGGCCGCTTTGAGGAACGTGGGCGCGAAGCCGGGCACTGCGGCCAGCAGGAACACCGCCGCGACATCCTTGAACGCGGCCGACAGGCTCTGTGCATCCGCCAGGTCGCCAGCGACAACCTCGGCGCCGGTCGGCAGGCCGGCCTTGGCCGGGTCGCGCGTGAGCGCGCGCACGTCGCGTCCGGCGGCCACAAGCTGCTCGACGATCGACCGGCCCACTGGGGCGGTTGCGGCAGTTACCAAGATCATGATCGATCTCCTTTTCAACAGTTACGCCAGCAACACGACCGTTTGTTCAAGGCTCGCCAAGGGCTGCACCAACCAGCTCGTGGTCGAAATCCGTATCCGGCTGTGTCGCCATGATCAACCCATCTTTCAGGAAGAAGGTGGCCGTGAACGCGATCAACGCAAACACGAGCACGGCCAGAAATCCGTGCTGGAGCGCGCTCGTCAACGCGAGCTTGTCGGCCGCATTCGTCGGCAGATGGCTCATCAGGTCGCTGGAGGCTGCGCTTGCGACGGCGGCGCCCACAATCGCAATGCCGAGCGTGGCCCCCAACTGGCCCAGGTAGCGCAGCGCCGCAGTGCCGACCCCAAGCTGTCCAGCGGGCAGCGCATTCTGTACCGCCACCATCGGCAGCGAGAAGAAGGCGCCAATGCCCACGCCCGTCAGCGCCATGAACCCGATCGCGAGCGGAATAGCCGATGTTGCGGTCATGCGGGTGATCAGGAAGGCGCCCGTACACATGAGCAGCGCCGCGACATTCGCAACGATGCGGTAGCGCTTGAGCCGATCAATCGCCATGCCACTCACAATCGCTCCAACCACCATACTGATCGAGAACGGCGTCATCACCAACCCGGCGCTGGTGGGCGAGATGCCCAGCACGCCCTGAAAGAACAGCGGCAAGTACAGCGCCAGGCCCAGCAGCACCATGCTCTGGAGCAATGTGAGCGACGCGCCGACGCTGAAGATCGGGTTGCGGAACAGATCGAGCGGCAGGATCGGCGCGCCGGCGTTGCGCTCGGCAAACAGAAACAGGATCAGCAGCACGATGCCGGCCCCCAGTATCCCGAGCACAGGCGCTGAAGACCAGGCGCTGATCTGCTCGCCGCCCCAGGTCAGCCCGAGAATCAGGCAAGCTGTGTGCCTCTGCGGTCATGGATGCGATGGTCATCGTGGCGTACCCTTTCATTTCACTTGATCTGTCGCTCATATAAAGTATATCCCAGGAAGCGGACAGGATCGATCCTCCTTTGCGCGATGTTTTCATCCAAATGCTCATTCACAGCGCCACCACCACCGGCTTGCCCAGAAAGCTGCCATAGCGCTCGGCGGCGGCCGTAATCGCGCCGGCCTGCGCAGCGCTGAACGATGTAAACGGGCTGAAGGTCATCAGAACGGTGTCTTTTTTGAACGCACGCTTCCATGTTCCCAGCACGCGCCCATCGATCACCACGATCGGGTTGAAGATCCCGTTGCCGCCGGGAACGATCAGCGGATTGTACTGGGGGTCGAGCGATGCGCTGCGATCACGGTATGCGACCAGGAATTCATCGAACGGCGGCAGCAGAAAGGCCGTGAGCGGCGCAGCGGTCGCTTCTGCTTGATCGTGGGCGAAGTAATATGCTTGCCCATCGACAAGCGCGCGCCCGAGCTGCCCGGCCACTGCGCCTAGCCCTGCGCGCGCGTCGGCGGTGGTCAGCCCGGCCCACCACATGAGGTCTTGCAGGGTCGCCGGCCCATGGCCGGTGAAGTAGCGCAGGGCCAGCGTCGCCAGCGCTTCGTCGCGCGGCAGCGATCTCGCGCCCGGCGCCCACTCGTCGAGCAGCGCAAAGGTGGGCTGCTTGCCCGCGCGCGCGCCAAAGCAAATCAGCCGCTGGTGCGCAAGCTGCCCGAGAATATGCAGGCCGCGCTGGTCGCTCGCCGCGATATTTGCTTGTTCCAGCACGGCATACAACGCATTGCGCGTGAGCTGCTGGCCGCCTTCCAATGCCCTGGCAACCACATCGGCGCTCGCAGCGATGATCTGCGCATCAAGGCCAAGCTGCCTGAGCCGGCTCTGGCTGCTTTGCACCACCCGCGGCGTCAACAGCTCAAGCATCCAGCGTACGTCGGCCGGTGCGACGAAGTGGATGGTGCCGCGCATCGGCCAGGTGCGCACGATCGTTCGCTCGGCGATCGCCTGCTCGATCGCCTGTTCGGTCGCGTTCGGCAGCCGCAGGCCCAGCGCCCACAGCGCGCCGAGGTAATCCTGGGCTTGCACCGCGCCCAGCCACTGCACCACGTCGCCGGGCGTAGCGAGCGTCGAGCAGGCGATCTGCTGGTTCACCAGCCGCTGGCGGGCAATATCTTCACCGATCATGTATGCTCCTGTCTCCTTGGCCATACACTTGCATTATACTGGAAGTAGCGGTTACAATTGATCCGCTATTATTTCGCATTTCAAACACCGGGGGGACGTGTATGTACCATCCAACCACGCGGCTGCTGACGATTCTGGAGCTGCTGCAAGCCCACGTATCGCTGAGTGGCGCAGCATTAGCGCGCCGGCTGGAGGTCGAGCCGCGCAGTGTGCGCCGCTACATCACCATGCTACAGGATATGGGGATGCCGATCGAAGCGGTGCGCGGGCCGGGTGGGGGCTACCAGCTGCGTCCTGGCTTCAAGCTGCCACCGCTGCTGTTCTCCGAGGAAGAAGCGACCGCGATCGTGTTGGGGTTGCTGAGCACCGCGTGGATCGAGATCGATCAGTCATCGGTGGCGGTCGAGGGCGCGCTGGCGAAGGTGCTGCGGGTGTTGCCGCTACGGGCGCGCGAGCGCCTGAGCGCGATGTCCGCGCATCTGGTTGTGTCGCCAAACGAGCGCGAAGGGCGACCCGAAGCCACGCTGCTGCTCGATCTTAGCGAGGCCATCCATCTGCGCCGGCGGGTCGCGCTCGATTACCGCTCGCATCACGATCAGGTGACCCACCGCACGGTTGAGCCGTATGGTCTGGCGGGATGGTGGAACCACTGGTATCTGGTTGGATACTGCTGCCTGCGCCGGGGCTACCGGCTGTTTCGGCTGGATCGCGTGCTAAACATGCAGGTGCTAGCGGAAACGTTCACGCGCGTAGCGGATTTCGATGTCCAAACGTATACGCGCGAGCAGCTGACCAAGCAGTCGTCGCCCTGGCCGATCGCGGTCGAATTTCACGCCCCGCTGTACACGGTGCAGCAGAAAATCGCCACTGGCTATGGCACGCTCACGGAAACGCCGACCGGTGCTTTGTTCCAGGCCCAATATGGCGATCTGGCCGAGGTGGCGCGCTTTCTCGTGAGCCGCAACCTCCCGTTCGTGGTACATAGCCCACCCGAGCTGCGCGCAGAGCTGCTACAGCTGGCCGAGCGGATCGCCCACAGCGCGACCGCGCAGCCCTGAGAAGCCATTGCGCCGGCTTGCCGGCCCTTTCTTCACCCATACGCTCCGTAATCCACCGGCCCCGCCAGCGCCGGCTCAGGCCGGAGCCGCGCCAGCGTGGCGGCGCCGAGCTTGCGGATGTAGGCGGCCCGGTCGGGCACGCGGTAGACCCACTCGTCCAGCCATGCCTCGGTTTTGGCTTGATCCTGCGAGATCGCCTCCCATGCTAGGTAGAAGCTGTTGTCGCGGTCGTAGTAGCCCTGGGCGTAGGATGGGTGTGCGGCGTATGGCTCGTGTACCACCGCGCTCACGATCAGGCCGGGGATCAGGGTGCGATTGGGGTCGGCGCGAATCACCGCCTCGTCGACGATCTCTTCGACGACGACGATCACGGTTTTCGCGGCGAAGGCGGCCTCCTTCTGCACGCCAAGCAGCCCCCACAGCTGGGTGTTTCCGGCCATATCGGCGCGCTGGGCGTGGATGATCGCCACATCCGGGTTGATCGGCGGCACTACCGCGATCAGTCCATCGCCGTAGGGGCTTTCGACCAGCTTGATCCGCTCATTCACGCTCGGCAGGTCCGAGCCGAGGTAGCTGCGCAGCGGAAAAAACGGCAGCCGCGACGCGCCGGCCAGGTAGCGCCCGACCATGCCGTAGTGCGAATACTCCTCCAGCTCCAGCGGCGCCGGGATGCCCTGCTCGACCGCGCGGCGCAGGCAGTACAGCGGGCCGACGCCGGGGTTGCCCAGGTAGCTGAAGACAAGCTTGCTTGCCACCTCCGCCGCGACCATCTGGTCGTAGATCAGGTCGGGCGTCATGCGGATGAGCGTCAGGTCGCGCCGCTTCTGGCGGATGATCTCGTGCCCGGCGGCGAAGCAGATGAAGCTGGTGAAGCCCTCGATCGCCACCGCCATGCCGTCGCGCACGTGCGCGGCGATCGCATCGCGCATAGTCGTGCGCTTGTCGGCGCTGCTGTCCTGCTGCATACTCAGTGATCCTGCTGAAAGGCTGCGAGTGGTCTTTATTCTACTACATCTTTCCAGCGCTGGTAGGGTCTGGTAGAATGGCACGCGCGGTATGAGTCTAGGGCATCCGTAGAAGACAGCATTCGCTTCCTTGTGTCATGACTCAGCCCATATCTAACAGTCCTGCTGGTTGGCATTGTGCTGCACTCTCCGTAAAATTCGGGATGACTCATGATAATAAAGATAGAAGGTACCATGCTGCCGTTCGTCCTGTGCTCGCCAGCCCTGGGCTTGTCGAAGGGTCGAAGGGCAGGCTAAAGCGCTGTGAGCGAAAGTTTATAAAGGAGAATGTTGATGTCCACCCCACCCCCTAAAGCCATGCGCGTTGGCGTGGTTATGCCGATCGCCGAGGGCGATGCGACGAGTAGCGCGTCCAACTACGCCGAGATTCGCGCGCTGGCCCGGCAGGCCGAGGCGGCCGGCTTCGACTCGATCTGGGTCTATGATCACCTGCTGTACCGCTTCCCCGAGCAGCCCACCCGCGGCATCTGGGAGGCTTGGACGCTGCTGGTGGCGCTGGCCGAGGCCACCGAGCGGGTCGAACTGGGCACGATCGTGCTGTGTGTGCCGTTTCGCAACCCAGCCGTGCTGGCGAAAATGGCCGACACCCTGGAGGAGATCAGCGCCGGCCGGCTGATCCTGGGGCTGGGCGCGGGCTGGCACCAGCCGGAGTTCGACGCCTTTGGCATCCCGTTCGATCACAAGGTCGATCGCTTCGAGGAGGCGCTCCAGATCATCGCGCCGCTGCTGCGCGAGGGCAATGTGGATTTCATGGGCAAATACTATAGCGCGCCCAACTGCGAGCTGCGCCCGCGCGGCCCGCGCCCCGGCGGCCCCGAGATCATGGTCGCATCGTTCAAGCCGCGCATGCTGAAGCTCACCGCCCGCTACGCCGATAGCTGGAACACCGCCTGGCTGGGCCTGCCAACCAAGCTGGCCGAGCGCCGTGCTTCGCTGGAGGCTGCCTGCGCCGAAGAAGGCCGCGACCCGGCCACGCTGGCGGTCACGGTCGGCGTCTCGGTGCATTACGCTGGGCCGGGCCAGCCACTGGAAAAACCGCCCGAGCCGGATAAGGCGCTCTTCGGCTCAGCCGAAGATGTCGCGGCCGGGCTGCGTGCCTATGCCGCGCAGGGTGTCGCGCATGTGATCTGCTCGCTGGAGCCAGCCACGCCCGAATCACTGGAATGGCTGGCCGAGGCGCTGCGAATCTACCACGCGAGCTAGGGATGCCCGGTTTTGTGTTATACTAGCGCGCTAGGGCGTACATGTCGAGAGGTGAACAATGCCCGCTGAAAGCACATTCGATATCGTCTCGGAGTTCGATCGGCAGGAGCTGGTCAACGCTGTCGATCAGACCCAGCGCGACGTTCGCACGCGCTACGACTTGAAGGACAGCAACACCGAGCTGGCTCTAGGCGAGAAGGAGCTGACGATTATTTCCGACGCCGAACTGCACCTGGCGGCGGTGCGCGACATATTCGAGACCAAGGCGCTGCGCCGCAACCTGTCGCTGAAGATCTTTAAGTGGGGCACGGTCGAGGAGATCGGCGGGATGCGTGTGCGCCAGGTCGCCGCGCTCCAGCAGGGCATCCCCGATGATGTGGCCAAGAAGCTCCAGAAGCTGATTCGCGATCAGTTTCCCAAGATCCAGCCGCGCATTCAAGGCGATGCGCTGCGGATCGGCAGCAAGAGCCGCGATGATCTGCAAGCCGTGATCAAGCTCGTCAAAGAGCGGCAGGATGACTTTACGGTGCCGCTGCAATTTACGAATTATCGATAACCAGCGGTGGGGTTTGGGGAAGCGAAGCTTCCCCGAATACCCCTTTTTCGCCCTGGTCGGCAGCTCCGCCGCCGACCAGGGCGAAAAGAAGGGTTATTTGGAGGGACTGCGTCCCTCCAAACCTCCCTGGAAGCGCCGACCGCGTAAGACCTATATTCTGAATACTGGAAACATGAAATACCATATCGTAACCCTAGGCTGCCCCAAGAACATCGTCGATAGCGAGGGTATGGGCGGCATCCTGGCCGCCCAGGGCCATACATCGGTCACACAGCCCGGCGACGCCGATGTCGTGATCGTCAATACCTGCTCCTTCATCGCCGCCGCGCGCGATGAGACGCTGGGCGTGCTGCGCGCGATGGCCGATGGCAAAACACCTGGCCAAACGCTGGTGGCCGCCGGCTGCATGGCCGAAAGCCACGGCTCGCTCGTCGGAGCTGTGCCCGGCGTCGATGCTATCCTGAGCACGCGTGAATGGATGAAGATCGGCGATCTGCTGATGGCAGGGGACAGGGGACAGGGGATAGGGGATAGGAATGCCGCGGAACGGAGGGAAGTGATTCCGCTAAGTCTTGCCACAGCACCCCATCCCCCATCCCCGGACTTGGCAGTGCCGGGCGACTACGCCGACTGGCGCACCGCGCCGATCCGCCGCCACGCCGGTGGCCCATCGGCCTACCTGAAGATCTCGGATGGCTGCAATCTGCGCTGCGCCTTTTGCACCATCCCCTCGTTCAAAGGTGATATGCGCTCCAAAGCCATGGGTGGGATTCTAGGCGAGGCCCAGGAGTTGGCCGCGCAGGGTGTGAAGGAGATCGTGCTGGTGGCCCAGCACCTGACCGACTATGGCCGCGATCTGAAGATCAAGGATGGTCTGGCAACGCTGCTGGAGGAGCTATGCGCTGTGCTGCCGGATGATACCTGGCTGCGGCTGATGTACGCCTACCCGCATGGCATTAGCGATCAGCTAATCGCAACCATGGCGCGCCACCCGCAGATCTGCGCCTACCTCGACATGCCGCTCCAGCACGCGCATCCCGAGACGTTGCGGCGTATGCGCCGGCCGCCGGATACCGATCGCACCAAAGGCATCATCCGCGATCTGCGCGCGGCTATGCCCGATATCGCGCTACGCTCGACCTTCATCGTCGGCTTCCCTGGCGAGACGCGCGAAGAGTTTACCGCGCTCCAGTCTTTCCTGGAAGAAGTCCAACTCGATCGGGTCGGCGTGTTCCGCTACTCGCAGGAACCCGGTACGCCTGCTGCCACACTGCCCAGCCAGGTACCAGCCCGCGTGATCGAGCGGCGCTGGAATGAGGTGATGCAGCTTCAGCAGCGCGTGTCGCTCGCGCGCAACCAGCACTGGGATGGCCGAACGATCAGGATGCTGGTGGAAGGGCAAGGGACATCCGATGATGGCGCGCCGCTGGTCGTCGGGCGTTCGTTCCGCGACGCGCCGGAGGTCGATGGGCAGGTGTTCGCCTGGGGTGTCGCGCAGCCGGGCAGCTTCGTGAACGTGCGCGTGACGCAAGCGCTCGAGTACGATTTGTGGGGCGAACTGGCCTGAGAACCAAGAACCGAGAACCGAGAACCGAGAATCTATGAGGGCGGCGGTTCTTGGTTCGCCCAGAGGGCACCCGGTTCTTGGTTCTACGTATCGCCCGGGTCTCTTCAAGCGGCGACGCGGGCCTGCAACGCTTTCTGGAGCCGGCGTAGCTCGCTGGGGTTGCGGCGGGCCAGGTAATCGACCATGTAGTCGACCGCAGTCTCACTGTAGTCGTCCAGCAGTCCGTCGAGTACCTGTTGCACCACCATGGTTACGAAATCATCCTCGGTGATCGCCGGGCTGTAGACGTAGGCTAGCCCTTCGCGGTGGCGGTTCAGCACACCCTTCTCGGCCAGCCGGCTCATGGTCGTCATCACGGTGGTATAAGCGATATCGCGCTGCTGCGAGAGCTTGCGATGAACCTTTTTCACGGTGCTGCGCTCATCTTGCCAGATGGTCTGCATGATCTCGGTTTCCAGCGGACCCAGCACTTTGACCAAGCCATCCTTGGTGGGGCTGAACCGGAATCGCATGTTGAGTGGCATGGGACAGAGCTCCTTTCAAATGGCGTATCGACCGATTCCTTGATGCTGTTGCTTGGCTGACTCTCCGGATGTTCGAATGATACCTGCCGTCTGTGTCAATGAAAGTCGCATCTGTGCTGGTCGGTAGCATTCGTTGCGTTATTACGGTCCGCGTATGCAGTGTACTAGTTCGTATCGCTATCTACAATAGTTTTTGATTACTAGCGGGTTACATAAGATTACTGGAACATTACAACGTTTTGTCATACTATTGGGCGCGTACGAGGTTACAAATTATTTACTTACTACATTGCTACGTAATCTCATTTTTAGTAAGTAAACATTATCGGAAATAGGCATGGGGGCTTACGCAAACCACGGATTCTTACTCCTTGTAGGTTCTTTTTTCGCTCTGCAGAGCGAAAAAAGAACCTACAAAAGAAGAAAAGTACCATGCTGCCGTCCATCCTGAGCCGGTCGAAGGGCAGGCGTTGCTCTCTCCGATCATCTATCGTACTATCGTACTAATGGGATAAACGATGCATCAAACCGAAACTCGCATATCGATTCAAATGGCAATGCAGGCTGCCTTCCCAGCCGCCGAGGCGCGGGTTGAGCGCTTCTATGCTATGCAGCACTATCAGCTCGGCTGGCGCGATGAGCAGCTGGGGCCGGCAGATGTCGCTCCCGGCAAGCTGTTGCGTCCCCAGCTGACGCTGCTGGCCTGCCGCGCGGCCGGCGGCGACCCGCGCCAAGCGCTACCGCTGGCTGCCGGCCTGCAGCTCATCCACGATTTCTCGCTGATTCACGATGATATCGAGGACAACAGCGACATGCGCCGTGGCCGGCCGACCGTCTGGAAGCTATGGGGAGTGGCGCAGGGCATCAATGCCGGCGATGGCATGTTGGTTGTCGCGCATCTGGCGCTGCACCGGCTGAGCGCGGTCGGCGTGCAGGCGGAGGTTGCGCTGGAGGTGTTGCGGCGCTTCGATGAGACCATCCTAACGATCTGTGAGGGGCAATTTCTAGATCTGAGCTTCGAGGGTGATCTGCGGATCAGCGAGGCGGACTACCTGGCGATGATCAGCCGGAAGACCGCCGCGCTGGCCGCTGCATCGGCCGGGCTGGGCGCGATCGTCGGCGGCGCTGATGCGGCGACTGCCCGAGCGCTGTTTGATTTCGGCCAGAACCTCGGTCTGGCCTTTCAGGTTCAGGATGATGTGCTCGGCATCTGGGGCGATCCAGCCGTGACCGGCAAGCCGGCAGCAGCCGACCTCTACCGTCGTAAGCTCAGCCTGCCTGTCATCCACGCGCTCCGCACCGCAGCGCAGAGCGATGCGCTGGCGCGGCTCTACAGCCAGACCGAGATCAGCGACAGTGATGCCGCGCAGCTGCTGGAGATTCTGGCTGAGGCCGGCGCGCGCTCCTACACCGAAGGCATGGCGGCGTCCTACCATCAGCAGGCGCTGGCCGCGCTGGACGCTGCGCACGGCAATACCGCCGCCCTGGCCGAGCTGCGCGCCCTAGCCGAGCGGCTGGTTGGGCGGCAGAACTAGATTCATGATCGTAGCAATGCTCAGCGCCGAATATCCGCCGCGGCCCGGTGGCATCGGCGATTATACGCGCAGGCTAGGGCAATCGTTGGTGGAGCGCGGGCAGCATGTCTTTGTATTAACCATTGACGATTCACAGTTTACGATTTACGATTTACAGCAACAAGATGCTAGCCGTCAATCCCCCATCGTCAATCCAAAATCCAAAATCGTAAATCTAAAATCCAACTGGGGCTGGCGAATCGCTCGCGATGTCCGCGCGGCTCTGCAGCCGATGCGGCCTGACATTCTGCACATCCAGTACCAGACCGGCGCCTATCGGATGCATCCGGCGATCAATTTCCTGCCATGGCGGCTGCGTCGCACACAGCACCAGCTGGCAGTCGTCGTCACCGCGCACGATCTGCTGCCGCCATACCTGTTTCCAAAGGCCGGCCCGCTGCGCCAGTGGGTCACGCGCCGCCTGCTGGCCGATGCCGACGCGGTGGTAGTGACAAATCAGGATGATTACGAGCGAGTTGGGGGATGGGGGTCACGTACTGCCCTCCAACCCCCATCCTCCATCCCCTATCCCCTATCCCCCGCGCTGATCCCGATCGGCAGCAACATCGCGGTCGCGCCGCCAGAACATTATGATCGGGCGGCGTGGCGAGCGCGCCTGGCGATCGGCGCCGATGACACGTTGTTGGCCTACTTTGGGCTGATCTCGGTCAGCAAAGGCCTGGATACGGTGCTCGATGCGCTGGCGCGGCTGCCGGCACACTTCCGGCTGGTGGTGATCGGCGGGGCGGCGACGGCACCGGAGGATCGCGCTTATGCCGATTCTATTCGCCAGCAGATTGTGCGGCTGGCCCTGGATCAACGCGTGACGATCACCGGCCACTGTGCTGAGGCGGACGTATCGGCGCACCTGCTGGCCGCCGACATCGCCGCGCTGCCCTTCGCCGATGGCGCGTCGTTTCGGCGTGGCAGCTTGCTGGCGGCGCTGGCGCATGGGCTGCCGGTGGTGACGACCTGGCCGACGACCGACCCTTCGACGCCGCGGTTCCTGAGCGTGTCGAAGGGCAGGGCCGGCGACCGACCCTTCGACGCCGCGGTTCCTGAGCGTGTCGAAGGGCAGGGCAGGCGACCGACGACCGACGATCGAGTGTCGTTTGCATTTGCCTTGCGTCCCTTCGTGGATGGCGAGAACGTCCTGCTGACGCCGCCGGGCGATGCGCTGGCGCTGGTCGCGGCGATCGAGCGGCTAGCGCGTGACACCAAGCTGCGCGAGCAACTAGCAGCCGGCGGGCGGGCGCTGGCTGCTCAGTTTGGCTGGGACACGATTGCGGCGCAGCACGAGCAGCTGTACAAGCGCTTGATTCGGCGCTAGGCCAGCCGGTGCGCGCAACCTGGGCGTTTGGTAGCTCGTCTAAAGAGTAGGTATTACGCGGCCGCTGTGCATCCTGAGCCTGCCAGCCCTGAGCGCGTCGAAGGGTCGAAGGGCGTGTCGAAGGGTCGAAGGGCAGGCGAAATCGGGCAGAGAAGAAACGATGATCATTTACGCCGATCAGGTCTTTGCGCCACTGGATCGCGATCTCGAACTGGAACGGATCGCCGGCGGCAACGAGACCGAGGTGTACCGCACCGACGACCAGCGCTACGTCGTCAAGCTGAAGAGCGATCATGGCGGCACAGCCGATGTCGCGCTAGCGTGCGCCCTAGCCGATCGCGCCGCCGCCGAGCGCTTCATCGCCTGCCTCGGCCCCGAGCGCACCATCACGAGCTACTATGTGGTCGCGCGCGATAGCTCCGGCCGGGCTCAGACGCTGGTGATCCAGCCGTACCTTGCGGGCGCGCAGCAATTATTCGATATCGACTATCGTGCGCTCAGCCGCGATGAGCGCATACTGATCGCGTCACAGCTGCGCGAAATCATCCGCCGCTCGCTCAGCTTCTACCGCGCTACGGCCAGCATGCCCGATCTGTATGGTCGCAGAAGCACCAGCGCGGCCGAGCGGGTGCGCCTGAACAAACCCTGGATGCTGCCGCAGCGGCTGTGGAGCTTCATGGTCGAGCGCAATTTGTTACGGGCGCACAATCTGCTGCTGACACCTGCGCCCGAGCGACGAATCGTGCTGGTGGATTATGATATCGTCCGGCGTGGCCGCTTCTACCGGCTGATCTATTTCGCGGTGCGCTGGATGCTATTCTGGCGCGACCATATACTGATTTTGCTCATGTGGCGTCATTGATATTGTAGGTTCTTTTTTCACCCCGCCGGGTGAAAAAAGAACCTACAAAAGAAAAATCCGAGGGATGTGTAAGTCCTATTGATGTACTAATCAAGCAGCTCACGTACGCGCAAGCCGAGCATGTCGACGCGATACGGCTTCTGCAGCAGATTGGTGCCGGATATCAGTGCATCCACACCAGGCACATGGGCGGCGGCGTCGTCGTAGCCAGTCACGAACAGCGCGCGCAGATCCGGGCGCATAGCGCGCATCAGTTCCAGCGCGTCACGGCCGCTAAAGCGCGGCATTACCAGATCGAGGATCACGAGGTCGATGCGCGATTGGTTGGCACGAAAGAGATTCACCGCCTCTAGTCCATCCTCGGCCAAAATGACTGTATAGCCGAGCCGCTCCAGCACAGTAGATGCCAGGTAACGCAGCGACGCCTCATCCTCGGCGACCAAAATGGTCTCCTTGCCACCCCGCACCAGCGGCGATAGATCGGGCACCACCACACCGAGCGCAATCGCTGGCACAGGTAGGAAGATCGTAAAGGTCGTCCCGCGCTGAGGCGCGCTGTCGACTTGCACAAAGCCTTCATGCTGCTTGATAATGCCATAGACCACCGACAGCCCCAGCCCAGTGCCCTTGCCGCGCTCTTTGGTTGTAAAAAATGGCTCAAAGATCCGCTGCTGCAGCTCGGCGTCCATCCCGGTACCGGTATCGCCTACGATCAGCTGCGCATAGCGGCCCGGACGCGCCCAGGGCTGATTGCGGCAGGCCTGCTCGTCCAGTTCCACCTCTCGAGTAGCGATCAACAGGCGCCCGCCGCCGGGCATTGCATCGCGCGCATTCACTGCCAGGTTCATCAGCACCTGCTGGATCTGGGCTGGGTCGGCGAAGATCGACGATAGCTGATCGGCCAGGCGAATGGCGATATCGACATGCTCGCCGATCAGCCGCCGCAGCATCTGGGAAAGCTCGTTGATCGTCGCGTTCAGATCGATTGTGCGGCGCTCGATCGGCTGGCGCCGGCTGAAGGTCAGCAGCTGGCGGGTGAGCGCCGTCGCGCGCGTGGCGGCCTTCTCGATCTCGGTCAGCATTGGGTAGTCGAGCGATTCGGATGGCGTGCTTTCGAGCACCAGCTGGATATTGCCGATGATGGCCGTCAGCATATTGTTGAAATCATGTGCGACCCCGCCGGCCAGCGTGCCGATCGACTCCATCTTTTGCGCTTGGAGCAGCTGATCTTCCAGCAGTTTGCGCTGCTCCTCGGCGCGCTTTCGCTCGCTGGTGTCACGCGCGATCCCTTGCACTGCAACCGCCCGGCCGTTCTCGTAGATCGGCCGCACGCTGATCTCCACCCACGCCCGCGACCCATCTTTGCGGATGATCTCCACCTCGGAGGTGATGCTATGCCCCTCGGCTTGCTCAATCGTCTCGATCGTCTCCGCTGGGTACTCCGGCGCCAGCAGCTGCCCGACTCTTAGCGCCAGCAGTTCAGCCCGCGTATAGCCGGTCATACGCTCGCCCATGCCGTTCATCGAAGTGAAAAAGCCCGCCAGGTCGCGGGTGTAGATCATATCGGTGGCGTTCTCGAACAGGTCGCGATAGCGCGCCTCGGCCTCACGGCGCTGGCGCTGCTCGTCGCGCTCGCGCAGCGCGCGTGACACCACCGGCGGCAGGCGCGCCAGGTGCGATTTGATCACGTAATCGGTCGCGCCGGCCTTGAGGCTTTCGATCGCAGTCTCCTCGCCCAGCGTGCCGGAGACCAGGATGAATGGCAGATCGGGGTCGCGCTGGCGCAGCAGCTGCACTGCGGTCAGCCCATCGAACATAGGCAGGTTATAGTCGGAGATCACCAGATCGTAGATATGCCCGTCCAGGCGGGCTAAAAATGCTTCGCGCGTGTCGACGCAATCCCAATGGCAGGTATACCCGGCTTGATCGAGTGCCTGTATTGCAAGCTCCGCATCGAGCATGTTATCTTCGAGCACCAGAATGTGCAGCTTCGCCGGCATAGACCCCTCAGTAAGACAAAAGGTGAATGGTAAAAAGGCGCGAAGATACATTTTACCTTGTGTAGCATACGGGTGTTTGTAAACTCCGTTCGCAGGGGCTGCGGGGCCTCAGGCCCCCGCAGAAAATCCCGAGTGTGTCGTTTTTCGGCGGCGAAGCCGCCGAAAAACGACACACAGCAGGGGTTTGGGCTTCGCCCCAATGTGTACAAACACATCTTAAGTCCGCGTAGGCACCTCATTTGTCAGAACCCAGAACAAGCCAATCTGTTTTACAACTTCGACAAACTTATCGAAGGCCACCGGCTTGACCACATACGCATTCACGCCCAGATTGTAGCTTTCGACGACATCCTGCTCCTCGCGAGATGAGGTGAGCACGACGATCGGAATGGTGCGCAGCGCCGGGTCGCTCTTGATCTGGCGCAGCACATCCAGCCCATCGACCTTCGGCATCTTCAGATCGAGCAGGATGACCATGGGGCCGCCGACCGGCCGATCCGCGAACTGCCCGCGGCGCTTAAGATAATCCAGCGTCTCGGCGCCATCGCGTGCGACCACGACTTCATTGGTCAAGCGATACTCAGCCAGGCCCGCGAGCGCCAGCTCGAGATCGAATGGATTATCTTCAGCCAGCAGGATTTTTTTCATCCGCATCCTCGCTCTTATGCCGTTGCAGGGTTATATAGAACGTTGCGCCGCTATCCAGCGCGCCGGTCGCCCAGGCCCGCCCGCCATGACGGTTGATGATCCGCTGTACGGTCGCCAATCCAATGCCGGTGCCCTCGAATTCCTCATCGCGATGGAGCCGCTGGAATACGCCGAACAATTTGTGTGCATAAGCCATATCAAAACCGACCCCATTATCTCCGACCCCAATAACTATCTCGTCGCCTTCCCCCGCCATCGCGTCAACAACGATCTGCGCGTGGGCGCGCGGCGCCGTATATTTCACCGCATTGGAAAGCAAGTTGCTGAATACCACGTTGATCAGGGCCGGATCGCCGCGGATCACCGGCAATGGCCCGATGCGCCACTCGATCGCGCGGCCCTCCATCGCCGGCACGAGATCATGCTGAATATCCGCGACCACCTGCCGAAGATCCACCGGTCGCGTCTGCATCTCGGTGCGACTCATGCGCGAGAAGGCCAGCAGATCATCGATCAGCTGACCCATCTTGCGGGCCGCCTCGCCGATCACGCGCAGGTAGCGCGCCGAGGTATCGTCCAGCCGATCGCCCTCGCGCTGGGCCAGCAGCCGCGCGAAGCCATCGATATGCCGTAGCGGCGCCCGCAGATCATGCGAAACCGAGTAGCTGAACGCCTCCAGCTCCTTATTAGCGGCCGCTAGCTGAACCGTGCGCTCGGCCACCCGCTGCTCAAGCGCGATCTCGGCCTGCTTGCGCATACACAGGTGGCCGAGCGTTGCGCCATACAATGCCAGCAGGTCCAGATGGTACGCCGAGATCGGCCGATGATCAACCAGATTATCTGTGCTGATGTAGCCAATCGCGCGCGCCCCATCCCAGAGCGCCGCCATCGCCCGCCATCCCTGCCCAACTACCTCGCGCCGGTGATTAAAGAGCTTGCCGTGAGCACTAACGCTCAGGCGCTGGTTGCCGTTCAAAAGATCATGCAGCAGGCCGCTCTCTGCGACCGGGTACCGATTCCCACGCTCATCACGGATCTGCCCATACTCATTCATACCGAAAGAGCCGCGCATGTAGAGTTGATCGTCGTCGAGAAACCAGAGCCCCAGTCGATCGAACCCTAGCCGGCTGTGACCCAGCTCGACCGCCATGTGGCACAGGTCATCGAACGAAGCCGCGGATGATAGCTCGCTGCTGAGCATGTGCAATGTCTTCAGCAGCTCTTGAAAATCGCGCGCCGACTCTTCGCGTTCCCGTAGCGCCTCCTCCGCGCGCTTGCGCGCGCAGAGATGCCCTAAGGTGGAGCTGTAGAGCCCCAGCAGCTCCAGCTGATATTGTGTGATCGGCCGCCGTTTCAGCAGGTTGTCGGTGCTGAGTTGGCCGATCACCCGATCGCCGTCCCACAGCGCGGCCATGGCGCTCCATCCGCGGCCGACTACCTGGTTGTTGTCGTTGTACAGCGCGGCGCTCTCGCCAAAGTTCAGCGGTGTTTTGCCGGCGAAGAAATCGACATATTGAGGGCTGGGAGTCACGGGGATGCGGCGCCTGCGCTCATCACGAATCTGGCCATGCTCGTCGGTCCCGAATGCTCCCAGCATATAATCCGCATGCTCATCGATAAACCAGAGCCCGAGTCGATCGAACCCCAGGCGGCTGCGCCCAAGCTCGATCGCCATGCGGCAAAGATCGTCGAACGAGCTTGCGGCGGAAAGCTCGATGCTGAGCGCATGCAGCTCCTTCAGCTGCTCCTGAAAACAGCGGGCCGCCTCCTCGCTGGCTTGCAGTGCCTCCTCCGCGCGCTTGCGCGCGGTGATATCCTGCATCGCACCAATCATCCGCACGGGCCGGCCGGCCTCGTCGCGCACGATATATCCACGATCCAGTACATGGGCGTAGGTCTGGTCGGCGCGGCGGAAACGGTACTCGCCCGACCAAAACTGGCCGCCGCTTTCGATCACGGCCAGCACGCCGGCGGAAGCGCGCTCGCGATCATCCGGGTGGAGATGTTCATCCCACCAGAGCGGGTAGGAGCCGACATCATCCGCGGTGTAGCCGAATAGCGTCTGAGCGCACTCATTCCACTCAAGGCGCTGATTGACGATATCCCAATCCCAGATCACATCGTTGGTTGCACGTGAGACCAGCCGGTAGCGCTGCTCGCTGGTGCGCAGCGCCATTTCGGCGCGCGTGCGCTCGACTGCGACCGACGCAAGGTAGGCCGCCTGCTTGACCTCCTCGATCTCCGCGGCTATCGGCGAGCGCGTTGTGCGATAGTAGACTGCGAGCGTGCCCAGCACACGCCCGCGGCTATCGCAAAACGGGGCCGACCAGCAGGCGTGCAGGCCGTGTGGCAGCGCCAGCGCGCGGTAATCCACCCAGAGCGGATCGCAGGCGATATCGGCGACGATCACCAGCTCGCCCCGAAAGGCTGCCGCGCCGCAGGAGCCGGCGTTCGGGCCGATCGCGCTGCCATCGATTGCGCGCACATATGCTTGGGGCAGCGAAGGCGCGGCACCATTGCGCAAATGCCGGCCCTCCTCGTCCAATAGCATAATTGAGCAGAGCCCGCCGTCGATCTGGCTTTCGACTGTTCGCGTCAGAATATCGAGCAGATCGCTGAGCGGCGCGCCGGTAGCCAGCTGCTCGAAAAAGCGCCGCTGGCACTCAAGCATATGCTCTACGCGCTGCCGTGCCCGCGCATCATGCCTGTCAGGCAGCCGCTGGTCGATCTGTTCGCCGGCGCACGGCGGATCGACCCGCGCCTGCTCGATCTCGGCGACGTGGGCTCGTAATGCCGCCAGCTCCGCGCACAGCTGGGCTTTGGTTCGGCGCTGATCATGCATAGTTTGGCTACTAAAGTACCAACCTGCGATCCTTCACCAGGCGCTGCTTGGTCTTCTTGAACAGCTCATCGTAGCTCATGCGGCCCATCGTAATCTCATACTTATAGGCCTGGAGCATCTTATGAATCTCAGCATCGAGCTGCTCTTCGACCACTAGCTCAGTGGTGATGATCTGCTGGGCTGCCAGGCGTAGCTGGCTATCGTCGCTGCGGAAGAGCACGCCGTCGATCTCGGCGAGTTGGTCGACCAGCGCAGCCGACAGCTGTTCGATCTTATCAGGTGAAAGTTTCATCGATTCGCCTCCTCAATTCCACGCAATACAGTGTATGCTCCAACCGTCACTTCGTCAATGGCACAGCGTGAGCGATTTGAACGCGGAATAGCGTACGAGTCGCGGCGGCGCAGCCATTTGCGGAACAAGGCCCCTTCTGGTACACTGCGGTGCTTGGTCGGTGAGACGCTGCCACAAAGAGCGCTGCAAATAAGCAATCATGGAACGAGCCGAATATTTGGTGATGGCGGCTGTCGAGGGGCACCACTGGTGGTATGGCGGCATGCGCGCGATCACGGCGAGTATGCTCGACATAGCATATGCCGGCCGGCGCGATCTGCATATTTTGGATGCCGGGTGCGGGAGCGGCGGCAACCTACGGTTCCTGCGGCGCTACGGCAGCGCTATCGGGATCGATCTGGCCGCCGAGGCGCTGGCGCTGGGTCGGAACAGCTTGCCACATGAGCTGGCGCGGGCATCGGTGCTGGCGATCCCTTTCGCGGATGCCAGCTTCGATCTTGTGACATCGTTCGACGTGCTGTACCACCGGGCCGTGCCCGACGAGCGCGCGGCGCTGTGCGAGGCGCGGCGCGTGTTGCGGCCGGGCGGGCGGCTGTTGCTGCGTTTGCCGGCCTACCAGTGTCTGCTTCGCCGTCACGATCGTGAGGTTCACACGCGGCGGCGCTATACTGTCGGCTATGTGCGTGCGCTGCTGCGGGCCAGCGGTTTCATGATCGAGCGCTGCTCGTATATCAATACGGTGCTGTTTCCGCTTGCGGTGGCCCAGCAGCTGGCCGAGCGCGCTCTGCCCACATTCGCGCCGCACGGCTCGAACCTGCTGCCGCCCTGGGCCGTGATGAACGAGGCGTTGCGCTGGCCGCTGGCGGCCGAAGCGGCCTGGATCGCCCGCGGTCGATCGTTTCCATTCGGGCTGTCGATCGTGTGCCTGGCGCGCAAAATGTGACCCGCTTGACTGATCATCCCGAAAGCAACCATGTTTCAAAAAACGCTTGATCGTCTATCTGAAAACCCGCAGGCCTGGAATATCCTGCGGCGGGCTGTCGAAAACGGGTTTCGTGGCGAGAAAGATGCGATCGCGCGCGAGCTAGCCCCCTGGCGTGACGCCGGCCGGCGTGAATTTCTCGATTTTGGCTGTGGCACCGGCGAGTTTGCGCCCTGCTTCCCGCCCAACCATTACACCGGCGTGGATCTGGCACCGCACTACCTGCGCTTCGCCGGCCGGAACTATGCCGGCAGCTTCGCCGTCACCAGCGGCGCGGCGATCGGCCTGGCGAGCGGTCGCTTCGATGCGGCGCTGGTGCTGGGCGTGTTTCATCATATGCCCGATGCGCTGGTGCGCGCGACCGTTGCGGAGCTGCACCGGGTGATGAAGCCGGGCGCGACGCTGCTGGTGATGGAGGATATCCCGCCGCCGGATGCATGGAATGTGGCCGGGCGGATGATGCATTGGCTCGATCGCGGCGGCTTTATTCGCACCGCCGCAGAGTACCGCGCGCTGCTGGAGCCGCACTTCGCCGCGCGCCGCAGCTCGACCATGCGCAGCGGCATCTGTGATTATGAAGTGTATGTGCTGGAGCGGAGCCAGTAGGCAGTCGCCGGTAAGCGGTACTCCATTGTCTTTCTGTGGTTCTTTTTCGCTCGTAGAGCGAAAAAGAACCACAGCTTAAATAGGGAGTACCTTCGACTGCCGACTAAGTAAAATGACAATGCTTGCGAGAAAGAACATGATCGTCTACGTGCTGCTGCTGATCGCGATCTGCCTGACTGTGACCGGCGAGGTGTTGCTGAAGCTGGGCATGAACGCCGTGCGCGCCGATGTCGGGGCCTTTTCGGCGTCGCTGCCGGTGCTGCTGCGCACCTTTACCGATTGGCGAGTGGTGCTGGGGTTCGCACTGATCTTCAGCGGCGCGCTGTTTTGGCTGGGGGTGATCTCGCGCGCCGATTTTTCGTTCGCTTACCCACTGCTGGCGCTCAGCTATGTGATCGCCTTGATTCCGGCCTGGCTGGTACTGGGCGAGAGCGTGACGCCAAACCGGATCGTCGGCGCGCTGGTGGTCGTCGCGGGCGCGCTGATCATCGGCTGGGAGCAGCGGTAGCAGGACTGAGGACTGAGGACTGAGGATTGGGCCACTACTCAGTCCTCAGCCCTCAGTCCTCAGTCCTCGACAAAGGGCGATCCATGCGCGATCTGCGCGCTCTGATAACCTGGCTGCTCTACGAGGCCAGGGCCGCCGCCGGCTTCGCTCGCGAGCTGGAGATCTGGATCGCGCTGGCCGGCGGGCTGCTGCTCTGGACTCTGGCCTACCAGGCGCCCTACACCTACCGGCTCGACCTCGGCGGCAACCTCCAGACCGGCCGGCGCTACGACGACGCGCCGTTTCTGGATAACTTCAACGATCCCGAGCCGAACCCCATTCCCGATCGCGCCACCATGCTCTTCCGCTGGTCGCGGGCCGACTCGACGATCGTATTTCCCGGCATCGGCGGCGGGCGCTGGCTGGCGCGTGTTCGCGCCACCACCGGCTCGCGGCCAGAGCCGGTGGTGAGCCAATGGGACGACGGCTCGCGCACCTACACGATAGCCGCCAACAAAGCGCCGCGCGATTACGAGATCGTTGTCGAGGCCGACAGTACCGGTGATCTCAAGCTGCATGTTGCGACCCCGCCGCTCACACCGGCAGGCGACCCACGCATCCTCGGCCTGGTCTTGGTCCGCCTGGTCGTCGAGCCGGTCGGCAGTGGGCGCGCCCCAGCCCCGCGCCAGCTGGCGCTACTCGCGCTGGCGTTGGCGCTCATCTATGCACTGCTGCGGCGGTTTGCGCTGGCCCGCCGGCCGGCACTGGCTGTTGGCCTGGCGCTGGCGGCGCTGGCGGCGCTGCTGCTGGCCCGCGAGCGCATGGCGCTGACACTGTTTACGCCTTTGCTGCCGGCGATCCTGGCTGGGTGCTATGCGCTGGGGCTCGTACTGGATGCGCTCGGCAAAAATATTTACGATTTACAATTGACGATTGACGATTACTCGCAAGCTAGCGGTAATCGTCAATCGCAAACCGTAAATCTAAAATCGCCGATCATCGCACTGGTCATCCTGGCCGTCGCGCTACGATTGGGTGGGATGCTGCACCCGCACGCTATCTTCAGCGATGATGGACTGAACGCCAACAACATGATCGGCTTCACGAGCGGGCAGGTTTACTTTACCGAAGGGCTGCCATCCGAGTCCGGTGGCGGGCAGGCGCCCTACCCGCCGGGCCAGTACATCATGTTCGCACCGGCGCAGCTGCTCATTCAAACCAGCGCCAACGATATAACATCGCTCAGATTGCTCCTGAAGATCGCTAACGCGATCTGGGATAGTCTGGTTGTCGGGCTTGTGTGGTATATGCTGCGGCGCTGCGGGTGCGGCTCGCGCGCGGCGCTGCTAGGCGCCGCGCTGTATGTGCTGCCGCCACCGCTGCTTAAATCGCTTTCGGTGGGCGAGTTCGCGAATGTTTTTGGCCAGGGGCTGGCGCTGCCGCTGCTGGCCCTGCTGGCAATTCGGGCGCGCGAGCTACAGCGGAATATGTTCTCGCTCGTGCTGGCAACGCTGTTCGCGCTGGCATTGCTTGGCCACCTGGGTGTGACGATCTCGCTCACCTGTCTGCTCGGCTGTCTGGGCCTATTCTGGCTAACACGCTGGGAGACTCGTCGCGCGTTTCGAGTCCTGCTTTTCGCAGGGTTGCTGGCCG
>WNFV01002439.1_pt1 | contig 24735 bp, 18 predicted proteins | sample 5400101 | NCBI WGS metagenome assembly WNFV01 (sample SAMN13153361, study PRJNA577476) | soil metagenome | isolation source: 115 cm soil or saprolite under grassland replicate 1 | place: USA:California | collected 2016-06-15 | reverse complement strand
CGGTTGGTCCTTGAAGTAGACTGGAAACTGGCAACTGTACTCCTAACTTGGATTCCAATGAGTTCTTGAGCTCGATCGCCATAAGGGAATCGAGTCCCACTGTATCTAATGGTTGGTTAAGATCCAAGCGAGATTGGTCCATTCCGAGAATGCGGGAAGCTTGTCGCTGGAGGAAATCTTCCAGAGCTTTTTGACGTTTTACTGGTTCGGTGTTCAATAGTGTTGCATGATCTAGATCTTTGTCAAGCTGTTGTTTTACTTTTGATGTATTTACACTTTTGAATTTTCCCTTTGTAGCTTTCCCTGTGATCAATAGACTCCAGTCGCCATGATCAATCGTCTGGCAATAGATTTCGAAATTCAGTGCATCGTCTGATTCGTTAGAAAGGACAGTTTGAAGAGTTAGCTCATCATTTGCATTTAACCACAATGTATTCGCGTTATATTCAATCAATTGATGGGCTCCAATACCAAACGCTTCTGATGCGGAGGCTAAAGCCATTTCTCTGAAAATTGCCTCAAGATCAAGCACGTTGCTTAAGTGAATTCGGGTCTCATAAATAGGTAGCGGTGAACGCAAGCGCCGACCTAGGAGTGGATGTGATTTTCGATCGTAATGCGAAGTTGGAGATTCAATAGGAATCTCAATTTCGCGGGAGGCTTCTTTTTTAGTGGTTGGGTCGAGCCAATACCTTTGACGTTCAAATGGATAATTTGGTAATGAAAATTTATGATGGGTGTATCCTCGATCGAAGCCTGCCCAATCGACGTCAGCGCCCTGAACATAAAGTTTTCCAAGACTGTCTAATATCGTTTGCCAGTCATCTTGGCCTTGTCGCAAGGATGGCAACCATGCAGCCTTGGACTCTGGCAGGCAACGCCGACCCATTCCCAATAGAACTGGGCTGGGACCAATTTCGATGAAGGCATCAACTCCTAGCTTCGCAACTGTCAATATCCCCTCAAAGAATTTTACTTCTGCGCGCATGTGATTTCGCCAGTAAGTCGCGTCAGGGATTTGATCAGGCTCCAGAATACCGCCGGTCAGGTTTGAGATGAGAGGAATGTGAGGAGCAGAGAAATGTAGCCGGCGCGCAGCGGATTCGAATTCATCTAGGATCGAGTCCATCATAGGCGAGTGGAATGCGTGAGAAACGGTCAGGGGCTTGGATGCAATTCCAAATTTGGTCAGCTCATCCAACACAGCCTGCACAGCGGAGTTTTCGCCGGAGATAACGGTATTGTCAGGCCCGTTCGTCGCGGCGATAGAGACTTGATCTTGATATGCTTTCAAAACGTCCGCCACGCGCGAGGCGTCTGCGAAAACCGCTACCATCCGGCCATTCTGCGGCAACGCGCCCATCAACCGCGCGCGTTCGGCAATTAATCGCAGTCCATCTTCGAGACTGAAAACGCCGGCAATACACGCGGCAATATATTCGCCGACACTGTGACCGAGAACCACATACGGTTCGAAACCCCATGAACGCCACATCTCTGCCAACGCATATTCGAAAGCAAAAAGCGCCGGTTGAGTGTATATCGTTTGATGGATAGAATCGCTTAGATTAGATGTATCCGATGGAAATATGACCTCCAATAATGGGCGATCCAAAATGGATTTGAGAATCTCAGCGCATTGATTAATCGCCGTACGGAAGACTGGTTGCGTTTCGTAAAGCTGACGCCCCATGCCAGGATATTGTGAGCCTTGTCCGGTAAATAAGAAAGCGATCTTCGGTTGAATGCTCGGTTTTACATGACCAGTTGATAGTGAAGAGATATTCGTACCGGCAATGAAAGCATTCAATCCGACCTTTAGTTCTTCCAGTAAACTAGCTTGAAGCGCCAGGCGATGTTCAAAGTGGGAACGACCTGTATTAGCAGTGTAGCAAATATCGGCAAGAGATGGCTGGTTAATTTCCAAGTGGTTACTTGTTCGCTGTGCTAATTCTTGCAGGGCAGTTTCAGTTTTTGCTGATAAAGCAAGAATATGTCGGGGACGTTCGAGTTTTTCTGATGACGCCTCCGAAACAATGTGTGAAGGATCGGAAAGAATGATGTGAGCATTTGTGCCGCCAAAGCCGAAGGAACTTACTCCAGCAAAACGCGGCTGATCACGGTGTTTCCACGGTCGAAGATATGTTCCAATCTCGAGTCGCGAGTCTTCCAATGAAAGATATGGATTTACTTCTTTTAAATGTATGTGGGGTGGGATAGCTTCGTTTTGCAATGCAAGAACAGTTTTGATTAAACCGGCAATTCCTGCTGCCGCCTCCAAGTGACCAATGTTGGTTTTCACGGAGCCCACTAAAAGCCTGGTGTTTGATTGCTCACCATCTAGCACAGCGCGCAACGATGAGATTTCGATTGGGTCACCGAGTGGAGTGCCTGTACCATGCGCTTCGACGTAGCTGATTTGATGGGGTGCAACTTGCGCGTTCGCCAGTGCATCGCGAATCACTGCTTGTTGAGCGAGACCATTGGGCGCAGTCAGCCCATTACTGCGACCATCCTGATTCACAGCCGAGCCGCGGATTACAGCGAGAATGTTATCACCATCGCGCAAAGCATCGGATAGACGCTTGAGAACCACCACGCCACAACCTTCTCCGCGCACATATCCATCTGCGCTCGCATCGAATGTTTTACAACGTCCGTCGGGAGACAGCATCCGCGCTTGAGAGAACGTGATCGTCAACTCAGGAGTTAGGATCAGGTTCACGCCTCCTGCCAAGGCCAAATCTGATTCGCCGTTTCGCAGGCTTTGACAAGCTAGATGAGCTGCCACCAACGACGATGAGCAAGCAGTGTCCACAGCTATGCTTGGACCGCGCAAGTCATAGAGATATGACAGGCGATTCGCCGCGATGCTATGTGCATTGCCTGTGCCCGCATAAGCATCAATCCTCTCTAGATCTTCGAACTGCAATCGCGAGTAATCGTAACTACTGATGCCAACGAACACGCCTGTGCGGGTTCCAGCCAAAGATTGAGGGGGAATAAATGCATTTTCCAACGCCTCCCAGCTTACTTCCAGAAGGATGCGTTGTTGCGGATCCATGCGTGCCGCCTCGCGCGGGGAAATGCCAAAGAAGTGAGGATCAAATAAATCCACTGATCCCAGGAAACCACCCCAACGAGATATGAGTTTGCCCCGAGTTGCAGGATCAGGCGTATAGAATTCCTCTACATTCCAGCGATCCGCTGGGACTTCACTGATGGCATCAACTCCATTACGTAACAATTCCCAAAAGGCTTGCGGATTTGGAGCTTTTGGGAAACGACAACTCAAACCGATGATCGCAATCGGCTCTTTTATGAAGCTTGAAGAAGATTGCGCCAAAGCGGGGGATGCAATGGTATGTTTGATTTGTTGATTATCCTTTGCTAAATAATTAGCCAATGATTCGATAGTTGGATAATCCCAGGCAAGTGTGGGTGAGAGCTTGCGGCTCAGAAAAACTTCTACGTCTCCTGTGAGGCTAACGGCTTGGACCGAGCCTAAACCGTAATAAGTGAACGGTTGGCGTGGATCAATAGATGAGACATCTAACTCCAGCATGGACGCAATGCGCGTCATAAGCCAGGATTGAATCGCTTCTGCAGAAATTTTTTGTTCGTTCGTCGCGGAGTCCGAAGCGTTGTCCTGAGCTTGTCGAAGGGTCTCCTGACTTCGGTGCAAAGTCTCTGGACTTTGCACTCCATTTACATCCTTTGAGGGCTTAACATTCCATTGACCAATAACTTCCAGAGTATTTTCCAAGAATGCATTCTTACAAGCACGGCGCTGAATCTTTCCGCTGGAGGTCTTGGGAATACTCATTGGTTTGACTAAAACAATCGCGAATACCTGGAGATCATGCTTTTCCGCCACTGCCTGTCGAATGGCTGAAGCCACCTCATTAATATTCGGCTTTCGATTTTGGCGCGTGACCTCTTGAACGATTATGAGTTGTTCCTTACCATCATCGGACACCGAGAACGCTGCTCCCGCTCCGGCTTGCAAGGCAATATGACTTGACTCAACAGTTAATTCAATGTCTTGAGGATAATGATTGCTTCCGTTAATAATGATTAGGTCCTTCAGCCGACCTGTGATGAAGAGTTCACCATTTTGCAGAAAGCCTAAATCACCTGTGCGCAAAAATGGACCTTCGCCAGTATCAGCTAAATGGGCTTGGAAAGTTTTGCGAGTTTCATCTTCCAAGCCCCAGTAACCCTGGGCAACACTGGGACCTGACACCCAAATTTCACCTACCTGGTTTGATTCGCAACGCTCCAGAGTAGTTGGATCGGCAATTACGATCTTCTGGTCAATTATTGATTGACCACAACTCACCATTGTCAGCGAACCAGCATCGTCTGGGGAAGCTGGAACGACTAGATCGCGTTCAAGGGATTTTCGGTCAATGGTAAATGTACGCGGCTCGGAGGGGCCATCACCGCCAGAAACGATCAGTGTGCTTTCCGCCATACCGAAACACGGGTAGAAGGAAGATTTTCGGAAGCCACACCTCTCAAATGTGTGCGCGAAGCGTTCCAAGGTCTCATGGCGAACCGGTTCGGCTCCGCAAAACGCCAGGGTCCAGGAACTCAGTTCCAGAGTCTCCATCTGTTCAGATGTGATCTTGTCCACACACAGATCGTAGGCGAAGTTTGGCGCGCCGCACGTGGTGCCTCGGTAGCGGGTTATGGCGTCCAACCAACGCACTGGGCGTTGCAAGAAGGAGACAGGGGACATCAGAGTGGATGAACCGCCCAAATACATTGGCTCTAGAATGCTGCCAATTAGGCCCATGTCATGATAACTGGGAAGCCAGAAGACTCCCATGACATTCGAGTCGACGTGAAAGCCTCGACGGATGGCCTCCAGATTGTGCATCAGATTGCCATGACTCAGCATCACCCCCTTGGGTTGGCTCGTCGAGCCCGATGTGTATTGCAGGAAAGCAAGAGTATCGGAAGTGATGGCTGGGTCGCGCCAGTCCGCTTCCAATCCAGCCGGAACCTGCTCGGTGTTCAGCCAATGTAATGCCTGCAGGTCCGGTGTGTGCTCGAAACGCTGTTCGATGTTTGAGAGGATCGCTGATGTGGTTAGCGCCAACGAAGCTCGTGAATCATCCACAATGGATTGGATGCGCGGTACCGGGCGGTTCAGACGAGGAGGATAAGCCGGTATGGCAGTCACACCAGCATATAAACAGCCCATGAAGGAGGCGATATAATCCAGACCCGCTGGATAAAGCAGTAAGGCCCGCTCACCGACTGCGCCAAAACTTTCCAGCCATGCCCCAATCGCTCGTGCCCGTCGATCCAGTTCGGCGTAGGAAATCGTGATAATCTCCGAATCATTATCCTGAATGAATCTGTATGCCAGCTTATCGGGATGTTGATCTGCTCTCAGACGCAACCGGTGAACCAATGTGTTAGGCGACGAAGATGAAACGAGAATCTCACGAGCTGATTTTTTCATGATAATCCTTACCTAAAGGTCTCGATCACAATTTTATAACACGAATGTGAAATTTGCCAACGCGATGAAAGTTCATTTGTTGAGATTTACACTAAGAGGACGAGAATTTTAAACAACGGGTCCACAAGTTCATAACTTGCTTGACATGGATTCCAGCAAAAAGGTATAATCTTACCCGAATGGTCTATACTGGGTTTATTATATAGTGAAGGACGGAAATTTACACATAATATCCATTGGTTCCAAAAAAGTAAATTTTTCAAATAATAAGGAACAGACCTGTGATCTCCCAAAGCAATTTTAAACTCATTCTTAGTAATGACAAGGCCTCCCCTAAAGAATTCGAATTGACGCGTTCGGAAGTTGTTCTCGGCCGTGATCCCGGGGTTGATTTGGTCATTCCGTCCGCGGCTGTGTCGCGTCGGCATGCCAGGCTAATGCGTGAAGGCAATGAATATATTCTAGAAGATTTGGGAAGCAGCAACGGAACTTTCCTAAATGGCGAGCGACTGTCGGGAAGATGTCCGCTAAAATCTGGCGATCAAATACGGCTGGGGCAGACTATCATGATCCTCTATGAGGCGCCGGTAGAAGTTCCGAAAAGCGCACCGCTTCCTACGGAGACCGCCGTGGATTCCAAGGCTTTCCATGGAATGCAAACAATCGTGGGAGAAGAACCCGTCATCGCTATTAGTGCGGCTCCACCTCAATTAAATGTTACTATCGCGGGAGGCAGCTCACAGGTCCATACCCTGACGCGCCAGGTTATGACTATTGGACGTGTCGAAGGCAACGATATCATCATTCCTTCTCAAATCGTTTCACGACAGCATGCCCGTTTGGAACGATCGGATGGCGGTTATAAACTGGTGGTTACTGCTGAAGCCAAAAACCCTATCCTCTTTGAAGGACGACCACTGGATGGATCACATGTTTTGCATCACGGTGATACGCTTCGAATAGGCAGCTTGGACCCGGGCATGATGGTCACGATGACCTACAGCGCGCCAGCTGAAGCTCCGCAGGGAATTCAGCGAGATATTGTATTCGGCGAAAAGACTCTCATTCAAATTGGACGGGATGCAAGCAATGATGTCGTTCTCTCATCCCCAAATGTGTCACGCTTTCACGCCCAAGTTGAAAGAGTTGGTCAACGATATCGTGTGGTGGATTTGCGTAGCTCCAACGGAACATATGTTAATGGCAATCGTGTTGACGGGTCGATCTGGTTAAGGCCCAACGATGCCATCCGTATCGGGCAGAATCGTTTCGTCTTAGGTAAGGATCAGCTTGCCAGCTACGACGATAGCAAGGGACTGAAAGTTGATGTTATTCGGTTAAACAAGTGGGTACGTAAAGACTTAAATATACTTCAGGACATCTCGGTTGCATTCCAGCCTCGCGAGTTTATCGTTGTTGTTGGCCAGAGCGGTGGAGGGAAATCTACCTTTTTGGATGCCGTTGCCGGTTATCGCCCAGCTACTCCGCCTTCTCGTGTGTTGGTCAATGACATTGATGTTTACACCCAATTCGATGCGATTCGCAATGATATCGGTTACGTTCCGCAAAAAGACATAATCCACATGGAGTTGACTGTTTACCAGGCATTAGATTATGCCGCTCGATTGCGCATGCCTCCTGATATTTCCGAAGCAGAACGGCACAATCGGGTAACAGAAGTTCTACAAGATTTGGATCTACTGCATCGTCAAGATGTCCAAATCAGTGGATTAAGTGGGGGACAGCAAAAAAGAGTTTCTATTGGCGTTGAACTGTTGACGAAACCAGGTCTATTCTTCCTTGACGAACCTACCTCCGGCTTGGATCCCGGTACAGAGACTGCCTTAATGCAATTGATGCGACGTCTGGCCGATCAAGGGCGAACGATTGTACTAATTACACACGCTACAAAAAATGTAATGTTGGCCGACAAGGTAATCTTCCTGGCACGCGGCGGTTACCTAGCCTGGTTTGGAGCACCCGAAGACGCACTGGAATACTTTGACCAATATCGTTCAGAACGCGAACGCAGGGCTGGCAAGATCGAATTCGATGAAATCTACGCAATTCTGGACAATCCAAGCCACGGCAAACCCGAAGATTGGGCCAGGCGCTATCGAGAGAGCAAGGCCTATCAGAATTATGTTGCAAAGCCACTCGCAGAAAAACTGTCTCCTGGGCAGGCGATTACTGTACCACAGCCAGAAAGAATCACTCGGAAAGCTGCCAGCCCAGCCTCCAAGCGTACCTCACCCTTAAGCCAATTTCTCATTCTTTCCGCACGCAATGTAAAAATATTGACGCGTGACCGGTTTGCACTCGGATTGATGCTGGCAACCGCGCCTGTAGTGAGCCTTCTGGATGTGATTCTGGCTTTTGTATTGGGACGCAATCCCTTCGATTTCCAGACCGGCGAGATGGCCAACGTGATGATCACCCTATTCTTGTTGACCATTTATGGTGTCATGGTCGGTGGCATTTCTCAAATGCGGGAGATTGTTAAGGAACAAGAGGTTTATAAGCGGGAGCGGCTCGTCAATTTACAGATCCTGCCCTATGTATTATCTAAAGTATGGGTAGCCGCCCTACTGGCGCTATACCAGGCAGCGGTTTACACCATCGTTCATTACATTGCGTTCAAGATGCCCGGGGGAGTCATGGAATTCGTCCAGGTTTATATCACGATGGTCCTGGCCACTCTCGCAGGCATGATGCTCGGTCTCTTCGCCTCAGCTCTCGCACCGAATGCCAATTCAGCTCCCTTGCTGGTCATTATTCTGATGCTACCTCAGATCGTCTTGGCTGGCGCGTTGGTGCCATTGCCGACTTCAGTATCCGCGCCGACTTCAACCCGCTGGGCGTTCGAAGCGTTGATGAGCATCACCGCGACCGGCTCAGACGTGGCTAAGGATATTTGCTGGGCCTTGCCTCCAGATGTACGCAAGGCCATGACCTTGGAAGACAAAGCGGCAAATGGCTGTAATTGCTTAGGACGTGCCATGCTCAAGGAAGAAAATTGTAATTATCCCGGGTTGGGGCAGTTCTATGACCCGGCGATTGATCAACCTCCCCCGGTTGAGCCTGCCTCGCTTGGTGCGCCACCTCCTGAACCAGTTCTTCCGGAGCGCCCGGCTGAACCAGCTGATCAATCGGATAACGTAGCAATGGCTGATTTCTTTACCAAGCTGAAAGCATGGGAAGCCCAGGCAAATGCCATTCAAGAAGACTATAAACGGCAAATTGAGGATTATCAGGCAAAGTCTGAAGTATACAAAAGCGAGGTAATCGCCTATCAGGAGGAACTGATCAAATGGCAGATTGCCCAAGCTTCAGCCATTGCCCCTGCTGAGGGCATAGTCAATACCTTTTATACAGGCATTGGCTGGTCATTCGTTGACAAGGAAGATACCCAGGCCTATTGGTCTAAGATTATTTTCACCTGGCTGGTGCAGATGGGCATCATAAGCCTCTTATTCGTGGCGATCCTGTACCTGCAAAAACGGAAGGATGTTATTTAAGGATGATGGGGAAACTTCAACTGATATTCTACCTGCTTATAGTATCCAGCATTCTGAGTGCCTGTGGTGGTGGGAGCAGTAACCCTGCCAGACAATCCACTCTTGATGCGATAAGTGCCTCAGTGCGAGAAACTGCCACGTCTGAGGCTGCTGGAGAGTTAAATCCACAGGCATCTGTTGAGACGGCCCAAGCTCAAGCTACTGCCCAAAGTTTTAACGCTCTAGCCACCCAGGCAGCCGGAGCTTCCTTGAGTGACGAAGCTAAGGCAGCAACAGCTAGTGCTTCCGAACCCATTTTGGCAGAGTTGCCCAAATTCGGTGTTGATCCCAAGGCTGGGCAGGTGGGCTGGATTCATCCACCCGCGACTCTTGAGGTCAAAGGTTACATGCAATATGATTACGTTAACCAGTTCATTGCCACCGTGGCGAAAGATTTTGTTGTCTCTAGCGATATCTATTGGGATACACAGTATGGCACGTCAGGCTGTGGTTTCGTGTTGAGATCGGATGGAAACAAGAATGCATTGAACCAGTACATGGCGATCCTCACACGTGGTGCCAGTGGGCATCTTTTGTTTGCCTTTATGGTGAATGGTAAAGTCCTCACTGGCCGCGATATCTACGCCTATGGGCGCGATCCAAACTTTGTTTGGGGAAATAAGGTCACGAATCGTTTAACGGTCGTTGGCCGCGGAAGCAAGTTTCAGATTTATACTAACGATACCTTGATCGGGGAAATCGACACCAGCGCCCCGCCTGCTCTACCCTCTCTTCCAGAACCACCGGAAAAACCGGCGGACATGACGAATCTGAAAGCGGTGGCTGAATATCAAAAAAAGTTAGCAGAACATGACCAAGTGGTGCAGGACATAACAGCCAATTATCGTGCCCGTCAACGAGAGCTTGCGAATGCAAATACCGTTTTTGAACGTGGTTTTATTGCCCTTGTTGTACTGAGCGAATCGGGGCGTACTCACTGCGAATTCAATAACACCTGGTTATGGTTGATTGATAGTTAGTAATTTGTAGATTAGCTTACTAAAGCCGCCCAATCCTGTTATGGGTCTGTGAATTAAAGATATTGTTTATTGAATTTTATGGAGAAGCAATGCCTAAATTTAGCTGGATCGGAAAAAGCCTGAATGGGCGATATGTAATTGAAGAGATGTTGGGGCAGGGCGGGATGTCGGCGGTGTATAAAGCTACTGATCCCAATTTGAGGCGTGCGGTAGCCGTCAAGATGATTCACCAGCATCTGTCAAGTGATCCGGACTTCGTCAGGCGGTTTGAAGAAGAAGCCAAGGCAGTGGCACAGTTGCGTCATCCCAACATTATCCAGGTCTACGACTTCAATCATGACGACGATAACTTTTTCATGGTGCTGGAGTTTGTGCCAGGGGAAACGCTTCAGGATCACCTCAAGCGGCTTAATGCGAGTGGCCGGCGTCTTTCAATTACAAAAGCGATCGAATATATGATCGAAATTTGCGAAGCAGTAGATTATGCACACCAGCGTGGGATGATCCATCGTGATATCAAGCCAGCTAATTTGATGTTGAATGTTATGGGCCAGGCTATCTTGATGGACTTTGGCATTGCTAAAATTCTGGGAGGCACGCAACACACAGCCACAGGTGCAGTGGTAGGAACGGCCATGTACATGTCGCCCGAACAAATCAAGGGCGAACATCCTGACCGGCGCTCGGATATATATTCGCTTGGTGTGACACTATTCGAAATGGTCAGCGGCCGCCCACCTTTTGAGGCCGATTCAGCCATGACCCTGATGATGATGCACGTTAATGATCCAGTGCCAAACCTGAGGGATCTCAACCCAGAAGTGCCTGACGACCTAGTAGCAGTGATCAATAAGGCGCTTGCCAAGAATCCCAAGGATCGTTACCAGACCGCTGCCCAAATGGCTGCCGCACTGCGTAATGTGTTGGCGCGAATCAGAACTGGTACCGCTATTGAAACACCTCCACCTGGGGCAACCATGGTCGAGAGTCCGGCCATGTTGGCAAGTCCCCAGGCTACCTACGTCGAGCCGCCCTCGGCTCGCGCCGCGGGTACTGTGGTGGAAAGCACCCCGCTACCACATTCAACTACCATTGAGGGCAAGCGTGGAGGAGGTGGTACGGCTGTTGAGCGCCAAGCAGTGGCGCCCAGGCCCTCAGCTCAAGCACCAGCCGCCCGCACACCAGCTAAAATTTTAGGTCTGTCTTTACCTGTTATTATAGGGGGGATCATAGCTTTAGCGTGCTTGTTTGGCAGCGCGATATTCATTTCTAGCCGGCTTCTAGGAATCGGCGTAGCGAGCAGTTCCACTCCTACCAATACGGAAGCTCCTGTTGTAGCGATCCTCGATACCCCACAACCCACAGAGACTGAGGCCGCAGCTATCATAGAAAGCCCCACGGATACTCCTCCGCCAAGCGAAACGCCTACAGCGACTGTTCCGCCAGGAATTCCATTCTCGCGCATCAATTCAATTACTATCGATGACCAAAACCGCTATGTGGTCGAATACGAAACCTTCGAGTTCACGGAAACGCTTCCAGGGATGCATGTACACTTCTTCTTTAACACAGTGTCACCCGCGAACGCTGGTTCACCGGGATCAGGTCCCTGGATTCTTTATGGAGGGCCACGCCCATTTACCAAATACAAAGTATCGGATCGGCCGTCAGCGGCTACCCAGATGTGTATCTTGGTGGCAAACCCGAATCATTCAGTACAACCTAACAGCGGAAATTGTGTAGATCTTCCTGGCCTTTAGAATAAATAAACTGCCAGAGCATACTGATCGCTCTGGCAGTTTGCTTTTAATCTATACGTATTGCCTTACGGAATCCAGTTTGATAGCACATTTACGACCAGATCCGGATTATCCGAATCGTTTGTCTTGAGATGTACCGCGAAGTTGTGTGGACCGTCCATACCTTCATGCATCATGAACACACTCGATTCAACCGTTGTGCTTTCACCAGGCTTGATAACCATCGAACCGATGGTCAGTTGAGGAGGTCAGCACCCCTCCACAATTTCTATGAAAGGATTTTCTTTGAATCGTAATGTGCCATCGCCCGTGTTGGTGACTTTAATAGCGAAGGTCTTATTGACACCGAATTTTACATCGCCAAAATCAATCTTTTGTTGATCCACAGCGATAGATGGCGTACCACCACCTCCGCCTTGATTCGAAAACAGAAACACCGCGGCAGCTAAAAGAATTCCTCCGAATACAACAAGCGGCCAGGAGAAACTTCTCCTTTGCTTTTTCCTTCTATTTTTTTTACTCATGGAACCTCCTTGCTATTGATATTTAAATTGGAATGAATACAGATATGCGATCAAATCCCAAATCTGTTCTTCTGTAAAAATAACTCCCCACATGGGCATGCCTGTGCCCATGCCGCCGCGGAGAATTTTGCCTTGCAACAGAGCAGGACTTGCAGCAAGCATGCGCGTGGGATCGGCAAAGTTCGCGGGCGTTTGCATGGACATGTTGTTATCGCCCATCATGTTTTGTTTTGAAGAATCGCCAGCGGCCTTAAGATCGTCTGCGAAAACGCCATCACCTGCACCATGCTCACCATGACAAGCCGCGCAATTTTGGGCGTAAAGTTTTTGTCCATTCGCCAGCGCCACAGGCGTGGTGTTCGATTGCCAGATGTAACTGACAACATCCCATTTTTCAGAATCAGTCAAATTTGTCGAATTCAAATCTTTATACAATTGATAAGGCGAGTTGCTCACGTAGTATTCATGCGTAGCAATTTGCTCAATCGACAAAGTTTGCGCAAGTTGTTCGCCGCGAAAGGGTGAAGGTAGTTGACCTGGAACTATTGGCGCGTTGTGCGGTGCATCAATATCAAGGCCAAGAGTCACATACAGAGGAACAGAAGCAGGCTTGGGGGTAGGAGATGATCCGTTAACTTCAATCGTGCCACGCATCCGCCAGTGGTTGAGTCCACACCAGCGCGTGCAAAAGAATGTGTAAATGCCAGGCTTGTCGAAAGTCAATGTAATGTCGCTTACCTTGCCAGGCTCAATATCCACTGCATCCATGTCCATCTGGCCAACCGCGAAACCATGAATGACATCGTCTGATGTGAAACGTAGATGGAGTGGCTTGCCGACTTCCGCTTGAATGACATCGGGACTCCAGCCGCCATTCTCTGCGATATGCGCGTGGATAAGCGGCGTGCGCGTCCAAAGAAAAAGCGGCGTTCCAACCGCCCCAATAATTGCTACCGTTATCAAACTGCGTGCGAGGAGTTCCGAGGGTTTCATGTTTATTGAATAGTACGCATTAAAGTAATAACCAAAGCATGACCAGAGTGGCGATGAAACAGTATGCAATAACGGGAATTGACGATACCCGCGCTTCGTTCGCAGCCTTTTGCGCGGTGCGCGCTGACCAGATCAACCCACCGACAAGTGCAAGCGTTTGTACCGGTGCGAGTATAGAGGTAAGCATGGGTTGCCACGCGGCATCCGCCGTGCCGAAGAGATTCCAGCCGAGGCCAAGTGGATCTGAGAGCGACGCGAGAATATATGTTGCGTTCGTAAATACGAAGGAGAGGCTGAACGCAACCCAGAACATTAAACCGAGAGGAATGAGAGCAGTGGAGAGGATTGTAAATCGCTTCTTGAATGAATTCAAATTTTCAAAGCGCGAAACACAAAGTGCAAAAAGAGAAGGCAGGATGATGAAAATAATCCCAAGAAAAACAGCAGCATAGACAAACCAGTTGCTTATGCCAACATTGTATGCTGCATCCTTGAGCATTCCCCATGGACCGAGCAGTACGCCTGCATAAATCATTGCAGAACCAAGCATGATGAACGACTTGAATGCTTCGTCGAGGCGCGCGGTGGGCTTGGCGAGATCAGTAGAGAAAGGTCGCAGATTAATGGCGATATTATCGTGCGGACATGTGCGAATACATTCCATGCAAAGTCCACAATACGTGTTCTTCGTTAGCCCACCAGGAAAGACATCCCAGGGACAGCCATATCCACTGGATGAACCGTTATAGCAGGGCTTGCCATCGCATGTAACACAAATCTGCTTATTTTTGATACGCAGTTCAATGGGTGCGGTCTGCGAGTAGAGACCGATGAATCCACCAACGGGACAAAGATAACGGCAAAAAGAGCGGCGCTCAAACACCATGCTTAGTCCAATCGCGCTGAATAACATCATAGCAAGGACAATGCCTGTTACGCTGGGCGTGGTTAGCAAAACACTACTAAATAACGCCAGAAGAAGAAATGAAAGATTTTGTAACCATATATTTCGCAGAAATTTGGGCCAGCGGAGTTTTAACCATTTCGGTTTTTTATTTGGCGGATTCAATACTGCGCCGCGTTGTAGCCACTCTCCAGGCAACGGTATTGGGCAAACAGCGCACCAGCCGCGTCCAAAAAAAGGAACTGCAACGAGAATCAGAATTGCCCACCATGCGATCCACACAAAGACAATGCTGAAGTTGTGACTTCCAACAGGCGTGCCGATGAGTCCCGCGAGGATGGCAAAGAGGTATCCTGCCAACATAATAATAAAGACTATCAGTTGAGGATAGCGGCTTTTCAATAAGTTCTTTATAAGATGATTACGAGTTAGCTCAACGCGGGACATAATATTTACTGTTTTTCAGTCAAGCCGCTTTTATCTTTCATCTTTTGTTGCGCATGAAGAGAAGAAAGGGGAAAGAATCCGATTACGCCAAGTACAGCAAAACCAACTGAACGATACAACCACTCATTCTTCCCAACATTTATCTTCCCGATCATGAACGGGTGCATAGCACCGCAAGTGACATTGCAACGCATGCGGAAGGAGCCCGATTTGTTCGCAGTAAAGGTCAGGATTGCGGTTTGACCTGGGTCTGCTTCGGCGGAGATATCGTAACCGTCAATGTAGAGACCATGAACCACATCCGTGCTGACGAGTTGAATGGTCACTGTATCGCCGGGATTGACATTAAGCTCGGAGGGAGAATATGCAAATTGCCGCGCTTCAATTCGAAAGGTCCGCTCCTGAGGCGCAATGAGCCGGACTGGCAGCGGCGCGAAAGCCACTACCAGTCCAGCCATTACGAGGAGGAGAAGAAAGAAGCGAGACTGCATAAGATTATGGGATATTCGATGGCCCGTATTTGGAATATGCCGCGTCTATATAAATTCTGGCGTCTTGTGGACTTTTTCCCTCCCGCGACATGCGCATTACATCCTGCGTGATATCCACACAAATGGAGCAGCCGAGGGCATGGTTATCGAAGGTGATATTGCCATTGCCATCTGTACTCGAGACGTAGCAGGAATAATTGGAGGTATGCCCAATGTTTCCACAGCCACAATAGCATGGGATATCCTTCATAATGTCAGGGTTGGCCGACGCAAACCGATATGCCTCCTGCACAGTCACTGGCGCGGACTGTACCTCTGCAGGCAGCTTGTCAAGCGGCATCATGTGAAGGTCCGCTTTTTGCTGTGTTGAACAAGCGGGTAAGCTAGCGAGCAATATGCCGGTAATCATCAGTACAAGGAGTTTTCAGGAAAATTTCATTGAGCTCTCCATATCAGGCTTCAAGCATCATAGCAATGTGACCGTTATTGAGCTAGTGACAAATGCCACACTACTCGATGAAATATGACCTGATTCGTCCAGATACTTATCATTCCAGTGCCGCAACCTCCTTAAGATGTAGAATATCTTGCTAAATTTCAGTTGATAAAGTTGACTGTGACCCTAAAAATTAATATGGTTGCCCCGAACTCAAGCGGGGTTGCGATACCAGGTGCAATGATAAAACCTGCCCGAAATCATAGAAAGCGTAAAATGGCGGCGGGATATATACGCCAAATGGCTTATGACAAATGTCTTTTGAGTGAATTTATAGTGTTTAAAACCAAATGGCCTATCCAGAGAATTCTGGATAGGCCACACTCTAAGAGAAAGATTGGTTAGTGGGGATTAGTTTCCTGTTGATGCTGCTGGATGTATTTTTCGGGGTTTTTGTCAAAGGTTTCTTTGTCAGTAGTGGAGCAAAAATAGTAAGTATGCCCCTGGTATTCCGATTTTGCCGCAGCATTTTCAGGAGTTACTTCCATACCGCAAACAGGATCTGTATAGGTTCTTTCCATGATACTTTCTCCTTTCGCATCATAAATAACGTTATTATTTCTGTGATTGTTATGTTATTTATGTAATTCTAAGCAAGAAACCAGCAGGTATTGCTAACTTGAAGAAAAATAGTCTACCCCATAATTCGGATAGGCTATTGATATGGAAAAAGCTGTTTAGTGATGGTGTTCGTGTGCGGATTATTGTACGTTGTCATATGGCTACTTCTTCAATCTAGGTTTATGTAGTTCTAGGATGTTCTGGACCAAGGATGTGTTTTCCCCTTGCTTGAAGCGCATCACGCCTTTGAGCTTGAGCAATGCAAAGACCTTAAACGCGACTACGAAGAGCAGCAATGCTATGACAAGGTACGTAATTGGGTTATTAAACGAAAACTTGGTGAGGTCGGCGTGAGATACACCTATAACGTGCAGAATTACAATCATCAGTACTATCAATGTGATAGCAGCGATCAGAAAGTGACTTTTTCTTCTTGGATTGGAGCTTTCTTCCTTGTGATTCATTTTGAATCCAGCAAATTCTTCCGCACGGATGCTGTCTTTGTTTAAGCCCACCTCTGCCAGCACCGCTTGCATGGCATTAACCATTTCCGGTAATCCTGCAACGTAATAAATTGGGGAACGCAGATCCTCTACATACCTTTCAAGCATGGCGCGATTGATAAACCTGGTCTCTCCTTGCCAGACGTGGGATGACTTTTCAAGTTCAGTCATAGTGGCAATCAACATGAATGAGAGGTTTTGCTCGGCCAGATTTTGTAGCTCATTCAAATAGGGAGCATCTTCCGGCCTCCGGTTGGAATAGAACAGAAACATCTTGTAGGGTAGCTTTCTTTGAACCGCGTCTTTAATCATAGAGTAGGCGGGGACGATGCCGATACCGCCGACAATAAACACAGCCGGCTTTAATGTGTCCTCATGCAGCATGAACGACTCGTGCGAGCTCTCAAGTAGTATCTCAATCAGAACTTTTTCGCCAACTTGCATACGACTCAGCACGCGCTTGAAGGCGGTATCCCGCATCCTCATGGCGAATACTAAATCCGGTTCTTGGGGAGTGCTTGCAATCGTGAAAAATCTGCTATCACCCTCAGTGTCAGTTTCAAGAGGATCAATGAGTGTCATCCGTACGTGTTGACCGGCAATAAAACGAAACTCCTCTGGCTTTTCAAACACAAATGCATGAGTGCCTTCCGCGATTTGCTTTTTGCTCTTAAGGGCGACTTCATATGCTGCCCGCTTTTTTGGCATTGACCTCATATGCATAGCTGGACCGTGTTGCATATCGTCTTCTCCTTACTCAGTCTTTAAATTTCCTGGTTTCTTCCCGCTGACAAATGCCAGGAATGCAGAGCGTGTCGGCCCAGATGCAACATCGATGAAGCCTGCTTCCCTGAGCATAGGAGGAATACCCTTCACATTGGATTGCATCATCATCTTATGTCCTACCAAAGCAGAAGCAACATGGGCCAGGATGGGGCTGGTGGGCGGATTGAAATCTACTATCAATAGACTGCAGCTCGGTTTCAGAACACGCAGAATCTCTGCAAAACCGTTACGTTTCAAATCGTCTGGCAGGTGATGGATTACCAGGCGGCTGATGACAACATCGAAGGTCGCATCCGGAAAAGCAAGTTTCTCAATCAAGCCCACATTGAAATCAACCTCCAACCTAGAACGAGAAGCCTTTTTCTTTGCAACCTCGATCATCTCGGGCGCGGCATCTATCCCGTACACTGAACCAGACACCCCAGCATATCTTTTGGCCGTCAGGGTGAGGTTGCCAGAACCGCAACCCACATCGAGAACCTTGTCACCCGGTTTGATCTTTGCCATTTCGATGATCATCCTACTATTGGATTGATTCACTCCTAACCCCATTAGGCTGGTATGAATGTCATATTGGGATGCCTTGTGAAGAGTGGCTCCGGTGGTCTCGGGGCCGCTTCTGGTTTTGGAGTCATTGTGCATGCTATGCATGGTTATCATCCTTTCCTTGTTGTTTGTCCTTGTATAATTTGAGGCATAGGATGCACATACTACGCGTTTTGCAGATAAATATCAATAATCAAAGCGCAGGATTTGTTCGTTTGTGAACAGTTTGAGCGAATTGTTCACTGCCAGCAGGCGTCCCGTGAGGGAGAAACCTCATCCCTCAACACTCTGCCTGGCCGCGGAGAGTACAATTGCTCATCTGAGGAGGTTGCCTAATGACGAAGACTGACCGGCGGGTGGAGCGCACGCGCGAAATGCTACAAAAGGCGCTGATCGAATTGATCGCTGAACGTGGATATGATGCGATCACGATTCAGGATATTGTCGATCGCGCCAACATCGGGCGTACCACCTTCTATTTGCACTACAGCAGCAAAGACGAATTATTCATGAGCTGCCACGAAGACATCGTGAGCGAGTTCCATATTGGGCCATTCCACCCTCTCTCCCGAGAAGAACTACTATCGCCTGAAACACCACCGGAGATGACTTCGGCATACCGACATCTTGAAGATAGGCGAGCGCTCTTGTATTCCGTTTTTCAGGGCAAGGATAGTCTACTGATCCTGCGACAAATCCGTGACCGGAGCGCGCGGGAAATCGAAGCGAACCTACGCGCCACCTTTGCCGAAGCCGATAGCACCATCCCGCTTGACATGCTGGCGAACTATTTAGCGGGGGCGCAGATCGCCCTCATGCAATGGTGGCTGGAGAAGCGCCGCTTCCACACACCCGATAACCTGACGCAGTCGCTCCACCGCTTGCAGCGCGCAGCAATCCGCGATGCTTTCGGGCTATAGGACAGTGAGCGGACAAATTAAAACTCTTCGAATCCTCCCACGCTAGATTTAGAAGATTACCAAACAGCTCTGTTTCTGACTATAGATAATATCGGTGTAAAGCGCATTTCTCTTTTAGAACATTTGTGCTATACTTAAAACGTATCTACTCACGCCCTATTAGACAGGGGAGAAGATTTGGTAAGATAGGGTCAGGATGACCCGTAACGAAATAGCTCAAATGAGCCGAGACGAATTGATCGATCTGATCCTGTTGCAAGCGCAACAGATTGAAGCGCTGCAGAAGCAATTGGAGCGGGGCAAAAAGCCGCCGACGGATTCGGGCAATTCTTCCCAGCCGCCTTCGCGAGATCAAAAAGGGAATTTGCCGCCCAAGCGTAAACGACGTAGACATGGACCTCCCCAAGGACATGCAAAACATGAACGCGCATGGGTGGCCGAGCCAGATCATGTGATCGAACTCAAGCCGAAAATCTGCGGGCAGTGCCAGACGGATCTGAGTCAAACGTCCATGCTGCTTTTGGAGATCAACCAGATCACAGAATTGCCGCTGGCAAAAGCGGAAGTGATCGAGGTACGCCAATATACGGCTGAGTGTCCGTGTTGTGGTGCCAACCAGGTGGCAGCTCCTGGGGTTGGATTGGAAATGGAGCGCAGCTTTGGAGCGAGGTTGGAATCGACCGTGGTCTACTATCGGCAAGAACAGCATATGAGCTATGTTCGGACCGTAGCAGCCCTGCGCAATCTGCATGGGGTCGCCATCAGTCAGGGCGGGATCGATAAGATCATGCAGCGCGCCGGGCAAAAGGCAATTCGCGCAACCCAAGCGATCGAGCAGGGAATTCGGCAGAGCGCAGTGATCCATTCCGATGAAACGGGTGGCCGCGTGAATGGCCAGAATTGGTGGCAATGGGTGTTCTGCTCTCTCACGGCTGTTCTGCATGTTATGCGCTTCAACCGCAGCGTGGATGTGGTTCAGGAGGTGATGGATCAGCACCAGGCTGAAGTCTGGATCAGTGATTGTTATGGTCCCCAGATGAAGGCGCCGTCCAAAGAACATCAACTTTGCATGGCACACCAAGTACGCAACCTGCAAGCGGTGGTGGAACAGTACCCAGATGTGTTTTGGGCACGCCATGTGCAGCTCCTGTTTCGGTACGCGATCCATCTGCATCATCAGCGAAAGAATTTACCAGCCAAGACGTTTTTGAGCAGGGTCCAACGCATTGAAAAGATATTCGACCGCTTGCTCCATCATTCACTCGATCAGCCAGGAGAGAGAAGGTTGCAGCGTCGTTACCATAAATATCGGGATGCCATTTTCGTGTTCCTGCAGCATCCGGATGTCAGTCCGACGAACAACAGGAGTGAAAGATATTTACGCCCTTCGGTCATCCACCGCAAGGTCACTGGCGGTTTCCGCTCGGGCTGGGGTGCGCAAGCGTACGTTGCCTTGAAATCGCTTGTGGATACAGGTGCTTTGACAAATATCGCTCCTTTCGATGTTATTCAAAATCTATTCGGTATTCCCTCTCTTCCGTTGAAGGCGTGAGTAGATACCTTAGAACACGTACTGGACCAAATTGGTAAAAGTTGAAAAGACTCAATGCTCGCCAGATGCGGCCCTTTAACAACTGAGTATATCTGGTTATATATATAAAACATTCAAGTTATTCAAAAGAGAATCCACTAATGGCTTTAAGATGGCAAAGCCTCGGTGTAAGACCGTAGAAGCCCCGTAATCCTATGCTGGTATGCGCCAGTAGGGCAATGCACGCGTGGGGAGCCATCACTTTAACAACTTAAGAGAATATCACAATGAAAAAAACAAGCTATTACTGGTTTGTATTAATTATCCTGTTGATGCCGAATTCCTGTGAGACCAGTAATCCCAACTCCCTTCCTTACAGACCAGTATTATTTGGTTCATCCTCATCTTCATCAGTTACTACGCTTCACGTGCTGCCTCCCGCCGCCGCAGCGTCAAATTCGCATCCACTCCAAATCGACGCACTGCGCGCGCGCGAATATCCTGGCAGTGACATCGTGATTGAAAGAGTCCTGGATCCAGGCGTGAACTATAGCCGCTATTATGTTTCATATCTTTCTGAAGGATTAAAGATTTACGCGCTGATGACAGTCCCTAATGGCGAAAAGCCATCTTTGGGATGGTCTGTCATCATCTTCAATCATGGATATATCCCGCCGAATGTATACCGTACCACAGAACGATATATCACCTACGTGGATCAGATCGCGCGCAGTGGCTATATTGTCTTCAAGTCAGATTATCGCGGCCACGACAGGTCGGAAGGGACAGCAGGAGGTGTTTATACCCAACCGAATTATACGATCGATGTACTCAATGCAGTCGCATCGATGAAACGATATCCCGATGCAGATCCAAATCGGATTGGCATGTGGGGGCACTCGATGGGTGGCTATATCACCTTACGTTCAATGGTCGTTAGCAATGATATTAAGGTGGGGGTGATCTGGGCCGGGGTCGTCGCGCCTTACCCGGATCTCTTCACCCGCTGGAATGTAGGCGCAAGGTCTACGACTCCAGCTCCAGGGTCATGGGTTTATTCGCTAGAACAGGCATACGGATCAGTGGCGGAAAATCCTCAATTTTGGAATTCCATTTCGGCGAATGCCTATTTACATGATCTAAACGGACCTATTCAGTTGCACCACGGTACAGCAGATGAAGAAGTCCCTTTGGAGTTCTCAGAAATGCTCTATGATGAAATGCTTGAAGCCAATAAAGTTGTAGAGTTCTATACTTATGAAGGAGATAATCATAATATTTCAAAACACTTCAGTTTGGCGATGCAACGCTCAATCGAATTCTTCAATCGATACCTAGAAACAGACTAACATGCTCTTATCATAAAATGATAACCTTTAACTAGAATTGTGATCAGCAATGTGCAACCAGCAGGCTGACTTCAATTCGAAAGGGAGACAAATTAAATTATCGCATTTTAGTCTAGGTTTATTGCTTATTAAAGTGCCAAGCTCTGACCGTAGCCAGAGCCTGACAGATAAGTCGTATACAGTCAAATATCAGTCATCTTTTTGGATTTGATATCGGATGATATTCCATATTCTAAAAAAGATTACAGATACAGCTACACCAAGCAACCCGGCCAGAAAAACCCATTTGAATTCAAAATCAAGCCAGTATTTCCCAAACGACCAGAATAATGTAACTCCGATCAGAAATGTGGAAACATAAGTGATAGCAGGCCAATCTCCTCTATCGGTTTTCATGTTCTTTCCTATTAATTTGCACAGCTACCACTCCTACCCGGTGCTTGAGGCAATAAACCGCTGACTTGTAATTCCTTGTGTACTAAACCGAAACCAGAACCTGATGAGAATTCCTTGCTTGTAATCAGGCGTGCATCAGCTTGAGCAAAGTCAATGCCCTGATTGGCTTTGAGATAAATGGCTGTCTCCAGGGTCTGTTGTGGGAACCAAAAAGCATTGACATATTTAGCTGCCTGGAACATCTCGTCCACGCTTGAGCCTTGAGAAGCCATCAACTCCAGCAATCCCAACATTGCCATGCCATGGTTGCAATCAGGGAAAAAGGTGGAATTATCGCAGCATGGACGGTATACCGCGGAGGCCACTTCTTCCACCCGGGCTTGTTGTTCGGATGTGAGTGGGATCAAGTCCAAGCTTGCATAGAGTTCAGTAATAGGCTTTGTTGCGAGAGTCCATCCGCCAGTGGATGCAAAGCGGTCAATCTGCCCGTCACTGTATTGAACAATTGGACCTTCCGTGAGGATCGAATTCTTATTGACAAGTCCAACGGCCCAGAAAAAATTGAGCAGAAAATGTGCGTTCGCCTGGGTGATGACAATTTGGTCATTGCGCCCATTCTTTAATATTTCAATTTCCTTGGGAGTTAAGGGATTTCCGCTATTTGCATAGATTGCGGCAAACGCGTCGTAATCAATCATGCCGCTCTCAAGCAGGCGTGGACCAAGGTTTCCATAGCGAAGTGGTAGAGCATATCCATCTGATGGGTTGATCTGCTCAGTCAGGGTCCCGAGATCGAAATCATTTCCATAGCCGGCAGTTGATGCGGATACAAGAGGTTGAATTTTAGAAATCGATTGTGAAAAGCTGTGGCCCCAAGTAATATAACCAGTTATGATTCCAAGCAAAAAGGACGCCAGAACAAGAGAAGGATATAACCATCGTTCAGCCCGATGATTTCCAATTGGTGAAACCGCATCTATGTCTTTTGTTTCAGTTTGAATATCCTTTTGATTGGAACTCGAATGTGGCATTGTATCCTCCTGAAGAATCCATAATTTGCTTGGCGAAAGATTTTAAATTTCGATTGAATTATGCGACTATTCTATGTTCGAGATAAGCGCAAGGAAGCGCATGTAGAAATAGGCAAAATGGCCTGTATTTGACTTAATACAAGCCATTTTGCGGAAAGATGATTAGCTTTATGGATGAAGAGTGATAAGTATTTTGGTCCCTTACGGGAGATTGTTATCCACGTGCACGTGAATTGTTTCATCTGGAGTTATAGGCTTGACACAAATGTAGCCGTCTCCATTCTGGTCGGCTGAAGTGCCAACGTGGCGATGATGGTGATGGTCATGATGCATAGCAGTTTCAAGAGTAAATCCTGGCGGACAGTTGCTTCCAGCATTGCTTTCTGCAAAAACAGCTGAGATCGTGAACTGGGAAAGCAGCATAACTAGTATCAGAACAAACACAGGTTTTTTAAACATCTTGTACTCCAATAAAGCGAGTGATAATTCAAGAATGTATATATCGATAATTTGTGTCTATAATTAGATGCCCTATGGCAAATACTCTATCTTATAACCGGCCTGTTCCCATTCCGCCATACCGCCTTTAAGATTCCAAATGTTTGTATATCCCGACGAGACCAATTTCTCAGCGGCTATCTGACTCATACGCCCACTGCGACAATACAAAACAATTTTGGCGCTTTTATCCGGAGGAAGTTGTAATAAGTTCTGTTCGATTTCATCATAGGGAATAGATAAATCTGTCTGAGCGATGTTTCCTGCAAATGGAATATGAACATTGATAAATATGAAATCCTTGTTCTTCAGCATTTTCGCCAGCTCATCCGCAGAGACATCTTTGTATGAGCCGCCCATAACTGAGACAGTTTCTGCAGCTATGGGTTTTGATTGGCATGCAGTAACTAACAAAGCAACAAGTACAAGGAATAAAATAAGTAATTTCTTCATATTTCTACCTATGCTCTCTGTAGTGTATGTCCACTCAAATAGCCAAGATAGGCAGGGACAAGTGGAAGCACGCAAGGCGAAAGAAACGACAGTAAACCTGCAATAATGGCAGTAAGGTAAGTCGGTGCGGCGGCAAAGAGAGCGAACTTTTCAACATAGAATCCGTGCTTGAAGGCCCAGATAGCAATTAGGCTCATTGTGTTTGTAAGCAACAAAACACCGATGATGATAATGAATATACCGCTGGCGATTTGAATGAGGCGGCGGTAGCGACCTGCGCGCTTGATCCAACCTGTGGCGCGCTCCAATCCTAAAGCCATTGCAAGAAAAGGAATACCGAGACCAAGCGAATAACCAGAGGCCAACCACATAGCCTGGCCAACTGTTTGCTGACTCAAACCCATGGTCAGGATCGCGCCGAGCGTTGCGCCAATGCACGGACTCCAGCCCGCCGCGAAAAGTATGCCCATCATACCAGAGTTAGCATATGTTCCTGCTTTGCCGTGGTAATACGTGCGTGTATCCGCATAAAA
>WNFV01002431.1_pt1 | contig 24757 bp, 25 predicted proteins | sample 5400101 | NCBI WGS metagenome assembly WNFV01 (sample SAMN13153361, study PRJNA577476) | soil metagenome | isolation source: 115 cm soil or saprolite under grassland replicate 1 | place: USA:California | collected 2016-06-15 | reverse complement strand
AGGCCGGCACGCGTGACGACGCGAAGAAGCCGGCCGCCCCCAGCGGCGGGCGCCGGTCGGGTCGAGTCGTCCAACCGCCGTCGTGGAGCCGCGTCGCGAAGCGAGGCCTGATCTTCGCTCCGCTGATGTTCATCACCGTGACGCTGCTCGGCGCGAACCTGACTCCGGCGCAGCGCGTCCTGCAGACGGTGATGCTGCTCGCCTTCTTCCTGCCGTTCAGCTACGTGATGGACTCGATCACCTACCGCATGTACCTGAAGCGCACCGGAGGCGCGGCGCAGCCTAAGAGCAAGAAGACCTAGCGCAAGAAGACCTAGCGCAAGAAGACCTAGCGTTGGGCGCTAAGCAGCCGGCCCGCCGCCGCCGCGGTAGTGGCCCGCCCCGGGCCACGGCGCGAGCAGAAGCAGCACGCGAGCGCCCTCGGGACTCGAGATCGCGCGCCGCTCGTCCGGGTCGAAGTGAAAGAGGGTCCCCGACGGAGCCTCGATCGTCTCCTGGCCGGTGTCGACGAGCGCCGTCCCCTGGAGCACCGCGACCCAGGTGTCCTCCTTTACCTGATGGTCGCCGAGCTGCTGGCCGGGCTGGATCTCGATCAGCACAGCCCGCGCCTCCACGTCGGAGTGCAGCACGACGGGTGAGCGTGTGCCCTCTGGTGTCGGGATCTCCAGGAGCTGCCAGCGATCCACGGCAGAACACGTACCCCCGCAGGGCTAGACTCAACCGCCGTGCCGCCGCTGCTGCCTGAATCTCTCATTGTCGACCGCTACCCGCTCGGGCCCGTGCAGACGAACTGCTACGTCGTTCGGGCCGAACGCGGCGCGAGCGAGGCGGTCGTCGTCGACCCGGGCGCGGCGGGCGCGCAGCTCCGCCTCGAGCTTGCGTCGATGGGAGCGAGCTGTGCCGCGATCCTCGTCACGCACTGCCACTGGGATCATCTCGGCGGCGTTGCGGAGCTGGCCGCAGGGACCGGCGCGAAGGTCTGGTTCCCCGAGGCCGAGGCCGACGTCATGCGACGGCCCGACGACTTCTATCCGGGGATCGGCGTCCGCGCCTACGAGCCGGACGTCCTGGTCACCGGCGGCGAGGAGATCGAGCTCGCCGGCATCACGTTCGAGACGATCGCCGTCCCGGGGCACTCGCCGGGACACGTCGCCTACTACGCCGAGGGCTGCCTCTTCTCGGGCGACGTCCTCTTCGCGGGGTCGGTCGGACGAGTCGATCTGCCCGGCGGCGACTGGGAGACCCTGCTCAGCTCGATCGGAACGCTGCTCGAGCGCTGCCCGCCCGACACGGCCGTCTACTCCGGCCACGGCCCGCCGACGACGCTCGGCGCCGAGCGCGCCACCAACCCGTTCCTCGCTGAGCTCCGCACGTGACGAAGTTCCAGGCGCCGCGCGGGACGCACGACGTTCTTCCGCCGGAGCAGCCGCTCTGGAGGCTCGTCACCGAGACGCTCGCCGAGGTCGCGGAGCTCTACGCGTACCGCCGAATCCAGACGCCCAACTTCGAGGACACCGAGCTCTTCTACCGCACCGCGGGCGCCGGCTCGGACATCGTCCAGAAGGAGATGTACACCTTTCAGGACCAGGCGGGCCGCTCGCTGACGCTTCGCCCGGAGGGCACCGCGCCGATCGCGCGCGCCTACCTGGAGCACGGCATGCACCGAGAGCCGCAGCCCGTGAAGCTCTACACGGTTGCGCCGATGTATCGGTACGCGGCGCCCCAGAAGGGCCGTTACCGCGAGCACTGGCAGTGCTCGGTCGAGGCGATCGGCTCCGCCGACCCGGCCGTCGACGCCGAGGTGATTCAGCTGTACACCGAGTTCGCTCGCCGCGTCGGCATCACGCAGTACGAGTTGCAGCTGAACTCGATCGGCGATCAGGCGTGCCGGCCTGCGTACGTGGAGCAGCTGGTCGCGTGGCTCGACGAGCACGCCGACGTGCTCGACGAGGAGGCGCGCGCGAAGCGATCCACCAACCCACTGCGCGTCTTCGACGTCAAGACGCCGCACGTGCGCGAGGCGTTGAAGGCAGCGCCGACGATCGGCGAGTCGCTGTGCCCCGCCTGCGAGGCGCATTTCGCCGAGGTCCGCAGCCTTCTCGACGCGTACGGCGTCTCGTACACGCTTGAGCCGACGCTCGTCCGCGGCCTCGACTACTACACGCGGAGTGTCTTCGAGTTCGTCGGGCCGGAGGAGAAGGCCCAGTCGGCGATCTGCTCGGGCGGGCGCTACGACGGGCTCGTCGAGGAGATCGGTGGGCCGCCCACGCCCGGGATCGGCTTCGGAGCGGGAATCGAGCGGGCGCTACTCGCCCTCCAGCAGGAAGGGGTCTCCGCAGAGCAGCCGCCGATCGACGTCTTCTTCGCCCAGGAAGACGGTGCGCCGCGCGAGGACGTGCTCAGGGTGATGGCCGAGCTGCGCGCGCGGGGCCTGTCGTGCGACACGGACTACGCCGGCCGTTCGCTGAAGGGGCAGCTGACCCAGGCCGGCCGCCTTCGCGCGCGCACGACGGTGATCGTGAGCGCCGACGGGACCCGTATCCGCCGCCCAGGCGAGCGCGACGTCGACGTGCCCCTCGCCGAGCTGCCCGCTAGGCTGGCGAGCCTGTGAGCTCCGTAAAGTGGCGCGATCTCGGCAGCGGCGAGCTCCGAAAGGAGCATGCCGGCCGAGTCCTGACGCTCGCGGGCTGGGCGGCCCGCCGCCGCGACCACGGCGGCCTCATCTTCGTCGACCTCCGCGACGAGAGCGGCGTCAGCCAGCTCGTGATCAACCCGGAGCGCGCCCCGGACGCGGCCAAGCTCGCGCACGCGATCCGGAACGAGTACGTCCTCCGGGCCGAGGGAGAGGTCGTCGAGCGCTCCGCCGAGACGGTCAACCCGAACATGCCGACGGGCGAGGTCGAGCTTCAGGTCAACGGGCTCGAGATCCTGTCGACGGCGCCACCCCTCCCGTTCCAGCTCGACGAGGAGGGCGTCGACGAGCAGCTGCGGATCCGCTATCGCTGGCTCGACCTGCGGCGCCCGAAGATGCAGCGCAACATCCGTACGCGCGGGCGGATGGTCTCGATCATCCGTCAGGAGATCGAGGCCGCCGGCTTCATCGACATCGAGACGCCGATCATGGCCAAGCCGACTCCGGAGGGCGCGCGGGACTTCCTCGTGCCGACCCGTCTGCAGAAGGGCCGCTTCTTCGCCCTCCCGCAGTCGCCGCAGATCTACAAGCAGCTACTCGCGATCTCGGGATTCGAGCGCTACTACCAGATCGCCCGCTGCTTCCGTGACGAGGACCTGCGCGCCGATCGGCTGCAGGAGCTCACGCAGCTCGACGTCGAGATGGCCTTCCCGGATCGGGAGGAGCTGTTCGCGCTGGTCGAGCGGATCGTCGCCCGGATCTGGCGCGAGCTGCGCGGCGTCGAGCTCGAGACTCCCTTCGCGCGGCTCACCTGGGAGGAGGCCGACCTGCGCTTCGGCTCCGACAAGCCCGACCTGCGCTTCGGGCTCGAGATCCAGGACGCGACCGAGATCACGCGCGCCTCGGAGTTCGGCGTCTTTGCGAACGCCCCGGCGGTCCGGTACATGGTCGTGCCGGGGGAGCTCTCCCGCGGCGATCTCGCCAGGCTCGAAGAGGTCGCGAAGGAGTGGGGCGCGAAGGGCCTCGCGTACATCGTCTTCGACTCGGGCGGAGCGCCGCGGTCGCCGATCGCGAAGTTTCTGTCGGAGGACGAGCTGGAGGCGTTCAGGGCGCCCGGCTCGACCGTCCTCTTCGGCGCGGACGAGCCGGCGATGGTCTCCCGCGTCCTCGGCGCGCTGAGGCTCCACCTCGGCCGCGAGCTGGGATTGATCGACCCCGATGCGTGGAAGTTCCTCTGGGTGACCGACTTCCCGATGTTCGAGTGGGACGAGGACGAGCAGCGGTGGAGCGCGGTGCACCACCCGTTCACGCGGCCGACGGACGAGGGGAAGGCGCTGCTCGACACCGATCCGGGCGCGGCGAAGGCGATCGCGTATGACCTGGTCGGCAACGGGATGGAGCTCGCGGGCGGCTCGTTCAGGATCCACGAGGCCGACCTGCAGGAGAAGGTGTTCGATCTGCTGCGAATCTCGCCCGCGGAGCAGCGCGAGAAGTTCGGGTTCCTGCTCGACGCGCTGGCGATGGGAGCGCCGCCCCACGGCGGGGTCGCCTCGGGGATCGATCGCATGTCGATGGCGCTGCTCGACGAGCCCTACATCCGCGACACGCTGGCGTTCCCTAAAAATCAAGCGGGCGTCGACCCGATGACCGGCGCGCCGACGGCCGTCACTGCCGAGCAGCTCGACGAGCTCGGGATCGCGGTCGTCGCGGCCGAGGAGTAGCCCGGGTGCCGGACGGTCGCTCGCTCCGGTTCACCCTCGAGGCCGTCGCGATCGTCGCGCTCGCCGTCGTGCTGGGCCTCGCGGACGTGCGGCCGGTGGCGATCGGGATCGTGATGGGCCTCGGGTGGGCGATCGTGGCGCTCGTCGAGTGGCTCTCCTGGCGCGATGTGCCGCATTACGGCTCGGGCTCGCCGCCGCGCTACCACCTGCCGCCGCTCCCGTTGCCGCCGCCGCACGACGTCGAGCAGCGCGCGTCCGCTCTGGGCTACCCGCACCTGCGCGAGGTCGAGGCGCCCGGCTGGATCGCGCCTGCCGAGCTCCGCGCCGAGGTGATCGGCGCCTGGCCGGTCGCGGCTCGTCCCGCCGAGTTCGAGCCCGAACCCGAACCGGTGCTCGCGCACCCGCAGCCCGAACCCGAGCCGGAGCCGGAGCAGCAGGTGCCAGAGTTCGCGCCCGCCGGCGCTGCCGACGATCCCTGGTACGTGCAGCAGCTCCCGGCGGAGCCCGCGGCGTCGAACGGCGCCGAGCGGCTGGCCGTCTACCGCCTCGACCCGTTCGCCGAGCCGATCGCCCGGCGGCGCCTCTGGCGTCGCGGCACACGCGAGCCGGAGCCGACTGCGCAGCTGCCGGTGCTCCCGCACCACTCGCGGCCGCCGCGGCCGGGCGTGTAGTGCCCCATCCAGCACTGCACCCCGGCTTCTGGTCCGCGATCACGCGGCGCCATGAAAGCCGGACGCGCCCGGGGTGCTTTCGCGCGGACGGTGCCTTCCTCTCGGAGCGAAGCTCCGAAGGAAAACCACCCTCGACCCAGAAACTCAGGCTGCATTACTGGATGGGGCACTAGCGGTGAGGGATCGCTTCCGGCGCATGCTCGTGCTCGGGGTGGTCGCGGTGCTCGCGGCCGGCATCGCGGTGGCGGTCGACAAAGGACGCGGCCGAGGCGCCGGGAAGCTGCCCGACCCGGCGGCCACCTGGTACACGGCGTACGCGGGGGTCCGGGCACCGGCGAGGTACGGCACGCAAACCGCCTGCGGCCAGGTGATCGGCCCGGCCGCGGAGGGCGTGGGACATCCCGTCCTGCCGTGCGGCGTCAAGCTCTACGTCTCCTTCGGCGGCGCGACTGTGCTGACCGAGGTGATCGACCGCGTCCCGAACGTCGCGCCGCGCGAGTTCGACCTCACGTCCGCCCTCGCCGAGCGCCTCGGGGTGCGCACGACGGCGCAGATCCGCTGGACGTACGCGCGCGTCCGCTGACACGCGCGGGTGTTGCCCGGTGCGCCGTGACCTCGGCTACTCTGGCGCCCGGTGCTCGACCCCGTTCGTGTCTCGCGCCAACAATGTAGAACCAACACTCCGTGAAAGGGAGCCCGATTCGAGTCCGAGGCGCCTAGCGTCAGAGCCGAGACGGCACCCACCTGGTATGTGCCAGGTTCACATCTGGTGTGAGGCAGCGGCGGGGTGGGGCACCTTTTTGAATTTGCGATCGCAATTAGGGGGACGCAAGCTTCCCCTGCTGATCGAAGCTGGGGAACCACGGAGGTTCCCCACGCGGCCCCCTCCTGAGGCCACCCACAGCCGTCGTGTGCCTGTGGCCGCCAAAGCCGGCCTCCGGCGGAATTGGGAGTTTGGCTAGGGCCGGCTCGTGTCACCGCCGCTGACGGGATAGTCCGAGCCCTTCATGCGCATCTGCGTGCGAGCTCGGGGTCTTTCTCGTGCCCGCGTCCGCAGAATCGGCACGAAGTTGTCACAGACACGTGCGCTCTTCCCCGCTAGGCTCGAAGTAGGGCGGGGGCACGGGGAGCCCCTTCGTTACCGCTTGTGGGTCCAACTAGGGCGGATTTCGGCCTTGGCGGTTGTCCGGCAGGCGCTAGCCTGATTCGCATGATCGAGGTCGTCGGAGATTCGGCACGTGGTTGTGACTGGGCGCTTGTCCGCTTGACGGTCGACGGCGGCCGCATCGTCAGCGCTGACGCGCCGGGGCTCGACCGGCCGCTCGTTGGCTTGACGCTGCTCGAGGCTGCAGCGGTCGGCGGTGAGACGCTCGCTGTCGACGCGCTCGCCAACGCGCTCGGGCCGATCTTTCGGTCCGAGCCGGACGCAGGGCGGGTCGCGGTCGCGATGAGCGGTGGGGTCGACAGCGCCGTTGCGCTGCTTCGCGCAGGACCGAAGGCGATCGGCGTCACGTTGCGCCTGTGGCTCGACCCGGACGGGCCGGACTCCGAGCGGGCGTGCTGCTCGCCGGAGGCGGTGCTCGCTGCTCGCGCGACCTGCCACGCCCTCGGGATCCCGCACGTCACGCTCGACCTGCGCGAGGAGTTCCGCCGTGCCGTGGTCGAGCCGTTCGTCCGCGGGTACGCACGCGGCGAGACGCCGAACCCCTGCACGCGCTGCAACGGCAGCTTCCGCTTCGCCGAGCTGCTTGCGTTTGCGCGCCGAGCGGGCGCCGCCCGTCTCGCGACAGGTCATTACGCCCGCATCGTCGAGCACCGTGGCCGTCGGCTCCTCGCACGCGCAGTCGACGACGCCAAGGATCAGTCGTACATGCTCGCCCGGCTCGATCCCCGTCTGCTGCCGCGCGTCTGGTTCCCGCTCGGCGCGCAGGCGAAGGCCGAGACGCGTGCGGAAGCGACACGAGCCGGACTGGCGGTCGCGGACCGGCTCGAGAGCCAGGAGGCGTGCTTCCTGGCCGGTGACGACTACCGCGCATTCCTCGAGCGCCGCGGCTTCGAGGCGGCCGAAGGACCGATCGTCGACGGCCAGGGCCGGGAGCTCGGCCGTCATCACGGCCATTGGCGGTTCACGCCCGGCCAGCGCCGCGGCCTCGGCGTGTCTGCGCCGGAGCCTCTCTACGCGATCGAGACACGTGCTGCCGGCAACGTCGTCGTCGTCGGGCCGCGCAGCGCCCTCGCGCGCCGAAGCGTGACGGCGCGTGGACGCCTGTACGTGCCCGCGACGCGCGTCGAGGCGAAGGTGCGGTACCGCTCGCCGGCCGTCCCTGCCGTCGTCGAGCCGACCCCGACCGGCTTCCGGCTGACGCTCGCCGAGCCCGTCTACGGCGTCGCGCGCGGGCAGGCGGCCGTCCTGTACGAGGACGGGGTCGTGGTCGGTTCGGGGTTGGTTACGAGCGCCAACGACACGTAGGATCGAAAATCCGTGTCTCTAGTGGCGTTCCAGTGGAGCGACGTCGCGTACGCGTCGCTCAGCGTGTTCCTGCTGGCCGTGGGCCTCGGCCTCGGGTATGCGTTCTTCCGGCTCGCCGGGGCGCTCGGCCGCCTCTCGTCGTTCATCCGCGGTACCGAGCGCGAGCTGCTGCCCGTCATCAACAAGGTCGGCGGCTCCGTGGACCGCGTCAACAAGCAGCTCGACAAGGTGGACTTGATGACCGACAGCACGGTCGACGCGGTCGAGAACGTCGATTCTGCGGTGCGCGCCGTGAGCTTCGCCGTTCGGCGGCCAGTCCAGAAGCTCGCAGGCGTGGCCGCAGGCGTCTCGCACGGCGCGGCGACGCTGAGGGTGAAGCGCGACTGGCGCGAGGCGCTCCGCGTCGCGAAGGAGGCGGCGGCGCGCCGGGAACGAGATCTCGAAGAGGAGCTGAGAGTCAAGCACGAGGGGTAGGTCGAGCCGATGAATAGCGCCATCACGCTGACCCTGCGGCCAGCGCGCGCGTTTCCCGACGTCGCGCAGCTCGTCCTGGGCGGCCTCGTCGCGCGGCTCCACCTCACCGTCGAGCAGCTGGAGGACCTCGAGATCGCGCTCGGCGAGCTGCTTGCGCGTCAGGACGACGAGTCGCCGCTGACGGTCGCGCTGACCTTCGACGACGAGCGCCTGGAGGCCGACATCGGTCCGCTCGACCACGAGTCGGTGGCCACGGAGCTCGAGGACCGCGAAGGGCTGGGCCTGCGGCGGGTGCTCGGAGCGCTCGTCGACGACGTCGAGCTCGTCATGCGCGAGGACGGCGGCTGGCTGCGGCTCACGAAGACGCTCGCTCTCGAGGCCGCATGACGATCGACTCGGAACGGGAGCTGATCCGGCGCTACCGCCACGACGGGGATCTCTCGGCCCGCGAGCGGCTGATCGAGCACCACATGCCGCTCGTCCAGTCGCTCGCCCGCCGCTACGCGAACCGGGGCGAGCAGCTCGAGGACCTCGTCCAGATCGGAGCGATCGGGCTGATCAAGGCGATCGACCGCTTCGATCCGCAGCGCGGCGTCGCCCTGACGACGTACGCGATGCCGACGATCATCGGCGAGATCAAGCGCCACTTCCGCGACCGCGGCTGGGCGGTGCGTGTGCCCCGCGGGCTCCAGGAGCTCGGCATGCGCGTCAGCCGCCTGGTCGAGCAGCTGACCGTCGAGCTCGAGCGCTCGCCGACGATCGCGGAGCTCGCCAAGGCCGCGGGCGTCGGGGAGGAGGAGGTCCTCGAGGCTCTCGAGAGCAGCCGCGCGTACGCTTCCGTCTCGCTCACGTCACCCGAGAGCGACGAGGAGGAAGGCGATCCCTTCGAGGCGATCGGCGGCGACGACCCGGCCTACCTCGTCTCCGAAGATCGCGCGACGCTTGCTCCCGGCTTCGCGGTGCTCGACCAGCGCGAGCGGCGGATCATCCTGCTGCGCTTCTACGCCGGGCTGACCCAGTCGCAGATCGCGGCCCGCATCGGCATCTCGCAGATGCACGTCTCCCGCCTGATCCGGCGGGCGCTCGAGCGCCTTCGGATCGAGCTCGGCGTCGAAGAGCAAGCTTCGCGTAGCCCGGGTCGTTAACCAACCCGCCCGTACAATCCGACCGATGCGGACGACGGCCGAGCTGCGCGAGGGGTTTCTGTCCTTCTTCGAGGAGAAGGGCCATCTCCGCCAGCCGTCGGCGTCGCTGATTCCGCGCGCGGACGACCACTCTACGCTGCTCACGACGGCCGGGATGCAGCCGCAGATGCCGTACTTCCTCGGCCGCGAGCCGCCGCCCGCGCCGCTGACGACGACGGTGCAGAAGTGCTTCCGCACGCCCGACATCGACGAGGTCGGACTCGACGGGACGCACCTCACGTTCTTCGAGATGCTCGGCAACTTCTCGTTCGGCCAGTACTTCAAGCCAGGGGCGATCGAGTTCGCGACCGAGTTCATCCGCGAGCGGATGAAGCTCGACTGGGATCGGGTCTGGGTCAGTGTCTTCGCCGGCGACCCGCAGCTGAAGCTCGGCCCCGACGAGGTCGCGATCGAGCTCTGGGAGAAGATCGGGATGCCGGCCGAGCGGATCGTGCTGCTGCCGGCCTCCGAGAACTTCTGGTCGGTCGGCGGTCCCGGCCCGTGCGGGCCCGACTCGGAGATCTACTGGGACTGGGGCGAGGAGCACGGCTGCAGGCAGCCGGACTGCAAGCCGGGCTGCACGCGCTGCGAGCGCTTCCTCGAGTTCTGGAACCTCGTCTTCATGGAGTTCGAGCTGCACGCGGACGGGACGCTGACGCCGCTCCCGAAGCAGAACATCGACACCGGGCTGGGGCTCGAGCGCGGCGCGGCGATCCTCCAAAACGTGATGTCGGTCTACGAGACCGACGGCTACCAGGAGATCATGCGCTGGATCGCCGAGCAGTCGGGTGTCGCGTACGGCGACTCGCCAGAGGCGACGAAGGCGCACCGCGTGCTCGCCGATCACGGCCGCGGGATGACGTTCCTCGTCGGCGACGGGGTCACCCCGTCGAACGAGGGCCGCGGCTACGTGCTGCGGCGGATCATCCGCCGCGCCGTTCTGCAGGCGCACCGGATCGGGCTCACCGACGTCTACCGCCTGCCGGCCGTCGTGATCGCGCAGATGGAGGCCGCGTATCCGGAGCTGCGCGAGCACGCAGGCGAGATCGAGCGGATCGTTCGCGCCGAAGAGGAGCGGTTCACCGAGACGCTCGAGCGCGGAACGAAGCTCTTCGCCGAGCTCGCTGGGCGGGAGACGATCTCGGGTGAGGAGGCGTTCACGCTCCAGGCCACGTACGGCTTTCCGATCGAGCTCACGGTCGAGCTCGCCGAGGAGCGAGGGCAGGCGGTCGACGTCGACGGCTATCAGGTCGAGATGGAGCGTCACCGCGAGATCTCGCGGGCCGGCGGCGAGCGCGGCGAGCTGCAGCGCGCCGCCGAGTTCGCGCGGCAGGCCGGCTTCAAGACCGAGTTCGTGGGCTACGAGAAGACGGAGGCGCTCACCCAGATCGGCGCGCTCGAGGAGCTCGAGGACGGCCTGTTCCTTGCCAAGCTGCGCGAGTCGCCGTTCTATCCCGACGGCGGCGGCCAGGTCTCGGACGTGGGCTTCATCGAGAACGAGGAGACCGGCGCTCGCGCGGAGCTGCGGGCCGCCTACAGGCTGGGCGACGACCAGGCGCTCCTGTTCGAGGGCAACGGTTCTACGGCGGGTGACAGGGTGCGCGCGGTCGTGCCATGGGGGGTCCGCTTCCCGACGATGGCGAACCACACCGGCACGCACCTCCTCCACCAGGCGTTGCGCGACGTGCTCGGCGAGCACGTGAAGCAGGCGGGGTCGGCGGTGCGGCCCGACAAGCTCCGGTTCGACTTCACGCATCCGCAGGCGCTGACGCCGGAGGAGCGCGCCGACGTCGAGCGCCGAGTCAACGAGAAGGTGTTCGAGAACCTGCCCGTACGGACGTTCGTCACGCCGATCGAGGAGGCGCGGAAGCTCGGGGCGATGATGCTCTTCGGCGAGAAGTACGGCGAGGAGGTGCGCGTCGTCGAGATTCCCGGCTACTCGACGGAGCTGTGCGGCGGCACCCATGTCCGCTCGACTGGCGAGATCGGGCCGTTCGTGATCCTCTCCGAGGCGTCGGTGGGCGCCGGCGCCCGCCGGATCGAGGCACTGACCTCCGGCGAGGCGTACGCGTACCTCCACGGCCAGGCGATCGAGGCCGAGCAGCTCCGGGGCGAGGTCGAGCACCTCAAGCGCGAGCTGAAGCGCAAGCCGACAGCGGCCGCGCCTGCAGCCGCCGACCGGGTCGGCGAGCTGCTCGAGCGCAAGCGGGAGGTCGGCGGCGTCACCGTCGTCACGGCCGAGGTGGACGGGCTCGACGCGGACGCGCTCCTCGACCTCTCCGACCGGATCAAGCAGAAGGCGTCCCCGGCCGCGGTGGTGCTCGGCGCGCGCGTGGACGGGAAGGTGCATCTGGTGGCGAACTTCGACCAGGCCGTGGCCGAGCGTGTGAGCGCCTCCGATGTCGTCAAGCAGGCCGCCGCGCTCGTCGGCGGCGGCGGCGGCGGCCGGCCGACGATGGCGCGCGCCGGGGGCACCGAGCCGGAGAAGCTCGGCGAGGCGATCGCCGCGGCCGAGCAGGCCCTGCTCACCGCGCTCGGGTGAAGGTCCTCGCGCTCGACTACGGCCGTGCGCGGACGGGTGTCGCGGTCTCGGACCCGACCGGCACGCTCGCCAAGCCGCTCGGCGTCATCGAGTACGTCGACGACGAGGACGGGCTGGAGAAGCTGCTCACCGTGATCCGGATCGAAGAGCCGGACCGGATCGTGGTCGGCCTCCCGCTGACGCTTCGCGGCGCCCACGGGGAGCAGGCGCGCGAGACGGAGAGCTTCGTGCAGAACCTCCGCGAACTCGTCGAGGTTCCGGTCGTGCTCTACGACGAGCGCTTCACGACGAGGCTTGCGGAGGGGGGCGGGACCGCGCCCGAGGATGCCCGCGCCGCTGCGCACCTGTTGTCGAGCTACCTCGAGCGTGCGGGCAGAGACTCGTGAGTCGGGCCGGAAGAGTCGCCGCGCTCGTGGTCCTGGTGTTCTTGCTCGGTCTCGTCGGCGCGGGGGCAGCGCTCCTCGCGCGGCTCGCCGGCGATGACGAGCCGGCGGCGACGACGACGCTCGCTGCGCCGCCGAGGCCGCTGCGGATCGTGTTTCCGGAGGGGTTCACCCGCACGGAGATGGCCGCGCGCGTGACCGCGGTGAACGAGATCGCGAAGCGGAGGCGGCACGTCCAGCCGCGGCTGTCCGAGCTCGCGTATCTCCGCGCCACGGCACGGTCGAAGCTTCCGGCCAGGTTCGCGGGCGACGGCAAGCGGCGATCGCTCGAGGGCTTCCTCTTTCCGGCGACGTACGAGTTTCTGCCGGCCACGACGTCGACGCAGCTCGTGCGGAAGCAGCTTTCCGCGTTCCGACGCGCGTGGGCGAAGCTCGACCTCGGCTACGCGAGGTCGCGGAACCTGACCGGCTACGACGTCCTCATCATCGCCTCGATGATCGAGAAGGAGGCCGTCGCGCCCGAGGAGCGAAAGCTCATCGCGGCCGTGATCTACAACCGGCTGAAGGCGGGGATGGCGCTCGGAATCGACGCCACGATCCGCTACGGCCTCAACGTGCCCGGGACGCAGGCTCTACGGCAGTCGCAGCTGGACGACCCGAACCCCTACAACACGCGAATCCACCGCGGCCTGCCCCCGACGCCGATCGCGAACCCGGGCCTCCCGTCGCTGCGCGCCGCAGCTCATCCGGCGCGCGTCGGCTATCTCTACTTCGTGCGCAAGCCCGACAAGGTGCACCACTTCTTCACCGCGAGCTATCGCGACTTCGTCAACTACAAGAACGCGCACGGATACTGACTTTTCCGCCCGCGTGCCCGCCGGGGCACCCCATCCCACCACCCACTGCCGATCCTATCGACGAAAATCGCGCGGGTGTGTGCCAACTTCGAAACAAAAGCGTGACGGGCTTGATCGACGGCGAGACGCGCGTCGTCGCGCTGCTCGGGCATCCGGTCTCCCACTCGCTCTCTCCGCGGATGCAGAACGCGGCCTTCGCAGCGCGTGGGCTCAACTGGGCGTACGTAGCCCTCGACGTTGCGCCTGAGCGGGTCGAGCAGGCCGTCAGCGGGCTCGAGGCGCTCGGCTTTGCGGGCGCGAACGTCACGATCCCGCACAAGCGCGCGGTCGCGCTCATGTGCGACGAGCTCGACGAGGCGGCCGACCGCGCGGGCTCGGTGAACACCCTCGTCTTTCGCGACGGGCGACTGTACGGGTCGAGCACCGACGGGCTTGCGGTCACCGAAGCGATCCAGCCGGCGAGGCGAGCGGTGATGCTCGGCGCCGGCGGGGCCGCGAGCGCAGTCGTCTCAGCGCTCGAGCATGCCGGTATCGAGGTTCGCATCCACACCCGGAAAGGCGAGTGGCCGCCGCGGGCCGACGACGCGGACCTGATCGTCAACGCCACTCCCGTCAAGGACGAGCTCCTGCTCGAGCCGCGGCCGGAGCAGCAGGTCGTCGACCTCGCCTACAACGCGGACGGCAGCCCGACGGCGCTCGTGTCAGCCGCGCGGGCAGTGGGGTGCGCGGTGGTCGTCGACGGGCTCGAGGTGCTCGTTCGCCAGGGCGCCGCGTCGTTCGAGCGCTGGACGAGCGTCCCGGCGCCAGTCGACGTGATGCGCGCGGCCGTGCGAGTAGGCTGACGCCCATGTCTCTCGAGCTCGTCACCGCGGGCGAATCGCACGGCCCGGCGCTCGTCGCGGTCGTCACCGGTCTGCCGGCGGGACTCGAGCTCGACCGGGAGAAGATCAACCACGACCTCTGGCGTCGTCAGCAAGGGTATGGCCGCAGCCCGCGCCAGAAGCTCGAGACGGATCAGGTCGAGGTGCTTTCCGGACTCCGCCACGGGCACACGCTCGGCACGCCGCTGACCCTCGTCGTCCCCAACCGCGACCACAAGAACTGGACGTGGGGAATGAGCGCATGGCCGCCCGAAGGGGAGAAGCAGGGCAAGGGGACGAAGGCCGTCACGCTGCCGCGACCGGGGCACGCCGATCTCGCCGGCGTGCTCAAGTACGGGTTGGCAGACGTCCGAGACGCCCTCGAGCGCGCGAGCGCGCGTCACACCGCGTCGTTCGTCGCCGCCGGCGCGGTAGCGAAGGCGTTGCTCGCGAGCATCGAGACCGAGATCTCGAGCTCCGTCGTCGAGGTCGGCGGCGACCGAGACGACCTCGAGGGCGCGATCGACGCGGCGCGCAAGGATCGCGACACGCTGGGCGGCGTCGTCGAGGTGCGCGTCGCGGGCGTGCCTCCGGGCCTCGGCTCGTACGCGACACGCGCGGACCGCCTCGACGGACGGCTCGCCTGGGCGCTGATGAGCATCCAGGCGGTCAAGGGCGTCGAGGTCGGTGACGGGTTCGAGCTGGCGCGCGTCCGCGGCTCGGAGGCGCACGACGAGATCTTCCCCGGCCTCGCCCGGCAAACGAACCGAGCCGGCGGGATCGAGGCGGGGATCTCGAACGGCGAGGAGATCGTCGTCCGGGCGGCGATGAAGCCGCTGCCGACGCTGATGAAGCCGCTGCGATCGGTCGACCTCGAGACGGGAGAGGCGGACGTGGCTCTCGTCGAGCGGTCAGACGTCGCCGCCGTCGAGGCGCTGGCCGTCGTCGCCGAAGCGGCGGTGGCCTGGGAGCTCGCCCAGCTCGCGCGGGACAAGTTCGGCGGCGACGCGATCGGCGACTTCGTCGGCGCCTGGCGCGCGTACCTCGAGCGCATCCCATGGCAACGCACGCGCTAGAGCACCACGTCGCGCTCATCGGCTTCATGGGCGCCGGCAAGACGACGCTCGGCCTGCAGCTCGCCGACCGGCTCGGCCGCCGCTTCTTCGACCTCGACGAGGAGATCGAGCGGAGTCTGGGCCGGACGATCTCGGAGCTCTTCGCGGAACGGGGGGAGGCAGGGTTCCGGGTGCTCGAGGCCGAGCAGACGCTCGGCGTGCTCGCGAACGAGCCGCCGGCCGTGCTGGCGCTCGGCGGTGGTGCGCTCGAGACGCCGGCGGTGCGGGAGGGGCTTCGTGCGCACGCTCTGACGGTGCTGGTCGAGGTCGACGTCGAGGTTGCCTGGGAGCGAGTCGCGGGCACCGATCGTCCGAACGCGCGCGACCCTGAGCGCTTCCGCGCGCTGTACGAGCAAAGACGTGCGCTCTACGACGAGTGCGCCGACGCGCGGGTGGCCAACCTCGAAGACGGAGTGCTCGCCGCCGCGGGCATCCATGTCGGCCTCGGCGCCCTCGAGCAGCTCGGCGAGCTGATCCCCGGACGGGGACGGCTCGCCCTGGTAGCCGACGCGCACGTCGCCGGGATCTACGGGCCGGCGGTGCAGGTCGCGCTGCGGCCGCGGCTCGCTTCGATCCACGAGCTGCCGGAGCGGGAGGAGGCCAAGACGATCGGCGCCGTCGAGCGGCTGTGGCGGGAGCTACGGCTCGACCGCGACGAGACGATGGTCGCGCTCGGCGGCGGCTGCACGACTGACCCGGCGGGCTTTGCAGCAGCTACCTACCTCCGGGGCCTGCCGTGGGTGGCGGTGCCGACGACGCTCGTCGGCCAGGTCGACGCCGCGATCGGCGGCAAGACGGGGATCAACCTGAAGGAAGGGAAGAATCTCGTCGGCGCTTTCCACTGGCCCGCGCGGACCGTGATCGACCCCGGCGCGCTCGAGACGCTCTCCGAGCGGGAGCGGCTGGAGGGGATGTCCGAGGTCGTCAAGACCGGGCTGCTGGCGGGCGAGCCCCTGTGGGAGCTGCCCGTGCCCGAGCTCGTGCGGCGCTGCGCCGCCTACAAGGCCGGTGTCTGCCTTCGCGATCCGCGCGAGGCCGGCGAGCGCGCGATCCTCAACCTCGGCCACACGTTCGCGCACGCGCTGGAAGCAGGCTCGGCGCACGGCGTCACGCACGGGGAGGCCGTCGCGCTCGGCCTGCTGGCGGCGCTCCGCCTGTCCGGCCTCGACGCGCAGGTGCCCTTCGTCGAAGACGTGCTCCACCCGCGGCCGGTGCGCGCCGACCGCGACCTGGCGTGGGCGGCGCTCAACCGGGACAAGAAGCGCGCCGCCGGGCGCACCCGCCTCGTCCTCCTCGACGCGCCCGGGCAGCCGCGCCGCGGCGTCGAGCTCCCGGACGACGACGTGCGCCGCGAGCTGGACCGGCTCATCGCAGGCTGACCAGCCGGGTAGAGTCGGACCCGTGCAGGTCCACGTCCTGAACGGCGCGAACCTCGACGTCCTCCACCGCCGCGACCCGGGGCTCTACGGCGGGCTTTCGCTCGGCGAGCTCGAGACGCGCATCTACACCTGGGCCCGCGAGCTCGGCTGCACCGTCGTTTGCCGGCAGACCAACAGCGAGGGCGAGTACATCGACTGGCTCCACGACGCGCTCGACCTGCGGGACGACGGCGGCGTGATCGTGAACCCAGGCGCCTGGACGCACTACAGCTACGCGATCCGCGACGCCGTCGAGCTGATCACCGTCCCCGTCGTCGAGGTGCACCTCTCGAACATCGAGGAGCGCGAGGAGTGGCGGCGGCACTCGGTGCTCGGCGAGCTGGCGACGAAGCGGATCGTGGGGAAGGGGCCAGACGGCTACCGCGAGGCGCTCGAGTTTCTCGTGGGGTCGCAGGGATGAGTCGTATCGAGCGGCTGCGCGGGTCGCTCGAGGAGCCGCTGCTCGTCACCGCGCCCGCCAACGTCCTCTATCTCACGGGGTTCCACAGCTCGAATGCGGCCCTGCTCGTCGAGGCCGAACGGGTGCGGCTCTTCACCGACTTCCGCTACGCCGACGCGGCGCGGTCGGTGGGCGGGGTCGAGCCGGTCGAGACGAAGCGGGCCCTCTTCACGTCGCTCGCGGAGCTCCTCGAGGGGAAGATCGCGTTCGAGGCCGACGCAGTCACTTATGCCGCTTATCGCACGCTGGCCGACGCGGGACTCGACCTGGTGCCTCGCCGCGGGATCGTCGAGGCGCTCCGCGCGGTCAAGGACGCGCAGGAGCTCGCCCTGATCACGCACGCCTCGGAGATCGCGGACGCGGCTTTCGCCGACCTGCTCGAGGAGCCCTGGATCGGCCGAACCGAGCGGGAGCTCGCGTGGCGGCTCGAGCAGCATCTCCACGAGCGCGGGGCGGAGAAGCCTGCGTTCCCGTCCATCGTCGCCGCCGGACCGAACAGCGCCCGACCCCACGCCGAGCCGGGCGAACGTGTCATCGAGGCAGATCAGTTGGTGATCGTCGACTGGGGCGCCACGGTCGGTGGCTACTCGTCCGACTGCACGCGAACCGTCGCGACCGGGGATCTGCCCGACGAGCTCGCACGCGCCTACGAGGTCTGCCTCGACGCGCAGCTCGCCGCCGTAGCGGGCGTCCGCGCCGGGGTGGGTGGGATGGAGGCGGACGGGATCGCACGCGAGCGGATCGCGACCGCGGGCTTCGGCGAGGCCTTCGGCCACGGTCTTGGGCACGGCGTCGGCCTGCTCGTCCACGAGGCACCGCGTCTCTCGACCGAGTCGGCGGACACGCTCGTGCCGGGCAACGTCGTCACGATCGAGCCGGGGATCTATCTCGAGGGCTTCGGCGGCGTGCGAATCGAGGACCTCGCAGTCGTGCGCGAGGACGGCGTCGACGTGCTCACGTCGCTCCCGAAAGAGCTCGTCACCGTTAGGTGAAGCCCATGGCCGTTTCGGCCATGTCCCGGTGTCAGACCAGGGTGACAGAACCGTCACGACATCGAGCCGGAACTGTAAAACCCCTGCACACGCGACCGAAACGCACTGTCCGAAACCGACATGTCCGGGTGTCAGACCAGCGTCACAAGAGTGTGACGGCCTCCCGGGCGGAGGGGTCGTGGTCGGCTAGGCTTGGCCCGCGATGGCCGAGACCGTCTCGACGAACGAGTTCAAGAACGGCATGCACATCGAGCTCGAGGGCTCCGTCTGGCGGATCGTCGAGTTCCAGCACGTCAAGCCCGGCAAGGGCGGCGCGTTCGTCCGCACGAAGCTGAAGGCGGTCGACTCCGGCTCCGTCGTCGACAAGACGTTCCGGGCCGGAGAGAAGTTCGCGCGGGTCTTCACCGAGGTGAAGAACATGCAGTACCTGTACGACGACGGCAGCGAGGCGGTCTTCATGGACGAGGCCACGTACGAGCAGCTCTCCTTGCCGCACAAGTCCGTCGGGGACGAGCTTCCCTATATCGCGCCGACGAGCTCGGTGCAGATCTTTTTCGTCGGCGGCAAGCCGTCCGGGATCCAGCTGCCCGCGTCAGTCGAGCTCCGTGTCACCGACACCGAGCCGGGAGTAAAGGGCGACACGGTCTCGAACGTCACGAAGCCCGCAACGCTCGAGACCGGCGCGGTCGTCCAGGTGCCGCTCTTCGTGAACGTGGGCGACCGGATCAAGGTCGACCCCCGCGAGGGGCGCTACATCTCACGCGCGTAGCGCCCCCGCGGAAGTCGGATCGCTACGGCAGCCGCTCCACGTCGACCATGACGTCGGACTGCTGGTGCGGCGGGTTGTTCCCTTCGACGTTCGGCTCGGCGAACCGCTCGTCCGTCCAGAACGGCAGCGCCGTCCGCGCGGTCGTGTCGAGTGCGTTGTAGTCCCCGATGAAGAACCCGAGCCGGAAGCCGAGGTCCGGATTCGACGAGACCTCTGTCACACGGCTGATGTCGAACGAGGCGCCGCCGTTGGTCGAGACCGCAAGCGAGGTGTCGATCAGCTTCGGCGGCGTGTACTGCCGGTCGAAGTAGGCAATCGCGACGACTCCGTTCGGGTTGACCGAGAGCCACGGGAAGAACTGGTCGTCGACCGAGTGCCCGGTGACGTTGAGCGGCGGCGACCAAGTTCCTCCTCCGTCCGTCGACTTCGACACGAAGACGTCGGTGTTGGTGTCAGTAGCTGTGCCGTTTCGGTTGTCGGCCCAGGTCAGGTAGAGGCTCCCGCTCCTGGGATCCAGGTCGAGGTTCCCGTTCGCGTTCACCCTCGCGCACATCTCGTCCAGCGTCTGGCTACCGAGGCACACCGGATAGGTTCCCGGCCCGTCGACGACGCCGGTGACCCTTACGGGCGCCGAGAAGGTCTGCCCGCCGTCGGTGGACTTGACGACCAAGTACTGGTTCGTGATGCCGGAGACGTTGAAGTTCTCGAACGCAACGTAGAGGGCGCCGGTTCGCGGATCCACGACCGGGCTCGCGAACTGGTCGTCGTCGCACGCCGGTGCATCCTGATCGCCTAGCTGCGGAGTGCAGAGCGCCGCGGACGAGCCGGAGATCTCCTGCGGAGACGACCAATGCCTTCCCTGGTCGTCCGAATACGACAGATAGATCGGGGCCTCCACGTACGAGTCGCCCGCCGGGCCGAGGTCGAATCTGCCCCACGCGACGTACAAACGATCGTGGGTCACGAAGGCCGGGTCAGTCCCGGGGACGAGCGCAACGCCGGCAGGGCGAAGGCCGGCGGTCATCGAAACCTTGTCGTGGAAGATCTGGCAATCGGCGGGTCCGCCGTTGTGGACGACGATGCCGTCACCGACGACGAGCCCAGTGCCCGCCGACGCGCCATCCACCGGCACGCTCCACGTGACGCCCTTGTCGATCGAGCGGATTACGCCGATGTACGAATCGCAGTCCGCCCGTCCGAACGAGATGAAACCGGCGTAGGCGGTGCCGGCGCCGTCGAATGCGATCACCGGGTCGCCTGAACCAAGCATGCGCCGGTCCGGGGTGATGATCTGACGGGCGCGGTGGCTGTAGGGCCAGGTGCGCCCGCCGTTGAACGAGGCGTAGATCCCCAGCACCGAGTCGACGGCGGCCTCGTAGTCGTTCGCGCCGCCGATCACGTTGCTCGGATCGGTCGGGTTGACGGCGATCGAGGTCTCGTTCTGGGGGAGGCCCTCGCCGCTTCCGAACTGCTGGGTGGGATTGGCCTTGTTGTCGCCGTTCACCTGGATGTCGTCCGAGGCAACGGCTGGCTGCGCTGCGGTCGCAGAAGCTGTGACGGCAGCGTCGAGTGTCACCAGGTTCGGATCCGCAACTCCAGAGAGGTGCGGTCTCCCGTCCGACGGCTGGAACGCGAATCTTCCTGTCGGCCCGGCGCCGGACGGGCCGGCGAGGATCGCGATCGCGATACCGATCGCGACCACTGCTACGACCAGCTGAAACCGTCTCATCTCTACCCCCTCGGCAGGTGAGCGACCCCGGCCGTTCGTATCACGTCGCACCAGGCGAGACAACCCTGCGGCACGACAACCGGTCACCAACGGACTCGAGCGCACGGCACGCTAAGGTGCCGAAGCTCATGCCGCAGCTCGTCGACACCACCATCCGGCTGATCAGCCAGGAGCCGCTCGCCGGACAGGTGCCGACGGCGGACATCCTCCAGCTCGCCGAGATCCTCGACGGCGCCGGCTTCGCGTATTTGGAGGTCTCCGGCGGCGGCGCCTTCGACGCCTCGGTTCGGCGGGGCGTCGAGAGCCCATGGGAGCGCATCCGCGCGCTAAAGGCGCGCACGAAGACGCCGCTCGCGATGGCCCTGCGGGGGCGTTTCCTCGTCGGCTCGCGTCCGGTCGGCGGCGACTTCGCTCGCCGCTTCGTCGCCTCCGCGGCGGCGAGCGGGATCGACGTCTTCCGACTCCACGACCCGCTCAACGACGTCTCGAACCTGCGGGAGGCGGCTGAGGCGATTACCGAGGCCGGCTGTGAGTTCGACGCCGGCCTCGTCTACGGCTCGGGCCGCATCGGCTCGCTCGCCGAGGCTGCGCGGACCGTGCCCGAGCTCGGCGCGGCGCGGGTGCTCCTCCACGACCCTTCCGGCTCGCTGCAGCCGCACCGCGCGCGGCAGCTCGTCGAGGCGATCCACGAGCAGAGCGGGCTCCCGGTCGGCATCTACTGCCAGGGCGCGGCCGGCAACGCGCTCGGAGCCGTGCTCGAGGCGGTGCGCGCCGGGGCCGACCTCGTCTCGTGCGCGGTCTATCCGATCGCGCTGAGCCTCCACCGCGTCTCCGGCGAAGCCGTCGCCCAGGCGCTGGCGGGGATGGAAGCCGACACCGGCGTCGACGTCGACCGTCTTTGGCAGGCGTCCGATCTCGTCGACGAGTACATCGGCGACGAGCCCGTCACGCCGCTCGCGCCGCGGGTCGCCGTCCGCGCCGCCCAGTACTCGATTCCGGCCGGCCTGGTCGCCGCGATCGACGCCAACCTGCGCGCCCACGCCGCCGGTGACCGGATGGACGAGGTGCTCGAGGAGCTCAAGCGGATCCGGGTCGAGGTGGGCTGGCCGCCGCTCGCGTCGCCGATCGGCCAGATCCTCGGCTCGCAGGCGCTGATCCACGTGCTCGGCGCGGCGCGGTACTCGACCGTGATCGACGAGGTGCGAGATCTCGTGCTCGGACGGTTTGGAACGCCCCCGGGTCCGGTCGACCCGACGGTCCGCCGCGCGATCGAGCTGCTCGGCGGGGACAAGCGCGAGCCCGAGGCCGTCGATCTCGACGAGCTCCGAACCGATGCCGACGGCCTCGCCTCGAGCGAGGAGGAGCTCCTGCTGCTGGCGCTCTTCGGCGACGAGGCCATACCGCTGCTGCAGGCGATCCGCAACCGCAGCTCGCGCGAGGAGACGCTGCTTGCGGGCGAGGTCGACCGCGCGCGCGCCGAGCGGATCCGCGAGCTCGTCAAGATCGTGCAGGAGACGGGCGTCGGCGAGATCACGATCGAGGAGGAGGGGATGCGGGTCTCGGTGCGCTCGACCGACGATCGGCCCGCAACAGCCGCCACTCAGGCGCCTGCGCCTGCCGTCGGCGAGGAGTCACTCGCCCCGGCTGGGGCGCCTCCCAGGGTCGACGTGATCCGCGTCGAGTCGCCGATGGTCGGCAACTTCTACCGCGCACCCTCTCCAGGAGCGCCGCCGTTCGTCGAGGTCGGCGACGTCGTCACGCCCGGCCAGACGCTCTGCATCCTCGAGGCGATGAAGCTGATGAACGAGATCAAGGCCGAGCGCGAGGGGATCGTCGCAGCGATCCACGTCGGGAACGCCGAGCCTGTCGAGTACGGCCAGCTCCTGTTCGAGCTCGAGCCCGTCAACGGCCGCCCGCTAGACGCCCTGTAGTAGTGGCCCGCCCGGCGACAGGAGCGGCTCCCGTGCGGCTGCAAGCCGGCGCCATGTGTCGTCCTCAGTCGCATCCGTACTTTCCAAGTACGGACACTCCCTGCGTCCTAGCCTGTCTTGCCTTTCGCTCGCCCGGAAGCCACTCCTGCCACCGGGCGGACCACTAGATGTTCAACCGCGTCCTCGTCGCGAACCGCGGCGAGATCGCCGTCCGGATCATCCGCGCCGTCCACGAGCTCGGGATCGAGGCGGTGGCCGTCTACTCGACGGCCGATCGGGACGCGCTTCACGTCCGGATCGCCGACCATGCCGTCTGCATCGGCCCGCCGGCCGCGGGCGACAGCTACCTGAAGATCGCGAACGTGATCGGCGCCGCCGAGACGACCGGCTGCGAGGCTCTTCACCCCGGCTACGGCTTCCTGGCCGAGAATGCCGCCTTCGCGGCGGCCTGCGCCGACAACGACGTCGTCTTCATCGGCCCCAGCCCGGAGGTGATGAAGTCGATGGGTGACAAGATCCGCGCCAAGCACGAGATGGACCGCGCCGGCGTCCCGACCGTGCCGGGGACGGACGGCGCCACCTCGCTGGCCGGCGTGCGGGCCGCGGCGGACGAGATCGGCTATCCGATCCTGCTGAAAGCGGCGGCGGGCGGCGGCGGGCGGGGGATGCGGCTCGTCCCGGTGGCCGAGGAGCTCGAGCGTGCGTACTCGACGGCCGCGGCCGAGGCGCAAGCGGCGTTCGGCGACCCGACGCTCTACCTCGAGAAGGCGCTCGTCCCGGCACGCCATGTCGAGATCCAGGTGCTGTGCGACGGGGAGGACGGCGTCCTCACGCTCGGCGAGCGCGAGTGCTCGATCCAGCGGCGCCACCAGAAGCTGATCGAGGAGTCGCCGTCACCGGCGCTCACGCCTGAGCTGCGCGAGGAGATGGAAGCTGCCGCGGAGCGCGCCTGCCGTGCTGTCGGCTACCGGAACGCTGGCACCTTCGAGTTCCTGCTCGGCGCAGACGGCTCGTTTTATTTCATTGAGTTGAACGCTCGGCTCCAGGTGGAGCATCCGGTCAGCGAGCTCGTGACCGGCATCGACATCGTCCGCGAGCAGGTCAGGATCGCAGCCGGTGAGGCGCTCAAGATCACCGGTCGGGCGCCGCGCCGCGGGCACGCGATCGAGATCCGTCTGAACGCGGAGGACCCGGCCCGCGACTTCATGCCCGCACCCGGGCGCGTCACGCGCTTCCGGCCACCGCTCGGAGCCGGTCTCCGCATCGACACCGCCGTCGAGGACGGAACGACGATCCCGCCGTTCTACGACTCGATGATCGCCAAGCTGCTCGTGTGGGACGTGGACCGACCCGCCGCGCTCGCCCGCGCCGGTCGTGCGCTGCGCGAGCTCGAGCTCGAGGGCGTGCCGACCACGAGCGGCCTCGCGCTCGAGGTGCTCGAGAGCGAGGCATTCCGCAGCGGCGACTACTCCACGAGTTCTCTGCCGTTGATCATGGCTCCATGAACTATGTCGTTCGCAGCGCGGAGGGGACGATCACCGTGCCGGACTCGGTCCTGGCGCAGATCGTGCGTCGCGCCGCCGAGAGGGTCGACGGCGCGCGCGTCCGACGCCCCCGGCGCGGGCTCGAAGTCGACCTCGAAGGAAGTCGCGCGAACGTCTCGCTTGAGCTCGCGGCGCGCTACGGAATGGTGCTTCCGGGTCTGGCAAACGACGTTCAGGAGCAGGTCTCCGAGGCCCTCACAGCGATGTGCGGCTTCGACGTGCAGCGCGTCGACGTCGCGATCGAGGAGCTCTATTGACCACGCAGTCGCGCAGACAGGCCCGGCGGACTGCCCTCTTCCTCCTCTACCAGTGGGACCTGACGGGCCAGCCGCTGGCCTCGCTGTACGAGGGCGACGTCGACGCGTTCGCTCGCGACACCGCCGAGGCGGTCGCGGCTCGCGCCGAGGAGCTCGACCGGCAGATCACGGCGGCGGCAGAGGGCTGGACCGCGGACCGGCTCGGCGTCGTCGAGCGGAACGTCCTCCGGGTCGCGATCTACGAGCTCGAGGCCGGCACGGCGCCGATGGAGGTCGTCATCGACGAGGCGGTCACGCTTGCGAAGCGCTACGCCTCCGACGAGGCCGGTAGGCTCGTCAACGGCATCCTGGGACGCATCGTCAAGGAAGGAGTCAAATGAGCGAGGCCTCGCCGATGGAGGACGCCGGCAAACGTCTCGAGCGTGCCGAGGAGCTGCTCGAACGGGTCGAGAAGCTGCGCGTTCGGCTCGAGGAGACCGAGGATCCGGATCAGGTGATCGAGCTGCTCACCGAGCTCGCCGAGGTCGCAAAGCAGGCCGAGGTCGAGATTGTGGCAGCCAAGCGAGCTGCCGATGCGCGCCCCTGACCAGCCGGCGGGCTCGAGCTCTCCCGCTGAGCTGCGCGCCGTGGTCGAGCGCTACCTGGACGACCTCGCGCTGACACCGGAGCTCGGCGGGCTCGAGGAGGGGATCCGCTACTCGCTCGCCGGCGGCGGCAAGCGGATCCGGCCGGTGATCTGCCTCGCGGT
>WNFV01003024.1_pt1 | contig 24775 bp, 27 predicted proteins | sample 5400101 | NCBI WGS metagenome assembly WNFV01 (sample SAMN13153361, study PRJNA577476) | soil metagenome | isolation source: 115 cm soil or saprolite under grassland replicate 1 | place: USA:California | collected 2016-06-15 | reverse complement strand
CGCGCCCAGGGCAAGTCGAAGATGAACGCCCTCGGCCACTGCATGAAGAAGGCGCTCGCCATCGTCTGGGGCGTCTGGCGCGGCGATCACGACTTCGTCGCTGAGGTCGCTGACGCTTGACTTCGGGATATGGGACCTAACGAAGCCTCGCCGACACCTGTCGGCTCGGCCTCACACCCTCTAGTGCAGTGAACGGAACGGCGCCGGCGGGCCAAGCCCGACCGGCGCCGTACTTCCTTCCGCGGCGGGCACGCGTACCGTTCCGCGATCACCACACCTCGGAGGCACGCCATGCCCGCCGCTTCCAGCATTCTCGACCAGCACGTCACCCTGCGGTACCGCTCCCTCGACCGGATCCTGCTGAACCTGTACGTCCCGCAGCTGCAGCGCCCCGAGCAGGTCGTCCGGTTCCTGCGGACGCCCGAGACGCCCATCCCCTCGCCGGCCCTCTTCGGCCGACGCAGCGACCGCTTCGCCCGCGAGCTGCGCGCGTACGCCGAGCGGGTCGGCGCGCCCTGGATCCACTTCGAGAAGGGCGAGGACAAGGAGGCGCGGATGCGACCGCTCGTGCGCGCTGCCGAGCGCGACGGTCGCTCCCGCCTCGTCGCCGTCGGCGTTGCCCAGGAGCGCGTCTTCGGCTGGGGCACGACGAAGGGCTTCTCGCCGCGCGGCGCTGCCCAGCTCACCTTCGTGCGCCGCTCGCAGTACGTGAACCAGCACTACCTGTACCTCTGGGACCGTGAGTGGGGTCCCGCGTTCATCAAGATCTCTGCGTACGCGCCCTGGGGCGGGCGCGTGTACCTCAACGGCCACGAGCGGCTCAAGCGCCAACTGGCGCTGCGCGGCATCGGCTTCACCGCGCTCGACAACGGCCTCCTCGCCTGCGAGCGCCCCGAGGTCCTGGACACGCTCTCCCGCGCGCTCGATGCGGCACAGGTGCGCCGCTTCTTCGCGCGCTGGATGCGCGAGCTCCCGCAGCCGCTCACCGCGACCGACCGCGCCCGCGGCTACGCGTACGCGCTCTCGCTCAAGCAGGTCGAGGTCAGCGACACCGCCGTCTTCGACCGGCCGGTGCGCGGGCGGCAGTGGTTCGAGGCCACCATCACCGAGCACCTCGCGCTCGGGCGTCCGCACCTGGTCGCGCTCATCTTCGGCCGGCGGGTCACCCGGGTGACGCCGGGACGCTTCGAGACGCGCGTGATGGACGACCACACCATCCCCGAGATCCTCTTCCGCTACAAGCGCTGCAGCGTCAAGCAGTACCTCAAGGGCGGGAGAGCGCTGCGCACCGAGACCACCGTGAACGACACCTACGACCTCGGCATCGGCCGCGCGCTCGAGCACCTCGACGAGCTGCACGCCCGCGGCGACGCGATCAACGCGCGGCTCCTTCGGATGGAGGCCGGCGGCGAGGACGCGCGCCTGGAGGGACCCGAGCTCAGCGATCTCGTCCTCCCGCGCCGCGCCGGCGGGCGGCGCGTCCCGGCACTGCGCTTCGGCGATCCCCGCGTCATGGCGCTCCTGGCGGCGGTGATGGCGTGCGTCCACCTCCCCGCGGGCTTCCAGCATGCCCACCTCCGGCGATCGGTCGCCGTGCTCCTCGGGCTCGCGCCCGAGGCCTACTCCCGAGCGGCCATGACGTACGACCTCGCGCGCCTGCGCGGCCACGCGCTCATCGCGCGCGAGCCCGGCACCTACCGTTACCGCGTCACGGAGCGCGGCCTCGCGGTCAGCGCGCTGCTCACGAAGCTCGCGGATCGTGTGCTCGATCCGGCGTTCGCGCGCGTGGACCGCCACACCGCGCGGTCACCCACCGACCCGTGGCGCCGCTTCGAGGGAGCGCTCGACGCGCTCCTCGAACGCGCTCACATCGCCGCCTGATGCCAAACTTCGCTCAGATGCTCACAACTGAGCCCTGCAAGCAGGGCTAGGACCGGCCCGCCCCCGCGGCGAGACGCTGGCGCGCGACCGTATCGAGCTGTTCGCGCGTCGCGGATGATGCCGAGACGAGATGCTGGAACGTCTCCTGGTCGAGCCGGAGCAGCTCGCTCGGCTCGAGCGCGCGGACGGTCGCGACGCGCGGCGCGCCCGCGAGGAGCCCGATCTCGCCGAAGAACTCGCCGGGACCGAGACGGTCGATCTCTACTTCGCTCCCGTCGGGGCCGTTCTTGTACACGCCGACGCGTCCGCGGACGATGATGAAGAACGCGTCCGGGTCACCGCCCTCGCGCAGGATCGTCTGGCCCGCCATGACGCGCACCGGCTCGAGGCGCTCGGCGACGGCGGGCATCTCCTCGCGCGGCGCGCTGGGCAGCGCCTTCTCGGCGTGCTTCAGGTCCTCGATGTAGCGCTCGGCGTGGAGCACCGCCGTCGTCGCGTCCCCCGTGGCCGTCGTGATCTGCTTCGCGAGCTGCGCGCGCGTGTCACCGACCGCGTAGACGCCAGGGATGCTCGTGCGCATGTACTGGTCGGTGATGAGGTAGTCGTTCGGGTCGTGGTCGACGTGCTCCTTCTGGAAGAGGAAGCGACCGACCGGCTTGAAGCCGATGAAGACGAACACCCCCTCGACGGGAACACGCTCGGGCTTCCCATCGCGCTCGATCTCGATCCACTTCACCTCGCCGTTCCCACCGATGCGCTTCACGACGGCCGGCGTCATCGCCTGGACCTTGTCCATGCCGAGGAGACGGTCGCGGAGGATCGCCTGCGCGCGGAACTCGTTGCGCCGGTGGACGACGTACAGCTTCTTCGCGAAGCGCGTGAGGAAGAGGCCCTCCTGGAACGCCGAGTCGCCGCCGCCGATGACGGCCAGGTCCATGCCCTTGAAGAACGCGCCATCGCAGACGGCGCAGTAGGAGACACCCTTGCCGTGGAACTCCTGCTCGCCCGGCACCTTGAGCTTCTCGGGCTCGCCGCCCACCGCGACGATCACGGCGTACGCCGTGTGACGCGTCCCGTCCTCGAGTTCGACTCTCTGCGTGCTTGCGCATCTTCTCGGCGAGGTCGAAGCCGGTGATGGATTCCTCACCCGGCCAGTCCTCGATGAGGTCGGTGTTGAGGAGCTCGCCCCCGATGCCCGGCGCGAACAGGATCGCGTTCATGTTCGCGCGGGCCGCGTACAGTCCGGCGGTGAGGCCCGCGGGGCCGCCGCCGATGATGATGAGGTCGAACTCCGCCACGATGTTTCCTTTCTCATTCCGACCCTCGCTCGGGGGGGGACCCCTCGCTCGGGACCGGGTGCTCGACCTCGTCGCTGCGGCGCCTCGGTCTGCGCGCCCGGGGACGACGATCGATGCGAACACTAGAACAGAGAACGAGCGCCGATCGTTCCCCTCAGACCCGCCCCACCACCGGGATCGCAGCGCCCGTGATGCCGCTCGCCGCGCGCGACGTGAGGAACACGATGATCGCGGCGAGCTCGTCGGGGCGCACCCACTTCGTCGGATCCGCCTTCGGCATCGCCTTCCGATTTTCCGGGTGGTCGATGATCGAGGGCTGCACGACGTTCGCGGTGATGCCCTCGTCCTTCAGCGCAGCGGCGAGCGACTCGGTCCAGCGCACGACGGCGGTCTTCGACATCGCGTAGCCGGCACTGTCCTTGCCGCCCCGGTTCGCGCCGAACGACCCGACGCTGACGATGCGGCCGTACGCGCGGGCGCGCATCGGCCGCAGGCACGCCGCGGTCGCGGTGATGACGGTGCGCACGTTCTGCGCCCACGACGCCTCGATCGCGTCGAGGTCCCACGGGTCCGCCTTGCCGTACCCGCCCGCGAGGTTCGCGAGCGCGTCGAGACGCCCCCATCGCGTCAGCACCGTCTCCACCGCACGGTCCATCGCGCCGCGGTCCCCGGGGTCGGCCTCGAGCACGAGCAGCCGCGCGGCGTCGCCCTCGCCGGCGAGCGTGGCGACCGCGGTCGCGAGCGCGGCACCTCTCGCCGCGTCGCGCGCCGACACCGCGACGTGCGCTCCCGCCTCGAGGTACGCGCGCACGGTCGCCTCGCCGAGGATCCCGGTCCCGCCGGTGACCACGACCGCTCGCCCGTCCATCACACGCGGAACGGTATCTCCCGCGCGAGACGAGCGCGTCTCGATCCGCGCCTAGCATGGACGCGATGGCGATCCTCGAGCGCATCCGCTCGCCGCGGGACCTGCGCGGCCTCGGCCGGGACGAGCTCACGACGCTGTGCGCCGAGATCCGACGGTTCACCGTGGACGCCGTGCAGCGGACGGGCGGCCACATCTCGTCGAGCCTCGGCGCGACCGAGGTCACCGTGGCGCTGCACCGCACGTTCGACTCGCCGCGTGACAAGCTCGTGTGGGACACCGGCCACCAGGCATACGTCCACAAGATCCTCACCGGCAGGCGCGAGCGGTTCGACGGCCTGCGCCAGCTCGGCGGCATCTCGGGCTTCCTCGTGCGGACCGAGTCGGAGCACGACATGTTCGGCGCGGGGCACGCGGGGACGTCGATCTCCGCGGCGCACGGCATGGCCGTGGCGCGCGACCTGAAGCACGAGGACCATCACGTCGTCGCGGTGATCGGCGACGGCGCGCTCACGGCGGGCATGGCGTTCGAGGCGCTGAACAACATCGGCCACATGAAGACGCGCGTCATCGTGGTCCTGAACGACAACGGCATGAGCATCTCCCCGAACGTCGGCGCGCTGTCGCGGATGTTCGACGCCCTCCGCACGTCCGAGGAGCTGCACCGCCCGCAGGTCGCGGCCGTCTCACGTCTCGTGGAGGCGCTCCGCACGGCGCGTCCGTACCGCGAGCTGCGCCACGCGACGGAGACCGTCCTCCACCACATGCCCGCCGGCGACCTCGCCGAGGAGAGCATCCGCCGCTTCACGACGGGGCTGAAGGCCATCCTCATGCCGAACGTCCTCTTCGAGGAGCTCGGCTTCACGTACCTCGGGCCCGTGAACGGGCACGACCTCGCGGCGGTCGAGCACGTCCTGCAGCGCGCGCGCGACATGCGCGACGGTCCCGTGCTCGTGCATCTGCAGACGCAGAAGGGCCACGGGTACGCCCCTGCCGAAGAGGACAACCAGAAATGGCACGGCGTGTCGGCGGCGGGCGCGGCGCCCGCCGCGACGCCGACGTACACGAAGGTGTTCGCCGACGCCGTGCTCGAGGCGATGCGCGCCGACGAGCGCGTCGTCGCGATCACGGCGGCGATGCCGTCGGGCACCGGCCTCGCGCCGCTGTTCCGCGAGATGCCGGGCCGCGTGTTCGACGTCGGCATCTGCGAGCAGCACGCGGTGACATTCGCCGGCGGCCTCGCGACGCAGGGCATCATCCCGATCGCCGCGATCTACTCGACCTTCCTGCAGCGCGGCTTCGATCAGGTCGTGCATGACGTGGCCATCCAGGAGCTGCCGGTGGTGTTCGCGCTCGACCGCGCGGGCATCGTTGGCGATGACGGCCGCACGCATCAGGGCCTCTTCGACATCGCATACCTGCGGCCGCTGCCGGGCTTCGTGCTCATGGCGCCGAAGGACGAGGCCGAGCTCCGCCACATGGTCTGGACGGCCGTGCGGCACGCCGGTGCGGGACGTGGTCCGATCGCGCTGCGCTACCCGCGCGGCACGGGCGTCGGCGCGTCGCTCGCGGGTCCGCTCGAAGAGCTGCCGATCGGCGTATCCGAGACGCTGCGCGAGGGCGGTGCGCTCGTGATCCTCGCGTACGGCACCGTGGCGGGGGCCGCGATGGCGGCGGCCGAGCAGCTCGCGGCCGAGGGCATCGAGGCCACGGTCGTGAACGCGCGATTCGCGAAGCCGCTCGACGCGGAGCGCATCCTCGCGCTCGCGGCGCGCACGCCGCGCATCGTCACCGTCGAGGAGCACGCGATCGCGGGCGGGTTCGGCTCAGCGGTGAGCGAGCTCCTCGCGGAGCGAGGCGCGCGGACCGAGGTCGAGCACCTCGGCGTCCCGGACGAGTGGGTGGATCACGGCGCGCAGAAGGCGTGGCGCCATCACTTCGGGCTCGACGCGGAAGGGATCGCGGCGGCGGTCCGCCGCCGTTGGCCGCAGCTCGTGCGCGCGCGGGAGGTCAGCGCGACCGGCGCGAACTAGCGGGTGCGCTCGCGCTGGCCCTGGCGGCGGCGTTCCTCATCCGCGCCGACCGAGCAGCACTTGCAATGCGGGGTGGGCCACGCGAACGCGACGACGAGGGCGATCCAGCCCGCGGCCATCGCGATGGTGAAGGCGGCGTCTGCTGTCATGCGCAGAGGTGAAAGCAAGAGATACGCCAGCGCCCGGTGAGGCGGCGTCATGCCGCCGTGGGCTACCTGCGGGGCGTGGGAGAGACGCTCGGCCGCCCGCCGCGCGGAGCCTCGGACGCGCGCGGGCTCTCGCGCGAGGGACTCCCGCCACGCTCGGGCTCGTCGCTCTTTCGCGGCGCGCTGCCGGGACGCTCGCCGTCCCGCGGTCCGCGCTCGCGGTCCGAGGGCGCGATCTTGTCGTGCTGCTCGAGCGCACGGTCGATCCCCTGCTGTGCGTTCTCGGGGAGGCGCTCCCTCAGCTCCTCGAGCACCTGCACGTGCTTCTCGCGCGCGGCCTCGACCACCTGCTCGACCGCGTCGCGCTTGGACCCGGGCTCCGCGATGCGGAGCGCGGCGACCGCCGCGGCGAGCCGCTCGACCGCGGCCTCGTACTCGGCCGACGCCGTCGGTGCCTTGTCCGGCCGCGTCGCGCTGCGTCCGAGGTCCTCGAGGCGGCGCTCGGCCTGCGCCATGAGCACGCGCACCTTCGCGTCGTCATCACCGGCAAGGGCGAGCTCGACCCGCTCGACCGCGCGCTTCAGGCCGAACGCGGGATCGCCGGGGAGGCTGCCCGCGGCGGCCGCGCCCGTCCCCGCGAGGAGCACGGCGACGATCGTCGCGGCAACGGCGATCGGCCGCATGCGCACCGCGAGGAACGAGAGGATCCGCGCCGAGAGCGGGACGCGACGGAGGCGCCGCTCTTCGGCGAGCGCGACGGCCTCGCTCATGAGGTCGGCGCGCAGGCGCTTGCGGAACTCAGCGCGCACTGTCGGGCGAGGGAGACGCATGCCGCTCATGTGACCGCCTCGCGCGGGAGGACGGTGCGGAGCATGCCGAGCGCGCGGAACTCGATCCCGCGCACGGTGCCGTCGCGCCGCCCGATGATCCGGCCGATGGACTTCGTGTCGAGCCCTTCGACGTAGCGGAGGACGATGACCTCCTGCTGCAGCGGGGTGAGCTTGGCGATGGCTACGCGCAGCTCCGTGCTGTCGGAGAGCCGGTCGAGGCCCGCGTCGGGATCCACGATCTGGTCGACGCTCGGGTGTCGCAGCGCGTCCTCGAACGGGACCTGCGGACGCTCGCGGCGCACGCGATCGATGACGGCGTTCCGCGCGATGCGGTAGAGCCACGCGAGGAACGGCTGCCGGGGCTGGTACCGCGGCATCGCGCGCAAGGCCTTGAAGAACACGTCGCTGGTCACGTCTTCCGCCTCGGCCTCGTTCCTGACGCGGTAATACACGTAGCGGTACACCGCCTCGACGTAGCGGTCGTACAGGGCCCCGAACGCCTCGGCGTCGCCCGCACTGGCGCGGCCCGCCAACGCGGCGTCGTCCTGTCCCGAACGCTCGTCCGCTTGAACGGCCGCGAGCCCCCCGTCGTTAGGCACCCCTTCCCCCCTCACAGAAGGCCGAACGTATCAGGGCCAGGTACGTTCCGGAAGCGCGCCGCGTGGAGTGGCAGACCGCATCTGATCCGGGACCGTTACCTGTGCTCCCGAAGGAACAGGACCAGGGCGTCAAGATCGGCCGGCGAGAGGTTCCGCGTGAGCCCGCGCGGCATGACGTCGTTGTAGCCGCGAACGACATAGGACCCGGGCGCGACGACCGACGCGCGGATGTACTCCTCCGCGCTGAGGGCCGGCGCGCGCTGACCTGCGGTCGTGCCGATGTGGGTGAGCTCGGGGCCGATGCGGCCGCCCTGTCCGTCGATGAAGTGGCAGCGCCCGCAGTCGAGCTTGCGGAAGAGCTGTCGGCCGCGCGCGATCGGCTCGGTCGCGGGTGGCTCCTCGCACGCGATGGTGATGACCGCGAGGAGCACGCACAGACCGAACAGCCGCCGCATCATGCGCCCGTGGAGAGTACGGCCGAGCGCGGTGCGAGCTTGCGCGGGGCGACCGTCCTGCTCGGTGACCGCGCGGTGCTGCGCGACCTCGATCTCGACGTCGGCCCCGGGATCACCATCCTGCGCGGGCCGAACGGGGCCGGCAAGACGACCGCCATCCGCGCGCTCGCCGGCCTCGTCCCGCTCGCCGCGGGCACGCGCGACGTGCGGTCGGATCTCCTCTATGTCGGCCACCGTCCGCAGCTGCTGCACGGGCTGACCGCGCGCGAGAACCTGCGCTTCTTCGTGGATCTCCGCGGGCCCACGTCCATGGCACCCGCCTCTCCGGCCGCGCTCGGGTCGGACGGGGCGCGCGACGCGCGCATCGCCGACGCATTCGCGCGCTGGGGCGTCGGCGAGGATGCGGACCGGCCGGTCGAGCGGCTCTCGGCCGGTCAGCGGCGGCGCGCCGCGCTGGCGCGGCTCGACACCGAATGGTGCGGGCTCACTCTCCTCGACGAGCCGTTCGCGGAGCTCGACGAGGACGCCGCCCGGCTCCTGCGCGCGTCGCTCGTGGCCGCGCGCGATCGCGGCGCCGCGATGCTCGTCGCGTCGCACGGGCATGCCGAGCTCGACGACCTCGCGGCGCGCGTCTATCGCATGCGAGACGGTCGGACGGAATGAGGGGAGCGCTCCTGGTCGCGGCGCGCGAGCTCCGGGCCGACGCGCGGCATCCCGACGGCGTCGCGACGGCGATCACGTTCATGGGCGCGCTGATCCTCATCGAGAGCCTCGTGGTGGGGCCGCAGGTGGCGCGCGAGAGCGCGGTCGCGCCGGCCCTCTACTGGATCGCGCTCCTTTTCGCCGCGATCGTCGTGACGACCCGGTCCTTCGAGCGCGAAGTCGCCGACGATGCCATCGATGCCGTTCTCGCGCTGCCCGGCGGCCGCGATGCGCTGTACGCGGGGAAGCTCGCCGCGCTCGCCGCGACGCTCGCCGTCGTCGGCCTCGTCGGCGGTCTCCTGCAGATCGCGCTGCTCGACCTCGACGTCGCGCTCGTGGGCCACGCGCTCCTCGCGACCGCGCTCGGCGTGCTCGCGCTGCCGGCGGTCGTCGTGCTCGACGTCGCGCTGACGCTGCGCCTGCGCGCGCGCGCCGCGCTCGTGCCGATCCTCGCCGCGCCCGTGCTCGTGCCGCAGCTCGTCGCGGGGACGAACGCGCTCGGGACCGCGCTCGCCGGGGACGCCAGCGCGTCGCTCGCCTGGTCCGGGCTGCTCCTGGCCGCCGCGCTCGTCTACGGCGTGGTCGGCGTCACTCTGGCGCCGGCCGCCATCGACTGAGGGGGTCGCGCCGCGCGATCGGCCGATCCAAGGCCTTTACGACATGCGGAAAAAGGATCCGCAGAGACGTCCCGCTGCTGCGACAATGGGCGTGTGTCGTCCTCCGCCTCGCCGCTCGGCGATCGGACCATCGCCGCGCGGTCGGATCCGACCGCGCTACGACCCGTGCTCGCGATAGCGGCCCTCGCCACGGCGATCGTCGCGAGCTGGATGGCGCTCGTGTGGGCGCCCGCCGACGCCGTCCAGGGCGAGGTGCAGCGGGTCATGTACGTCCACGTCCCATCCGCGTGGACCGCCTACCTCGCGTTCTTCGTCGTGTTCCTCGCGAGCGTCGGCTGGCTCTGGTCGAAGCGGCGCATCTTCGACGGGGTGGCCGTCGCATCGGCCGAGATCGGCGTCCTCTTCACCGGTCTCGCGCTCGTCTCGGGCTCGATCTGGGCGAAGCCCACGTGGGGTGTTTGGTGGACCTGGGAGCCGCGGCTCATCACGACGGCCGTGATGTTCGTCATGTACGTCGGGTACCTGCTCCTTCGGAGCCTGTCCACGGACGTCGAGGGCCGCGCGACGCGCGCCGCCGTGATCGGTGTCATCGCCGTGGTGAACATCCCGATCGTCCATCTGTCCGTGACGTGGATGAACGCGCTCCACCAGCTCCCGACGGTGCTGCGGCCGGACGGTCCGGCCCTCGAGAGCCGAATGCTCGCGACGCTCATCGTGAGCGTGCTCGCGTTCACGATCGTCTACGCGTGGCTGTTGGCGTGGCGCGTCGCGCTCGAGACCGCACGCCAGGAGCGCATGCTCGTCGCGCGAGGCGCCTAGTGGACGCGAACGCCGGCTTCATCATCGCCGCGTACGTGATCATATGGGGCGCGCTCGCCGCGTACGTGCTGTCCTTGCGTGTCCGTCGCTAGGCCCCAGCAGCGCCAGGGTGGGCTCGGCGAGCGGCGGCTCCTCGCGCTCACGGCGCTCGCGCTCGCCGTCGCGATCGGATACGTCGCATATCAGAACCTCGGCTCGTCGCAGGTCTACTACCTGACGCCGACGGAGGCACAGGAGAAGAAGATCGCCGCCGGCGCGACGGCGCGCCTCGGCGGGCAGGTCGAGGTCGGCAGCCTCCGCTATGAGCCGACCGCGCGCGACCTGCGCTTCATCCTCACCGACGGCCTGACGCGAACGCTCGTGATCGGGAAGGGCGCGCCGCCGGCGCTGCTGCGCGAAGGCGCGGGCGCCGTGGTCGAGGGCTTCTTCGCGACGGATGGCTCCTTCCGAGCGACGCAGGTGCTCGCGAAGCATGACGAGGTGTACGTCGCGCCGAGCCCGAGCCAGACGCCGCCGCACAAGACGCCATGACGTTCGCCGACGTCGGCGGCGGTGCGCTGCGCGCGGCGCTCGCGCTCGCGCTCTGGGGGCTCGTCGCGTCCGCCTATGCGGCGCGCGGTCGCGACGGGCGAGCGCTCGGGAGCGCGCGCTGGAGCGCGCTGGCGGCGTTCGGGCTGATCCTCGTCGCGTCGCTGGCGATGGCGGCCGCGCTGCTGACGCACGACTTCAGCATCCGGTACGTCGCGTTCAACAACGCGCTCGAGACGCCCGCGTATTTCAGCGCGATCTCGCTCTGGGCGGCGCTCGAGGGATCCATCCTCCTCTGGACGACGGTCCTCGCGGGCGCGGTCACGTTCGTCGCGTGGCGCGGCACGCGCGAGCTCCCGCGCCTCGCGACGACGGCGCTCGCCGTCATGTTCGCGATGCTCGCGTTCTTCCTCTTCCTCGTCGTGACGCCCGCGGCGGACCCCTTCGTCCGCATCGATCCCGCGCCGCTGAACGGTCGCGGGCCGAACCCGCTCCTGCAGGACCACTGGCTCATGGGCCTGCACCCGCCGCTGCTCTACCTCGGATACGTGCTGTTCTCGGTGCCGTTCGCGTACGCCATCGCGTCGCTCATCCTGGGCGAGGCCGGCGACCGCTGGATCGTCGCGACACGGCGCGCCGCGCTCGTCGCGTGGGCGCTCCTCGGCGTCGGCATCGTCGCGGGCGCGTGGTGGTCGTACGCCGTCCTCGGCTGGGGCGGGTACTGGGCCTGGGATCCCGTGGAGAACGCCGCGATCATGCCGTGGCTCGTCGCGACGGCCTACCTCCATTCGGTGATGGTCGAGGAGAAGCGCCGGATGCTCCGCACGTGGAACGTCGCGCTGGTCATCGGGGCGTTCGCCCTGACGATCCTCGGCACGTTCCTCACCCGGAGCGGCGTGGTGAACTCCGTGCACTCCTTCACGCAGTCGCTCATCGGCCCCCTGCTGCTCGGCTACCTCGCCGCGATCCTCGCGTTCTCGGTCGGTCTCCTCCTCTGGCGCGCGCCGCGCCTCGCCGACACCGGGGCGATCGGCGCACCGCTCTCGCGCGAGGCCATCTTCCTGTTCCAGAACGTCCTCTTCGTCGCCGCGACGCTCACGGTGCTCCTCGGGACGCTGTATCCGCTCGTCGTCGAGGCGATCAGCGGGGCGCAGCTGTCGATCGGCTCGCCGTACTTCGACCGCGTCGAGGTCCCGATCGCGCTCGCGCTCCTGTTCCTCATGGGGATCGGGCCGCAGCTGCCCTGGCACGGCGCATCGCGCGCGACGCTCGAGCGGCAGTTCGCGGCGCCGGTCGTCGCGGCCGGCGCGGGTTCGGTGCTCGCGCTCGCGCTCGGCCTGCGCGGCGCCGCGCCGGTCCTCGGGTACGCCCTCGCGGCGTTCGTCGTCGCGACCGTCGTCCAGGAGGTGGTGCGCGGCGTGCGCGCGCGGCGGACGCTGCATGGCGAGACCGCCGCGGCCGCGTTCGTGAACCTGTTCCGCCGTAGCGGCCGCCGCTACGGCGGGTACATCGTGCACGTCGGGATCGCGCTCATCGCGCTCGCCGTCGTCTCGAGCCAGTCGCAGGCGACGTTCGCCGAAGCGACCCTCGCGCCGGGCGGGTCCATGCAGGTCGCGGGACGCACGATCGTGTTCGAGCGCTTCCGCGACGTCACCGAGCCGCGCCGGACGCAGGTCGTCGCGGACCTCCGCGTGCTGGACGGCGGCGGCGGCGCCCCGATGACGGCGGCCCTCACCTACTACCCGAACGCGAGCGGCGCGATCGGGGCGCCGGGGATCCGCTCTACCGCGGGCGAGGACGTCTACGCGATCCTCGCCGCGTACGACCTTCGGTCGCGCGCCTGGGCGACGATCCAGGTGAAGGTGATCCCGCTCGTCTCGTGGCTGTGGATCGGCGGGCTGGTCGTCGGGCTCGGCGCGGTCATCGCCGCGCTGCCGCCATCACGGCGGCGCACCGCGATCGTCGCTGGCGCGGTGCCGGTCGGCTCGACGGCGGGGGCGAAGTGACCGCGCGCATCGCGATCCTCGCGGGTGTCCTCGCCGTGGCCGCGGCGATCGTCATCGCCGGTCTACCGCGACCGGAGACGCCGGCGGAGCGCGTGGACCGCATCGCGTCCGAGCTCCGCTGTCCCGTCTGCCAGGGTCTCTCGGTCGCGGACTCGCCGTCGGATACCGCTCGCGCGATGCGCGCGCTCGTCGAGCAGCGTGTCCAGGAGGGCCGCTCCGACGATGAGATCCGCGACGAGTTCCGCCGCGCGTACGGCGACTGGATCCTGCTCTCGCCGCCGCTCCTCGATGCGCGCGGCGCGGTCTGGCTGCTCCCCCTCGCCGTGATCGTGCTCGGCGCCGTCTTGGTCGCGATGCGGCTGCGCCGCGCACCGCCGCCCGTCAGGCCGTCGGCGGAGCAGCTGCGCGTCCTGCGCGAGCGCGAGCTCGCGGAAGAGGCGGTCGAATGAGCGAGGCGCTCGTGCTCATCCTCGGCCTCGTCGGCGGTGGATGGCTCGCGCTGCGGCCGCTGCTCGGACGCTCGAGGTGGCCCGCCGAGCCTCCGGCGGAGCGCGACGACGTGGCGCGCGCGGTGAGCTCGCTGCGCGACCTCGAGTTCGCGCGCGCCGCCGGGACCATCGATGCCGCCGATGAGGCTGTGCTCCGCGACCGCATCGCCGCGTCCGCGTTCACGAGGCCCGACCGCGCCACGGGAGCGGCCCCCGTTCGAACGTTCGTCGTCGCCGCGCTCATCGCGGGCATCATCGCGGTGCTCGTCGTCGCGCTGCTGCCCGCGTCCGCCGGCGACCGCGCTCCCGGCGAGACGATCACCGGCACGCTCCCGATCGGACCGACGACGGCGTCGCTCGAGGCGAAGGTACGCGCGAGCCCGAACGACGTGCCGACGCGCCTCGCGCTGGCCGAAGCATACGAGGACGAAGACCGCGCATCGGACGCCGCGGACCAGTACCGGGCGGTCCTGGCGCTGGACGGCGAGAACGTCCCCGCGCTCAACGGGCTCGGGCTCCTGCTGTTCCGATCCGGCTCATCCGAGGGCGCGCTGCTCGCGGCCGATCGGGTCCTCATGCTGCGCCCGCGGGACGCCGACGCGCTGTTCCTGAAGGGCCTCGTGCTCTACACGCAGAAGAAGTACGCGGATGCCGTCACGGTGTGGTCGCTGTACCTCGAGGTCGGCGAGTTCCACCCCGCGTCGCCGATGGTGCGGCAGCTGTACGAGGACGCGAAGCAGAAGAGCGGGACCTAGATCAAATGGGGAAGGGCTGTCCGAGGGGCGACCAGTACTGGGAGATGCCGGGGAGTCGGACCCCGATCAGCAGATCCACATTCTGCGGTGTTGCCGTTACACCAGCATCTCCATGGGAGCGAGGGGTGCAACGTCATTCTACCGTGCGGATCACCTTGCACCTTTCATGGGCGCGCGGCGTTCGAGCGAGATCGATGCCGCCCTCGCGGCCTACCACCCGATCCGTCTGACCAAAGCACCGGAGCACTGCGTCGTGACGGAGTGCCGCGAGCCCCACCGCGGCCGTGGCCTCTGCCACAAGCACTACATGACATGGGCTCGCGACCAGAAAGCTGGGAAGACGCCGAGGATCGATCCGCTCCGCTGAGCTCGCTAGCGGCCGGAGCGCCCTCGCTCGTTCGTGTTCCCGCTGCTGCTGCCGCCGCGGTCGGGCTGCGGCGTGGGCGCCGGCGTCGGCTGCGACTGGAAGAACGGGATCTCGATCTTCGGGAGCTCGAACTTGATCTCGAGCTTCTGCTGCTCCTTCGGTGACCCCTCTTCCTTGTTGCCGCTCGCTCCATCGCCCGCTGCTTGCGTCGATGACCCCTTGTTCCGCCCTGGGTCCTCAGTGGAGAAAGGGAGCGGCGGCAGGCTCAGCTGGGGCACGAATCCGCTTGCGGACCCCGGCGCAGCCTGGCCTTTCTCCTTCGGCGGCTCGTTCTTCGGTGCCTCTTGCTTGGGCGCCTCCTGCTTCGGGGCGTCCTGCTTCGGCGGCTCGCTCCTCGGTGCCTCTTGCTTCGGGGCGTCCTGCTTCGGCGGCTCGCTCCTCGGTGCTTCTTGCTTGGGCGCCTCCTGCTTCGGAGCCTCCTGCTTCGGCGGCTCGGTCTTCGGCGCTTCGTTCTTCGGCGCTTCCTGCTTGGGCTGCGTCTTCGCGGGCTCCTGGCGCTTCGTGGTCTGATCGCCCGCGGGAACCGGGAGCGGCGGCACGGTCAGCTGCGGAATGAACCCACCCGCGCCGGGACCGCTCGGGCCGTCCTTCTTCTCTTCCTTGCGCTCCTCGTCCTTGCGCTCCTCGCGGCGCTCGACGAGCTGGCCGACCTTCGGCGCTTCCGCGACCTTCACGCTCGCGGCGATGTCCTTCTTCTCCTCGTCGGTCGAGCGCGTGACCTGCGCGGCCTCACCCTTCTTCAGCTCGACGGTGCTCACTGAGGGACCGGCGTTCGTCGCGGCCGGCGCCTCGACGCGCTCCTGCGCGCTCTGGTCGGTCTGGCCGCGCTCGCTCACCGTCGTGACGACCTCGACCGGCGCCTGCGGCGCGCTCGACTGGTCGACGACGGTCGAGATCTTGCCGTCGGGGATGTTCGGCATCGTGACGACGAGCTGGCCGTTCACGGTGCTCACCGTGGCGCCCGGTGTCTGCACGATGACCTTGCCGTCCTTGACGCCGTTCGCGCGGCCGAGCGGATCGAGGACCAGGCCGGCGTTCGCGCCGACGGTCACGGTGACCCTGCGCTCGGGCTCGGGCGCCGGCTTCGGCTGCTCGATCGGCGCGCTCTGCTTCACGGTCACCTGGAAGCCGGGCTGCACGAGGACCTCTTGCGGCTGCGGGTCCGCGGCCGTCGGCGCCTTCGCAGTCGCGACCGCGCCCTCGGTCGTCTCGACGGTCGACACGAGCTCGCCCCGCTGATCGGTCTTGACGCCGACGGCGAACATCGTCCCGCGGACGGTCGCGGTCGCGGTGGGCGTACGGACCTCGTACTTGGACCCTTGGTTCAGCAGCTTCGTGACCGAGTGCCACGTGCGGCCGATCTCCTGGCGCATCGCGATGATCGTGCTGCCATCGGGGTTCGACTCGAGCGCCTCGATGACGAGCGTCGTGCCCGGGTCGATCGACACGGTCGATCCTTCGAAGTACGTCAGCACCGCGTACGTGTCGGCACCGGTGCGGATCGTCATGCCCGCGCGCAGGAGCGCGCCGTCCGAGACGGGACGGAAGTCGTCGCCCTCGGACGCGCGGACGTCGACCTCGCCGGAGATGATCGACAGGGTCGTCGACGCACCGAGCGCGACGCTCCCTTGGCGCGTGATGAACCCGGTCGTGCCGAGGGCGGTCGCGAAGACGAAGGTCATGGTCGTGGTGATGGCGACGATGCGGACCCAGCGGACCGGCAGGCTCCGGACCGGGATGCTCGGCACCGGCAGGCGCGGGATCCGGAGCGCGCGCGGGTCGAGGCGCGCGGGCAGCTCGAGGACGCGCACGGCCGGCGCGACGAACACCGGCCGCAGCAGCGCGCGCTCCCGCTCGATCGACGCGATGCGCTTCGTGCGCGCCGCCCCGCGGAGGGGGCGACCGCGCTTGTCGAGCAGCAGGTCGTCGGTGATCGGCAGGGGCGCCGCGACGAGCACCGGCGCCGCCGGCCCGAAGCGGACGCGGATGCGCGCGGCCTCGCGCGCGCTCGCGAGGGCGGCGGTGACCAGCGCGTCGACGGCCGCACCGACCAGCGCGAGCGCGAGCAGGACCATCAGCCCGAAGGCGCTGCTCAGCGCGCGGAGGTCATAGGAGCGGCGGCCGGACGCGAGCGAGATCTGCAGAACGAGGGCGGTCGTGAGCGCGGGGAGCGTGCGCTCCCGCAGGCGGCGCCGTGCCGCTGTCACCCGCACGGATAGGTCAATGGTCCGCTTTCCCACCCAGGCTCCTCCCAGTTCTCCCCTGTGCCGGTCGTGTGGTGCTGGGATAACGGGGACTATCGGCCGGATGGCAGGCAGGCAGGGAGCAGCCGCGTGTCAACGCCGTTACGCCGAAGGGCCTAGTACTTCCGTACTAGCCGAGCGAGCAAGCTCCGCCGGTCAGATGCGCGGAGCGAAGATCAGGTACGCGCCCACCGCGATGAGGATCAGCGGGACGAACAGAGGCTGCAGTCCCTCCGGGACGATCGCCGCGACCTGGAAGATCTCGGCGAGGGTCACGACCCCGAACACGGCGGCGGGCACGAGCGGCCACCGGCGGTTCGGCCGGATGACGAAGACGCCGACCAGCCCGACCGCCAGGGAGGCGAGGAAGATCGGCGCGATCGTCTCCTTCGGCAGGCCGAGCCATCCCGGGATGAGCAGACCCGTACCGAAGCTGATGAGGGTCGCCGCCGGCACCAGATAGACGTATGGGTTGAGGCCCTGCCAGTACGCGATCGCGAAGGCGCCGCCGAGCGCGAGGAAGAGATACGAGGTCGCGTTCGGCACGCCGAGCGCCGGAAGCAGGTACGTGAGCCCGACCGCCATGAGGACCGCGCCTCCGAGGATCCCGCGGCGCCGCCGGTTCACCATCGGGAGCGCATCCGCCGGCGGCGGCAGGTCGCTCCGCTCCATCGTCCGCGTCATCGTTCCGTCCAACATCTTTCCTTCTTCCTCCTCAGTGGTCGCTCTCGCTCAGTCCCTCGGCGGGGTGTACTCCGACACCGCGACGAGGAAGGGTCGGGTCCGTCCAGGCTGGATGGTGAGGGGTTCGGCAAGTCCCCTCTTCTCGAACACCGCCACGCGCAGGCCGTGCAGCCGCTCCGTGCGCTTGGCCCACTCGGTCGCGCAGACCGGGCACGTGAAGGCACCCTCCGGCATGCGAGCGCCATGCGTGAGCAGGATCCTCGCGCAGCATCGCTCGACGATCGGCTCCTGCCCGTCGACCGCGGCGAGGTACGGGAACTCGTCCTCCGGCCCGCGCCGGACGCGCCGCGCGAACTCCCGGCGGTCCGAGGGCCGCTCGAACGTGTCCGCGCGCGGCTTGCGCCACTCGGTCGCGCATTCGGGGCACGCGAACGACGATCCCGGCCCGTAGAACCCACCCCACTGGATGATCCAGTCCTCACAGCAGTCGTTCAGGATGACGCGCTCGTTCATAGCGCCCCGCCGAGCAGCCAGCGCACGAGCGCCTTCTGGGCGTGGAGACGGTTCTCGGCCTGGTCGAAGACGGCGCTGCGCGGCCCGTCGATGACGTCGTCGGTGATCTCCTCGCCGCGGTGCGCCGGCAGGTCGTGCATGACGACCGCCTCGCGGTCGGCGAGGCGCAGCAGCTCCGCGTTCACCTGGTAGCCCTGGAACGCGCGGCGGCGGCGCTCGTACTCCTGCTCCTGACCCATGCTCGTCCATACGTCGGTGTACACGACGTCGGCCCCACGCACGGTCTCGTGCGGGTCGCTACCGAGCTCGATCGTCGCGCCGGTGCGCCGCGCGATCTCCGCCGCCTTCGCGCGGAAGCGCTCGTGAGGCTCGTACCCGGCCGGCGTCCCGATCCGGATCGTCTGGCCGGCGAGCGCGACGCCGAGCATGAGCGAATGGCAGACGTTGTTCCCGTCGCCGATGTACGCGACGACGACGTCCGGACGGTCGCCCTTGCGCTCGCGGATCGTGAAGACGTCGGCGAGGCCCTGGCACGGATGCGACAGGTCCGAGAGGCCGTTGATGACCGGCACGGCAGACGAGCGCGCGAACTCCTCGGTCGTCTCGTGCGCGAACGTCCGCAGGACGATGCCGTCGACGTACCGGCTGGTGACGCGCGCGACGTCGGCGATGCTCTCGCGCCGCCCGAGCCCGACCTCGGCGGGCGAGAGATACGACGCGTGACCGCCGAGGTGGACCATGGCCATCTCGAAGGACAGGCGCGTCCGCAGGCTCGGCTTCTCGAAGATCATCGCGATCGACCGCCCGCGCAGCGGCGCGTCGCGCGGGACGGGATCGCGCTTCAGCGCGGCCGCGTCCGCGAGCAGGCGTTCGAGCTCCTCCGGCGCGAGATCCGCGAGCGACACGAAGTGCCGCACGCGGACGGGGCTGAGCGTCGCGCTCACGAGCGTGCGCCGATGCTGCCGCGCCGCGCGCGCACGAGCGCGAGCAGGGCGTCCGCGACGCGGTCCGGGTGGTGGCGGATGGTGTCGAGCTTGTCCCACAGCTCACGCGGTCCGGACCACTTGTCGATGAGCGGCGCGAGCACCGGCTCGACACCGAGACGCCGGATCGCCGCCTGCTCACCGTCGGTCGGCTCGAGGTAGTCGAGGCCCTGCGCCGCGTAGTGCGTGCGCAGCTCCGCGGGCGGCGGATCGTCGTTCAGCAGCGCGACGTCGAGGCCGGTGCCACCGAGGTGCTCGAGCACGCGCGCCACGTGGTCGGCGAGGCCGAGCGTGTCCGTCTGGCCCGGCTGACGGGTGGTGTTCGCGACGTACACGACCGGCGCGTCGCTGCGCGCGATCGCCTGCGCGATCTCCGGGACGAGGATGCACGCGCACACCGTCGTGAAGAGGCTCCCCGGGCCGAGCGTGATGAGGTCCGCCTCCTCGATCGCCTCGATGGTCCCCTCGCACGGATCGACGTGGGCGTCCTTCAGGAAGATCCGCTCGATCGGCGCCTTGCCCGGGGCGCGCACGTTCACCTCCTGCTCCACGACTGTCCCGTCCGTCAGCACGGCGCAGAGGTGCGTGCTGTACAGCGTGACGGGGAGGACCGTGCCGCGAACGCCGAGGAGGCGCGACGCCGCTTCGACCGCGCGGAGGAACGATCCCTCCTGCTGTGTCAGCGCGGCGAGGAACAGGTTCCCGAAGGCCATGCCGTCGAGCTCCTCGCTCTTGTCGGTGCGGAACCGCTGCTGGAAGAGCCGCCGCAGCGTCGGATCGCCCTCGGCGAGGACGACGAGCGCGCTCCGGATGTCGCCCGGCGCGGGCACGTCGAGCGCGATGCGCACCTTGCCGGTCGAGCGGCCCGAGTCGGTCACGCCGATGAGCCCGGTGATGTGCTCGGTGTGCTGCTTCAGGCCGCGCATGACGGTCGGCGCGCCGAGCCCGCCGCCGACGCATACGACCTTCAGCCCATCCATCACGCGCATGTTGTCAGAACGCGGCGGCCGGAATGAGAAGAGGGCCCCGTCGACCGGGGCCCTCTCCAGGAGGTCGAGCGATGACCGCTACTGCCAGTGGACGTGGGTGACCAGGAACTCGCCGCCGCCGAGCGGCTCGATGTACCAGTGACCGCTCGCCGCCGACGCGCCGTTCGGCGTCCCATCCGGGGCGTGCCCGTTCACGAACACCGCTGGCGTCCCGCCGGTCGAGCCCGACGCCGGCGTGCTGAAGCGGTCGGAGTGGCTGTAGATCTTCGCCAGCTGGTCGTAGTCGTGCTGGTTCGGGTGCGTGCTCAGCGTGCTACCCGCGTTCGTGCCCGTGTTCGAGAAGTAGTCCATGCACGAGTTCTGGGACGAGCCGTCCTCGCTCTGGTGGTTCAGGCCGAACGTGTGAGCGACCTCCTGGCAGACCACATGGAGCTTCTCGTTGGCGTTGTCGTACTTCGCCGTGCTGAAGTAGGAGTCGTTCATCTTCGCGGTGCCCTGCGCGATGTGGCTGCCGCGCGTGATCCAGATCTGCGCGAGGCCGAGCCAGCCGTTCGTGCCGTACGCGGCGTTGCACGCCTGGACGGTCCCCGACCGTGGCTTGCAGTCCGTGCCGGTCGTGCTGCCGGTGACGATCTGGGTGCGCAGCGGGTTGTTCGAGGCGTCGCCGGTGCTGCCGTTCCCGAAGTCGAACGGTCCTGCCGTGCTCCAGTCCGCCGACGCGGTCGCGAGATAGCTATCCCACGACGTGTCCATGTTGTCGCCGAGCTGCAGCGTGAACGGGTTGGCCGTCCGCGCCCAGTGGTACTTGCCCCATGAGTGGTTCGCGTCCGCCGGCATGACCGCAGCCGCAGCGAACGCGAGCGAGAGGATGCCCGTCAGGGCAGCGATACGCCGCAGGAACGCCATTCTTTCCTCCAGAAGCCGCAGATCTCGAGGGAGTAACGCGCAGGCGGGCATATTGCGATGGGCCTGGCGGTCTGTCGAGCCTTCTGGAGAACGCTCCGATCGTCGGCTGGCGCACCGTCGGTGGCCGGCTGGCTAGCGCGCTACGACGCTTTCCGCTCCGGGACGCCGGCGAGGGTCCTGGCCGCCGCGGTACGGCGCGCGACGAGCTCGGCGCGCCAGTACTTCCGCCGGCCGATGGCCTCGTCGACGCCGCGCTCGTAGGCGGCGACCGCGAGGAAGCCGATGACGATCAGACCGAGCGCGAGACCGATGATGAGACCAGCAACGAACGGCATCACGCCTGCCCTCTGAGCAACCGCCATGCCAACTTTCCGACCCTTCGGTCGGGCGGAGCCCTCCCTCTGCGCCTGTGTGGGAGCATCCGCCCGTGACCGGCGGCACACCGGCGCTCGACGCCCGCGACGTCGCGAAGCGATTCGGCCGCGTCGAGGCCCTGCGCGGGCTGACGCTGACCGTTCGGAGCGGCGAGATCTATGGCCTGCTCGGCCCGAACGGCTCCGGGAAGACGACCTTCATCCGCTGCGTCGCCGGGCTCGTCCGCCCCGACGCCGGGACGCTGAGCGTGCTCGGCGAGGCGCCACGCGCCGCCATCTCGCGCGGCCGGATCGGCTACATGACGCAGACCGCCGCGCTCTACCCGGAGCTCTCCGTGGACGAGAACCTGCGCTTCTTCGGCGCGCTCGTCGGCCTCCGTGACGCGGACCGCCACATCGAGGAGGCGCTGCGGACGATCGACCTCCTCGACCGCCGCCGCTCCATCGTGGGAACGCTGTCGGGCGGGATGCGCCAGCGCCTCTCGCTCGCCGCGGCGCTCCTGCACGACCCGCGGCTCCTCCTGCTCGACGAGCCGACGGTGGGGGTGGACCCCGCGCTCCGCCGCGAGTTCTGGCAGCACTTCCGGTCGCTCACGGAGCGCGGAGTGACGATCCTGGTCTCGAGCCACGTCATGGACGAGGCCGCACGCTGCGACCGGCTCGGGCTCATACGCGAGGGGCGCGTGCTCGCGGAGGGTTCGGCCACCGAGCTCGTCGCGCGCGCGGGCACGCCCGACCTCGAATCGGCGTTCCTCGCGCTCTCAGCGCCTGCGGCTCAAGGCGGCGGCGCAGCCGCTGCCTCAGAGAGGCTGCGCACGTGAGCCCGCGACGCGTGCGCGCCGTCGCGCAGCGCATCGCTCAGCAGTTCCGGCACGACCGCCGGTCGCTCGGGCTGCTCATCGTCGCGCCCATCCTCGTGCTGTCGCTCGTCGGAGCCCTGTGGGGCTCGAACACGAGCCAGCGGACGAAGGTCATCGTCGCCACGGACGGCCGCCTGCCGGCGCAGGTGATCGACGCGCTGCGCCGCGTGGACACGCTCGACATCACGACCGATACGCCCGAGGGCGCGATGCGGCAGCTGCGCGACGCCAAGGCGGACGCCGTCGTCTCGGGCCGGGTCGGCGTGGTGCGCACGGAGATCGTCATCACGCTCGAGGGATCGGACGCGCTCCGGTCGGGCTCCGTGCTCGGCGCGATCCAGAAGGGGATCATCAGCGCGGCCGGCGGCGCGCTCGGCGGCGCGGGCGCGGCACCGCCGCTGCAGATCGAGTACCTCCACGGCGGACCCGACTACACGCTCCTCGACCACCTGGCGCCGCTCCTCGTCTCGCTGTTCGCGTTCTTCTTCACGTTCCTGCTGTCGGCGGTCTCGTTCCTCCGCGAGCGCACGAGCGGGACGCTCGAGCGGCTCATGGCGACGCCGCTCCTGCGGGGTGAGCTCGTCCTCGGCTATCTCGCCGGGTTCTCGTTCTTCGCGCTGATCCAGGCGGTCGTGATCATCGGGTTCACCGTCCTCGTCCTGCGCGTGAAGTACACCGGCAACATCGGGACGATCTTCCTCATCGAGGCGCTGCTCGTCATCGTCTCCGTCTCGCTCGGCCTCTTCATCTCCGCGTTCGCGCGCAACGAGCTGCAGGCCGTCCAGTTCATCCCCATCGTCCTGCTGCCGCAGGTCTTCCTCTCGGGATTGCTCGTCCCGGTCGATCAGCTGCCGGAGGTGCTGCGTCCCTTCTCCGCCGTGCTCCCGCTCACCTATGCGAACGAGGCGCTGCGCTCGGTCATGATCCGTGGCTTCCCGCTGGACGATCCGCTCATCGTCCGCGATCTCCTCGTGCTTGCCGTGTTCGGCGTGCTGACGGTCGCGGGCGCGATCGCCTCCATCCGCCGCGAGGTCGCCTAGCGACCCCGGCGCGCGGCCCCTCCGGCGCTGAAGGACCCGCGCAGGCGCGGGTCGAGGGCGTCACGCAGCCCGTCCCCGATGAGGTACGTGCACAGCACCGTGAGGCTGATGAGGATCCCCGGGAAGTAGATGAGGTGTGACCCGCGGAAGTAGAAGTTCGGCGCGTCGCTCAGCATGTTCCCCCACGACGGCTGCGGCGGCTGGATCCCGAACCCGAGGAACGAGAGCGCGGACTCGGTGAGGATGAGCCCGCCGACGTCGAGCATGGCCAGCACGATGAGGAGCGGGATCACGTTCGGGAAGATGTGCCGGGACATGATCCGCACGTTCGAGGCGCCGATGGTGCGCGCGGCGGTGACGTAGTCGCGCTCGCGCAGCGCGAAGGTCTGGCCGCGCGCGAAGTTGCAGATCGAGAACCAGCCGAACGCGCCGAGGAAGAGCGGCAGGACGACCGCGTTCAAGCGGAACATGAAGCCGATGATCAGGAAGAGGAAGAAGAGCGGGATGCTGTTCAGCGTGCTCACGAGCCAGACGACGAAGTCGTCCCACTTCCCGCGGAAGTAGCCGGCGGTCACCCCCATCACGACGCCGAGCGTCATCGTCACCGCCATCCCGAAGAACCCGACGAAGAGCGAGACGCGCGCGCCGTAGAGGAGCCGCACGATCTGGGAGCGCCCGAGGTTGTCGGCGCCCATCCAGAACGCGGGATCGTCCAGCGTCGGCTTCCGGTACGACTGCGTGAGGTCCTGCCGGCTGAAGCTCCAGTTGAAGAAGTTGTCCGCGAGCACGTCCGCCGAGACCGCGAGCACGACCATGACGAGGAGGATGGCGATCGCCGCCATCGTCGTCGGATCATGGCGGATGCGCCACCACGCATCCGACCAGAAGCTGGCGCTCGCGCGCCGCTCTTCGCCGAGCCGGACCGTCGCCTCGACGGCGACCGCGGGTGACGCCACTAGTCGCTCATCTCACTTTGATCCGCGGATCGATGAGCGCGTAGGTGATGTCGCGCATGATGTAGGAGATCAGGAGCAGGCCGGCGCTCATCACGAGGGTCGCCTGGATGATCGGATAGTCCTTCTGGATGAGCGAGTCGAAGAAGAGACGCCCGAGACCGGGCCAGTTGAAGACGCGCTCCACGATGACGTTGCCCGCGAACACGATCGTGAGGATCGCGCCGAAGTTCGTCACGACGGGGATGAGGGCGTTCCGCAGCACGTGGCCGCTCATCACGACGCGCTCCTGCAGGCCCTTCGCGCGCGCGGTGCGCACGAAATCCTGGCCGAGCACCTCGAGGACCTCGGTGCGGATGAGGCGCGGATAGAACGCGATGCTGCCGTTCGCGTAGAGGAGCACCGGTCCGATGAGATGCCAGGCGCGATCCCAGCAGAAGACGCAGTCGACGCCGACGACGTTCATGCTCCCGATCGGGAACCACTTGAACTGGATCGCCAGGAAGAGGATGAAGAGCAAGCCGAGGAAGAAGTCCGGCGTCGAGTTCAGCAGGACGCTCGACACGCGGATCGCATGGTCCGGCCGCCGACCACGATTCAGCGCGGCCACGAAGCCGAGCGGGATCCCGACCACGACGCCGACGAGGAGCCCGAGCAGTACCGGCTGGATGCTGTTCGGGATGCGCTCGAAGATCATCTCGCGCGCGGGCCGGTTGTAGTAGAAGGACTTCCCGAAATCGAGCGTCGCCGACTGGACGACGAAGTCGAAGAACTGGACGGG
>WNFV01002426.1_pt1 | contig 24802 bp, 23 predicted proteins | sample 5400101 | NCBI WGS metagenome assembly WNFV01 (sample SAMN13153361, study PRJNA577476) | soil metagenome | isolation source: 115 cm soil or saprolite under grassland replicate 1 | place: USA:California | collected 2016-06-15 | reverse complement strand
TCGTGGCCGTAGCCCTTCCAGTTGCGGTCGTAAGCCCCGGTCGCTGTGCCTTCCTTCACCCATTCGAGCGCCTCGGGCAGGACCGGCAGATCGTCGAAGCGAATTTCGGCGCCGAGCTTCGACCCGCGGCAGATCTCGAGCAGATGCCCCGCCAGGCCGAAGCCGGTGACGTCCGTCAGCGCGTGAACGTCCTCCAGTTCGGCAAGCGCGGTGCCGGGCGTGTTGAGCTGCGTGGTGATCTCCACCATCTGCTTGTAGCCTGAAGCGGAGAGCTTGCCTTTCTTCAGCGCGGCCGAAAGGATTCCGACGCCCAGCGGCTTGCCGAGTATGAGAACGTCGCCCGAGCGCGCGCGGTCGTTCCGCTTCACCTTCTTCGGGTGCACGAGCCCGAGCGCCACCAGGCCGTAGATCGGTTCCAGCGTGTCGATGGAATGGCCGCCCGCGACGGGAATTCCTGCCTGCGCGCACACCGACTCTCCTCCGGAGATGATTCTTTGAATCACCTCGACCGGCATTTTTTCAATCGGCATGCCGACGATGGCGAGCGCGAATATCGGCTTGCCGCCCATCGCGTACACATCCGAGAGCGCGTTGGTCGCGGCGATGCGCCCGAAATCGTAGGGATCATCGACGATGGGCGTGAAGAAATCGGTCGTGGCTATGATCGCCTGCTCGTCGTTCAGCCGGTACACCGCCGCGTCGTCGCTCGATTCGATCCCCACGAGCAGATCCTTCGGCAGCCCGCGGATCGGGGTCTTGGCGAGGATCTCCGAGAGGACCGCCGGAGCGATCTTGCAGCCGCAGCCGCCCCCGTGGGAGAACTGGGTGAGCCGGATGAGGTCCGCGGGGGCGTTCATACATGCATCCGGGTGCAGGCGGTTATCAGACCGCAAGCTCCCGCGGGTGCAGGCTCAGGTACTCACGCACTTCAAGTTGCATCCGGTCGATTTCCGTGAGAAACCCGGACACCGCAGCTCGGTAGTTCGCCGGATTCGACTCGACGTTGCGTAGATGCGCTACTTGAGCTTGAAAATCGGCGATACGCTCCAGAGTGACTTTAAGCTCCCGATCATTGGCAATCATGGCTATGCCTCCGTAACTTGCACGATACCCCTTCGCCCTCCATCCCGCTTGATCTGCCAGCTCAGAATCGACTCCTGCTCATTGGAGAGGGCGGCGAGTTGACGCAGCCAGAAGATACTCGCTCCAAAGTGCGCTTGCGCAGCAGCATGGTCGAAGACGAGCCGCGCCTCTCCCGTGACTTGAGTAAGGTCGAACGTGTCGTGCATCATCAGAAATATATCTATGTCGTTTGGGTCCGGCTTCGCGGTCACGAATGAGCCGAAGACGATAAACCGTTTCATGCCGCCAGTTGCGGCAGCCAGCTCGTAGACCCGTGCCAGGCGCATCCCGACGATCTTTCGCCGGGAGGTCGATTGAGCAAAGTGCTCCAGAACCTCCCGGAGCGACGCATGATGCACGCCTTGCGGTAGATCTCCGGTTTCTGCAAACGAAGGTATGGGCACGAAGTACAGCCATTCGGAACTCAGCTGGCCACAATTGTATCGCCCCTGCACGCGGACCGTTCGCTGAACGGCGGCCCATACGATAGCCCGCCACGTGCCCGGATAGTACCATTCGAGGAATGCGCTCGCGGAACATGCGAGCAAAACGGAGTTCGCCCTTGAAGCAACCAACCATCGTCACCGTAGCACAGCTCGATGCCTTTGACGAGGCGATCGACGTGCGCTCGCCCGCCGAATTCGCGCTCGACCACGTGCCCGAAGCCGTGAACTGCCCGGTGCTGGACGACGCCGAGCGTGCTTACGTCGGCACGCTTTACAAGCAGGTCTCCCCGTTCGACGCAAAAAAAATCGGCGCGGCGCTCGTATCGAAGAACATCGCGCGGCACATCGAGGAGCGCTTCCGCGGCCGCGACCGCGGCTGGCGCCCCCTCGTCTACTGCTGGCGCGGCGGGCAGCGCTCGGCGGCGATGGCCCACGTGCTGCGCCAGGTCGGCTGGGACGCGGCGACGCTAGCAGGCGGCTACCGCGCATACCGTCGCGCAGTCATGGCGCAGCTCGACGAGGCGCCGCAACGTTTCCGGTTCCGGGTGGTGTGCGGTGCCACCGGAAGCGGCAAGAGTCGCCTCCTCGCTGCGCTCGCGGCACAGGGCGCTCAGGTGCTGGATCTGGAGCGCCTCGCCCGCCACCGCGGTTCGCTGCTCGGCGAGCTTCCGGGTGAGCCGCAGCCTTCGCAGAAGATGTTCGACAGCCTGGTGTGGAGCGCGCTCACGCGGCTTGATCGAGCGCGCCCCGTCTTCGTCGAGGCGGAAAGCAAGAAAATCGGCCAGCTGCAGGTGCCCGCGCGGCTCCTCGAGCGCATGCGCGAGGGGGAGTGCCTGCGCCTCGAGGTGCCTTTGCCTGAGCGCGTGCGCTTTCTCATCGAAGAATACCGGCATTTTCTGGAGGAGCCCGCCACGCTCAAGGAGAAGCTGCAATGTCTGACGAGCCGGTACGGCCGCGCGGTGATCGGGCGCTGGCTCGCGCAGACCGACTCGGGCGCGTGGGGCGAGCTGGTCGCGGACCTGCTCGTCACCCACTACGACCCGTCCTATCTGCGCGCGGCCACGCAAAACTATTTGCATTATGATGAAGCCCGGCGCCTGTCCCTCGAGCGGCTGGACGAGGCCGGGATGGCGCACGCCGCCGCGCAGTTGCTGAAGGCCCAGCCTTGAGCGGGCGGACGTATCCGATCGGAGGACGCAGTGTTCTTCAAACAGCTTTTCGACTCGGCATCGTCCACGCTCACGTACCTGATCGCCGACGATTCAAACCACGAGGCTGTCCTGATCGATCCGGTCACCGAGCAGGTCGAGCGCGACCTGCGCCTCCTGCGCGAGCACGGCCTCGCTCTCAAGTACACGCTCGAGACCCACGTGCACGCCGACCACGTGACCGCCGCGCACGCGCTCAAGCAGGCCACCGGCGCGCAGACCGCGGTCTGCCGGGACTGCAATGCGCAAGGCTACGATCGCCTGCTCAAGGATGGCGACGTGATCCTCTTCGGCCACGAGGAAATTCTCACGATCGCCACCCCCGGGCATACGCCGGGAAGCGTCTCGTACCTGTGGCGCGACCGCGTCTTCACCGGCGACACCCTGCTCATCGGCGGCTGCGGGCGGACCGATTTCCAGAACGGGAGCGCGGAAGCGCTGTGGACGAGCATCACGGAGAAGCTCTTCGCGCTCGACGAGCAGATCCTCGTCTATCCGGCCCACGACTACAAGGGGCGCAGGGTGAGCAGCATCGGCGAGGAAAAGCGCTTCAACGCACGCGTCGCGGGCAAGACCCGCGAGGAGTTCCTTTCCGTCATGAAGAATCTGAACCTGCCCATGCCGGCGCGCATCCACGAGGCGGTGCCGGCCAACCTCGAAGGCGGCGCAGGCCAGGCTGCGGTTGCGAGCGCGCTCGGGCTGCCGAAAGTCGCGGTGCGAAGCGTGTCCGCGAAACAGCTCGCCGCGCTGCTCGGCGAGCGCGGAGTCCATCTCCTGGACGTGCGCACACCCGAAGAGTTCAACGCCCTGAGAATTTCCGGCTCGGTCAACGTCCCGCTCGATGCGCTCGAGCCCGCGGCACTCCTCGCGAGCATGGGCCCGAACGATCCGGTGTATGTCGTGTGCCAGACCGGCACACGCAGCCAGTTCGCCGCGGCGGAGTTGCGCGCGGCGGGGTTCTTGCGCGTCGTGCACGTGGACGGCGGCACCAACGCCTGGGCGGTCGCGGGCCTGCCCGTCGTCTCCACCTGAAAAACCGCAGCTTTGGGAACGACCTCCGAAGACAATCCCTTCCCGCTGGTACTGTCGCTCGTCAGCGTCGGCACCGACGAGGAACGCTACCTGCGCTCGCTGCTCGCGCTGCTCAAGACCTACCTGGAGCCGTCATGGTGTATCGCGGCGCGCCTGGGCGATCTGCCGGACGCGGTCCTCGTGGACATGGACAGCAAGGAGGGGCAGCAAGTCTGGGAGAACGTGGATTTCGGCGGCACTCCGCGCATTGCCTTGAGCCGGGACCAGGTGCTGGCGGCGCAGTGGACGCTGCTCAGGCCGATCCGCGCCGGGGGTGCGCACAGCCTGACGGAGGTCCTGACCGCGGTCGCCGGAAAGCTGCAGCTATCCGCTCCCGCGCCCTCGCTACCCACATCCAAGTGGAGACCGTTCGCACATCTGGTGCGCAGGGCGTGCCAGCAATCGTATCCCGCCGATGTCATGCTCGCGACGGGTTCCGCCCTGGTGGTCGATCCCCCGGGGAAAGTTTTCTACTCGTCGAGGACAATCGATGAACTGGCCGCGCTGCTGCGCAACCGGCGCCGCATCGACGGGAAGGTCCTCGACGTTCCCGACGCGCGCAAATTCGCCGCCCGCCTTGCGCGATGGGGGATCATGCCGCGCCCGCTCGAGGAGCTGCTGTGGCTGACGGGTCTGGTCGCAGGTGCGGGGGAATCCCTCGGCGCCTGGGACCCGCGCGAGCCCGTCCGGCTCAAGCAGTGGCCGAACTTCGCCTCGCTTCCCCACCGGCAATGTCACTTGAAGATGGCGGCGATCCTGACGGCCGACGGCGCCCTGGCCGGTGCGCTGGCAGAAGCGTGCGAGGTGGCCGCCGGAGACGCGGCGGATTTTCTGAACGCCTGCGCAGAAATCGGAATACTCGAAGCGCGGGCCGCGCCCGCGGACTGAGCCGGCCTTCGAAGGGCGAATGCCGCATTCGCATGGGAATCCCTACGAAGCGCCCAGCACCTTCAGATGCGTCACCACGCTCCGCCCGAGCGCCGAGAGCGCGTAGCCTCCCTCGAGAACCGACACGATCTTTCCGCCGGCATATTTGTCCGCGACTTCCTTGATGCGCTGCGTGACCCAGGCGTAGTCGGCTTCGGTAAAGCGCAAGCCAGCCATGTCGTCCTCGACGTGGGCGTCGAAACCCGCCGAGACGAAGATCATCTGCGGCTCGAGCTCGTCGAGCGCAGGCAGCCAGATTTTTTCCACCGCGGTGCGCAAGGCGCGCCCGTCCGAGCCCGCCGGCAGCGGCACGTTGGCCATGTTCGGCGCCACATGTTCAGTACCGCTGTACGGGTAAAACGGATGCTGAAAGATGCTCGCCATCACGACGCGCTCGTCGTCGCTGAAGATGTCCTCGGTGCCGTTGCCGTGGTGCACGTCGAAGTCGATGATGGCCACGCGCTCGACGCCGTGCTGCTCGAGCGCGTGCATCGCCCCGACGGCGACGTTGTTGAACATACAAAAACCCATTGCGCGCGTGCGCGTCGCGTGATGGCCGGGCGGGCGCACCGCGCAAAAAGCGCTGTCGACGCGACCGCCGGTCACGAGGTCCGTGGCGAGCACCGCGGCTCCCGCCGCGTGAAGCGCCGCATCCCAGGTGTACGGGCACATCGCGGTGTCGGGATCCAGATGCACGATGCCGGTGCGCGGCGAGGCCTTGCGGATCGCTTCGATGTATTCGATCGGATGCACCCGGGCGAGCTCGCTCACCTTGGCGGCGGGCGCGTCGTGGCGCTCGAGCAGTCCGGCGAGACCCGAGGAGATGAGGTGGTCCTCGATCGCGGCGAGCCGCGCCGGGCTCTCAGGGTGGCGGCGGCCCATGTCGTGTCTTGCGCAGTCGGCATGCGTGATGAACGCCGTCGCCATGAGCTTTATTCCTTCCGTCCAATCATATCGGCTTTCCAGTAAACTTACGACTTTACCAGCCGGTTTGCCGGCACGGCCGCATCGCATGTCCTATCCGCTCATTCAGGGCGTCGTTCAGCAAGCGGGAAAAATCATCCTCGGCAAGGAGCGCCAGATCCGTCTCGCGCTCGCCTGCCTGCTCGCGAGCGGGCACCTTCTGATCGAAGACCTTCCCGGCGTCGGCAAGACCACGCTGGCGCAGGTGCTCGCGAAGCTCCTCGGACTCAATTTCCACCGCATCCAGTTCACGAGCGACATGCTCCCCGCCGATATCATCGGCGTATCGGTATACGAGCGCGAGAGTTCCACCTTCAAGTTCCATGCCGGGCCGATTTTTTCGCAGCTGATCCTCGCCGACGAGGTGAACCGCGCCACGCCCAGGACCCAGTCGGCGCTGCTCGAGGCGATGGAGGAACATCAGGTCACGACCGAAGGCGAGACGCGCAGGCTCCCCGAGCCGTTCTTCGTCGTCGCGACGCAGAACCCTTCTCACCTGGTGGGCACCTTTCCGCTGCCCGAGTCCCAGCTCGACCGGTTCCTGATGCGGATCGAGCTGGGTTATCCCGACCGCGACGCCGAGCGCACCCTGCTCCAGGGAGCGGACCGCCGCGACATGATCGCCGGGCTCGACGCCTCCCTCGCGCCGGGCGATCTCATGGATCTGCAGGCGATGGTGAAGACCGTGCACGCCGCGGCGCCGCTTCTCGATTACATCCAGGCGCTCGTCGAGCATTCGCGGCGCTCGCCCGAGTACGCAACGGGCCTCTCTCCGCGCGCGGCGCTCGCGCTGCTGCACGCATCGCGCGCCTGGGCGCTGATCGAAGGCCGCGACAAGGTCGTCCCGGAGGACGTGCAGGCCGTGCTCCCCGGCGTGGCCGGCCACCGCCTGCGGCCCGTGCACGACGGCGTGCGTGCATCGAGCATCGACAAGGCGAACGGCCTGATCTCCGCCGTGCCGATCCCGTGAAGCTCGACCGGGTGCTGCAGTATTCGCAGGCCTACAATTTCTTTCAGTGGGTGTTCGGACGCCACGCGCCTGAGCCGGGCGTGGTGTTCCTCAGCCAGCGCCGCGTCTACATCCTGCCCACGCGCCACGGCTTGAACTTCGGGGTCGCCGTGATCCTGATGCTGGTCGGCTCGATCAATTACAACCTCTCCCTCGGCTACGTGCTCACGTTTCTGCTCGCCGGCCTGGGCATCGTTTCGATCCTGCACACGTTCCGCAATCTTGCGTACCTCTACGTGAGCGCCGGGCGCGTGGCACCCGTGTTCGCGGGGGACACGGCGCAGTTCGAGCTCGTATTCGAGAACAAGGGCGACTACGATCGCCATTCGCTCGATCTCACCTGCCGCGGCACCCGGGTGAGTTGCAACGCGCCTGCGCGAGCGCACCGCTCGGTCGCGCTGCCGCTGAAAGCCGGGAAGCGGGGCTGGCTGCAGCTCGAACGGGTGACCGTCGATACGCGGTTTCCACTGGGCCTGATGCGCGCCTGGAGCTACGTGCAGCCGGACATGCGCGCGCTCGTGTACCCGCGGCCCGATTCGACCCCCCTGCCCCCAGCGTATTCCGACGCGGACACCGGCGACGCGTTCCCGGCGGGCGCCGGGAACGACGACTTCGCGGGCCTGCGGCCCTACCAGGCGAGCGATTCTCCACGCCATATCGCGTGGAAGGCCTCGGCCCGGCGCGAGCTCTTGCTCACCAAGCTCTTCGCCGGGCGCGCCGCCTCCGAGCTCTGGTTCGATTGGGAGCAACTCCCCACCGGCATGCACACGGAGGCGCGGCTGTCGCGACTTGCCCGCTGGGTCATGCTTGCCGAAGAACGCGGCCTGCGCTACGGGTTGAAGCTTCCGGACGGAGGAGTGCCGCTCGGCGAAGGATTCGCGCACCGGGAGCGTTGTCTGAAAGAGCTGGCGCTCTACCGTGGCTGAGCCGAGAAACGCCGACACGCTGCCGCCGCTGCCGTTCGCAACCCTGATCGCAGGCGCCGCCCTCACGGTGGCCTCGCACACCTTGTGGCTGCCCCTTTGGGTCGACATCGCCGCGGCGGCGCTCCTCATCTGGCGCGCTTTCGCTTCGATTCGCGGCGGGACCCTGCCCGCGCGCTGGCTGTTGATTGTGCTGACTCTCGCCGGCGCGATCGCCGTCTTTTTTTCCTATCGCACGATCATGGGCCGGGACCCGGGGGTGACGATGCTCGTGCTGCTTCTGTTTCTGAAGCTGCTGGAGACGCGGGCGCGGCGCGATGTCTTCGTGGTGGCTTTTCTCGTCTACTTCGTCGCCCTGGCCAACTTTTTCTACTCCCAGTCCATCCCGATAGCGGGGCTGATGCTGCTCACGGTGTTCGTCACCACGACCGCGCTCGTCGGGTTCAGCGCGCCGCAGCGGCCCGTCGTCGACGATCTGAAAACAGCCGGTCGCATGCTTGCGCAGGCGGGCCCGGTGATGCTGCTGCTGTTTTTCCTGTTTCCGCGGGTGCAGGGGCCCCTGTGGGGCATGCCGCAGGACGCCTACAGCGGCATGACCGGCCTGTCGGAGACCATGTCGCCCGGTTCGATCAGCTCCCTGTCCCTGTCGGACGCGATCGCATTCAGGGTGAAATTCGAAACCGAGCCGCCCCCGCGCGCCCGGCTCTACTGGCGCGGCCCCGTGATGTCGGATTTCGACGGTCTCAGCTGGCGCGTGGGCCTGCCCCAGCTGCGCCGGAACATGAGCGTCGAGGCCGCCGGCTCGCCGGCCGACTACGAAGTGACCCTCGAGCCCCACAACCGCAACTGGATGTTCGCGCTGGAAATGCCGGCGCGCATCCCGCCGGCCGCGCGCCTCACCTCCGAGTACCTCGTGATCTCCCTGACGCCGATTCGCAGCCGGATGCGCTACGAAATGCGCTCCTTTACCCAATTCCAGGCGGCGAGCGGAGGCAATCCCGAGGATCTGGCCTATGCGCTCAGGCTCCCGCGCGGCGTCAATCCGCGGGCGCGGGCGCTCGCGGGCGAGTGGCGCGAGTCGCTCGCCGATAATGCAGCGATCGTGCGCGGCGCCATCGAGTTCTTCCGTGGCAGCCGCTTCGAGTACACGTTGCAGCCGCCGGCGCTCGGCCAGAACTCGGTGGACGAGTTCCTGTTCGACACGAAGCAGGGATTCTGCGAGCACTTCGCCTCGAGCTTCGTGTTTCTGATGCGCGCCGCAGGCGTGCCCGCCCGCGTGGTGACCGGTTATCAGGGAGGAGACACCAATCCGGTGGACGGCTACATGGTCGTGCGCCAGGCCGACGCCCATGCCTGGGCCGAGGTATGGCTCGCCGGGGGAGGCTGGATTCGCGTCGATCCCACCGCCGCCGCAGTCCCGGTCCGGGTCGAGCTCGGCATCACGGCCGCCGCGCCGGGAGGAGCGTCGCTGCTCAGGCGCGCCAACCTCAACTGGCTGAAGGGCCTGCGCAACAACTGGGAGGCCCTCACCAACCAATGGAACCAGTGGGTGCTCGGCTACAACCCCGATCGCCAGCGCGAGATGCTGTCGTGGCTGGGCGTGCGGCAGCCGAGCTGGGAAACGATGACGGTGATGCTGTTCTGGAGCGTGGCCGGGGTGCTGCTGCTGACCGCGCTATGGCTGCTTCGCGGCATACGGCGCGAGGATCCGGTGCAGCGCGCGTGGTCGCGCTTCTGCGACAAGCTCGCCCGCGAGGGCCTCGCGCGCGCGCGCGCCGAAGGCCCGCTCGATTATTCAAGCCGCATTGCACTAGCGCTCCCTGCGCGCGAGAACGCCGTGCGTGCCATAGCCGCACTCTACGTCGATCAGCGCTACGGCCCGGGCCCCGACGTCCGTTCGATCGCCCGTCTGAAGCACCTGGTTCGGGAATTCAGCCCTTGAAAACCCGCACCCGCTTCTTCTTCGCCGCGGCGCTCGCTCTGCAGGTCGGCTCAGCCGCCGCGGCAGGTCCTCCGGATTATCCGCACCGCAGGGAAGTGAAGCTGTTCATCGCCGAAATGGTGAAGAAGCACGGCTTCACCCGCAGGGAACTCAACCGCGTCTTCGGCAAGGCGCAGTTTCAGCCCGCGATCATCAAGGCGATGGAGCAGCCCGCCGAAACGGCGCTCGCCTCCTGGCAGGCATACCGGACAATATTCATCAACCCCCAGCGCGTCGAAACGGGCGTGCAATTCTGGAATCGCAACGCCGAGCCGCTCAAGCGCGCCGCCGCGCAGTTCGGCGTCCCCGAGGAGATCATCGTGAGCATCATCGGCGTCGAGACCACCTACGGCCGCAATATCGGGACCTACCGGGTGATCGATGCCCTCGCTACGCTCGCGTTCGATTACCCGAAGCGCGCGCAGTTCTTCCGCGGCGAGTTGGAGAGCTACCTGATGCTCAGCCGCGAAGCAGGAATCGATCCGCTGCGCGTCAAGGGATCGTACGCCGGGGCGATCGGCATTCCCCAGTTCATGCCGGGCTCGTACCGGCGTTTCGCGGTGGACTACGACGGTGACGGACTGAGCGATCTCGCCACGAGCCCCGCAGACGCCATCGGCAGCATCGGTAATTTCCTGAAGGCGCACGGCTGGGCCCGGGGGGAGCCGGTGGCTTTCTCCGCCGAAGTGAGCGGTGAGGGCTGGCGCAAGCTCGCGGAAGCGGGAGTCGCGCCCGCCAGCCGCGCCGCCGAGCTCCCGAGGTTCGGCGTGAAACCCGCCGTCTCCATGCCCCCCGACACCCGCTGCGCGCTGATCGAGCTGGAAACCCCCGGGCAGCCGTCCGATTTCCGCGTGACGCTGCAGAATTTCTTCGTCCTGACGCGCTACAACCGATCCAACCTCTATGCCACGGCGGTGCTGGATCTCGCCGCGGAGCTTGCCCGGGCGAGGCTAGCCCCGCCCGCTCCGCCACCGCCGAATCCCGCCAAAGAAAATTCATGAACCCGCGCTCCTATCGCCACTACGAATTCGTCATGGCGGCGTTCGTCACGGTGCTGATCTGCTCGAACCTGATCGGCCCGGCCAAGATCGCTCAAGTTCAGCTTCCGCTGATCGGGGCGGTGTCGTTCGGGGCGGGCGTGCTGTTTTTTCCGATTTCCTACGTCTTCGGCGACATCCTCACCGAGGTCTATGGCTACGCCCGGTCCCGACGGGTGATCTGGGCCGGCTTCGCGGGCCTTGCTTTCGCCGCTTTCATGGCCTGGATCGTCGTCATGCTGCCTGCGGCGCCCTTCTGGAAGAACCAAGCGGCCTACGAAATCGCCTTCGGCTCGACCTGGCGCATCGCAGCGGCTTCCCTGATCGGGTTCCTGTGCGGGGAGTTCGTCAACTCGTTCGTGCTGGCGAAGATGAAAATTCTCACGCAGGGCCGATGGCTGTGGACGCGCACCATCGGCTCGACGATTTTCGGCGAGGGTGTCGATTCCCTGATCTTTTATCCGCTCGCGTTCTGGGGAAGCGGGCTGATTCCCGATGACAGGCTGCCGCAGATCATGCTGGTCCAGTTCGTTTCCAAGGTCGGATTGGAAGTGGCGTTTACGCCGCTGACGTACGCCGTGGTCGGCTGGCTGAAGCGCGCCGAACAGGAGGATTACTACGACAGGGATACGGACTTCAACCCCTTTACCCTCAAGACCTGATCGCCGATCCCGAGAAAACAGACGCGAATGCCAAGTAATCACGTTTTCCGGACCCATCCCCCCGGGAATCGGCGGTAAAATGCCTTCGTTTGCCTCCAGGGGCAAGTCAGGCTGAGGACGCAATTCAAGTGCAAGAGAACCGTCGCGGCAACGAGTACGATGTTTCCTGCCGGGTGAACACCACCGACTCGGCGCTCGTCAACTCGGAAGTGGACCGGATTTTCCTCGAGCTCTATCCCAGGGCGGCGCCCGCGCAGATCGACCGGGCCTTCCGGGACATCACCACGATGTACCGCGGGGACCGCCCGGGGTACCACGCCTGCGACACCGCTTATCACGACATCCAGCACGTGCTCGACGTCACGCTCGCGATGGCGCGGCTGATCGACGGTTACGAGCGCGCCCGAATCGGCCTGGAGCCGCTCGACGCGGCCATGTTCCGGCTGGGGGTGATCACGGCCCTGTTCCACGACTGCGGTTACATACGAACGCTCGACGACAGGCAGCACAAGAACGGAGGCGAGCTGACGCTGACCCACGTCTCCCGCGGCGCTCGCTTTCTCAGGGATTACCTGCCCAAGATCGGCATGGGCGAGGTGGCCGAGGTCGCCGCCTCGTTGATCCACTTCACCGGTTACGAGATCCCGGTCGCAGAAATCAAGGTGCCGTCCCTCGGCTACAAGCTGCTCGGCAGGCTGCTCGGCTCGGCGGACATCATCGCGCAGATGTCGGACCGCTGCTACCTGGAAAAATGCCGCGACCGGCTCTATCCGGAATTCCTGGCCGGCGGCATCGCCCGCAAGCGTCTTCCGGACGGAGGCGAAGAGGTCCTGTACGAATCGGGAGAGGACCTGGTGAGGAAGACCCCGCGCTTCTATCAGGGCGCGAGCCGGCGCCTCGACGCGGACCTCGGCGGAGCCCACAAATACGCGCGGGATCACTTCGGCGGCCAGAACCTGTACCTGGAGGAGCTCACGAAGAACATCGACTTCGCGCAGTCCATCAACGATGAAGGCGACGGCGCTGCGTTGAAGCGCAATCCCCCGAACACCATCACGGACGACGTCCGCTGATGCTCTAGAGAAGCACGTCCTTCGACAGGCCGCGCCGGCGCAGGATGCGCCGCAGCTGCGCAAGAGCCTCGAGCTGAATCTGGCGTACGCGCTCGCGCGTGAGCGCGAGCTGCGAGGCGAGCTGCTGGAGCGTGAGCAATTCCCTTCCGTTCAGGCCGAAACGCCGCTCGATCACGGCGCGTTGCTTGTCGTTCAACTGCACGAGCCATTCGCGAACGAGCGACTCGATTTCGTTCGCATGCAGCTCCAGCTCCGGGCCCATGCTGCTATCGTCGGCGATCGAGTCGCCGATCGAGAGCAACGGATCGACATCGAGCGGCGCATCGAGCGAAGCGGCGTGCTCGCTGCGCGACAGCAACCGGCGCACTTCATCGGTGTCCTTGCCGACGAGGTGCGCGATGTCCTCCGCGGTCGGCTCGCGCTCCGCGTGCGCCTCCAGATGGCGCTTCGCGCGAAGCACGATGTTCAACTCCCTGATCACGTGCACCGGCAGCCGGATGGTGCGCGACTGGTTCATGATGGCGCGCTCGATGTTCTGCCGGATCCACCAGGTGGCATAGGTGGAAAACCGAAAACCGCGCTCGGGATCGAACTTGTCGAGCGCGTGCATCAGCCCGAGGTTGCCTTCCTCCACGAGGTCCAGAAGCGGCATGCCTCGGTTGAGATAGGCCTTGGCGACGTTGACCACCAGACGCAGGTTGTGCTCGATCATTTTCTGCCGGGCGGAGAAATCCCCGGCGACGGTGCGCCGGGCAAAATGCAGCTCCTCCGCCGGCGTGAACAGGCGATTGAGACCGATCTGATGCAGATAGAGCTGGGTCGCGTCGCTGAGGGCGTCGATATCCGATGCATCTTCACCCGGCTCCGCGCGCGAGGGGGCTTGCGCCGCCCCATCGGGCGCCTCGCGCCCGGGCTCCTCGGACACCGCAGGGGCCGGCTCGATGGCGCCGCCAGGCCCGCTCCCGGCCCAATCCGGCTGGAGTTCGTTCTCCGGAGCGCGCGAATTCACGACGGCCGGTCAGGCAGGAATTTCAACGGGTCGACCGGTTTGCCGAGACGCCGGATCTCGAAATGAAGCTTCGCCTGGGAGGAATCGCTGCTGCCGATTTCCGCGATCTTCTGGCCCCTCACCACGTTCTGTCCTTCCTTCACCAGCACGTTGCTGTTGTGGGCATAGGCGGACAGATAGGTCTGGTTGTGCTTGATGATGACGAGTTTACCGTAGCCGCGCAGCCCCGTGCCGCTGAAGATGACGCGTCCCGACGCCGAGGCAAAGACCGGATCGCCGACCTTGCCGAGGATGTCCACGCCCTTGTTGGTCGGTTCGGAAAATCCTGCGAGAACGCGGCCCGCGGCCGGCCAGATCCAGGCCACCGTGTCCTGCCCATCCTCGGCGCTCGGCTGCGGCGGCGATTCCGGCGTCGAAGGCGGCGGGGACTGCCGCAACAGCATCGCGAGGTTTTCCTCGGAATAGGGCAGCTTCATCGCCTTGGGGCCGGTCTTGAGATCGCCGGCGACCCGCGGCGGCTCCGTTCCTGCCCGCGGCTCCGCGGCTGCCCGCGGATCCGCGCCGATCGAGCGCGCCTCCACCGAGCCCGGCACGGTGACCGGCTGCACCTGCACGCGGGCCTCCGGCTGGGCGGGCGACCCGGCTTCCGGCTGCGCCGCCACCGCCGGCCCCGGCGGCCGCATGCGCAGCACCAGCCCGGCCTTGATGGCGGCGGGATCGGTAATGTTGTTCCAGGCGGCGAGCTCCCGATAATCGAGGCCGTTGTCGAGCGCGATGCTGTAAAGGGTATCGCCACGCTTGACGGTGTAGCTCTCGGGCCTCTGCTCCGCAGGCAGTGCCGTGGGTTTCGCGGCGGAGGGGCGCGCGACGCTCCGTTCGACGACCGGTGCCCGATACGGGCCCGCGCATCCGACCAGAGATGCGCACGCGAGTACCGCGAAAAAAATCCCGGCCAGCTTCACTGCTTGCCTCCTCTCAAAGGTACAAAATGCACGGCGTCGAGCCATTTTTCCGTCAATCCGCTCGGAGTCCTCTCGATGAGGCACAGCGCCTGATCGCCGCTTCCCACGGGCACGATCATTCTGCCACCCGGCGCAAGCTGCTGCAAAAGCGCGGCGGGAATCCCGGCTGCCGCCGCCGCGACGATGATGCCGTCGAAGGGCGCCGCTTCGGGCAATCCTCGCGTGCCGTCGGCGTGCACCAGCCTCAGGTTCGACAGACGCAAGGAGCGCAGGTTGCCGCGCGCCTTTTCGAGCAATCCCGCAATGCGCTCGACCGAATAAACTTCTTTCGCGAGCCGTGCGAGCAAGGCCGCCTGGTAACCGCAGCCGGTTCCGATTTCGAGCACGTTTCCCAGAGACGCTTCTCCGCGCAAGGCTTCGATCATGCGCGCCACCACGAAGGGCTGCGAGATGGTCTGCTCGAAGCCGATCGGCAGGGCGGTATCCTCATAGGCGCGGCTGGCGAGCGCTTCCTCGACGAAGATGTGGCGCGGAATGGCGGCCATCGCGGCGAGCACCGCCTCATCGCATATGCCCTTCTCCCGCAGGCGGGCGACCATGCGGTCGCGCGTGCGCTGCGAGGTCATCCCTATGCCGCGGGTTTTCGAGAGCATCACTTTGCCAGCCACGCCTTGATTACGGGAATCTGCTGCCGGTGCGTAAGGTCCATCTGCAGTGGCGTGAGCGACACGCAGTCGGACGCGACGGCGTGAAAATCGGTCCCCGGCCCGGCGTCCTGCGCGCTGCCGGCCGCGCCCACCCAGTACACCGTCTCGTTGCGGGGAGTCTTGGTCCTGATCGTGGGCTCGGCCTTGTGGCGTTTGCCGAGCCGCGTCACTTCGAAACCCTTCAGCGCCTCGTAGGCAATGTCGGGCACGTTCACGTTGAGCAATACGGGCTCGCGCGGAGGCCGCTTCTGGAAGCGCTCGACCAGCTCGCGCGTGACGCGCGCCGCCGTGCCGTAGTGCTTCCCAGCCTTGCTCGCGAGCGAGATCGCCAGCGACGGGATGCCGAGCAGATAGCCTTCGGTTGCTGCCGCGACGGTGCCCGAGTAGATGGTGTCGTCGCCCATGTTTGCGCCCAGATTGATACCGGAGATGATCATGTCGGGCATCTCCTCGAGCAATCCGGTCACAGCGAGGTGAACGCAGTCCGTCGGCGTGCCGTTTACGAACCGGAAGCCGTTTGCGGATTTGCGCACCGAAAGCGGCCGGTCCAGAGTGAGCGAGTTGGAGGCGCCGCTGCGGTCGCGCTCGGGTGCGACGACGGTGATGCTCGCAAGGTCGGCGAGCGTTTCTGCAAGGATCGCGATGCCTGGCGCGAAGTACCCGTCGTCGTTGCTGAGCAGAATGCGCATCTACCGGCTTGTCTGGAACTCCGGCCGATTCTACTCGAAGTCAGCGCCGCGCCGCAGCGAGAACACCGCGCACGTCCTCGATCGCGGACAGGGCGCGCTGCAACTGGTCGATGTCTTCGACTTCGACGGTGAAGTACATCGAGGCGATGTCGTTTCGGGTCTGCGTCTTCGCCGCGATCACGTTGGTCTTCTCCCGCACCAGCGTTTCGGTCACGTCGCGCAGCAGCCCTTGCCGGTCGTTCCCGCGAACGACGATGTCCACCGGATAGGCCTGGCCGGCGCGACTGCCCCATTCGGCGCCGATGATGCGCTCGGGAAATCGCTCGACGAGGCGCGCGAGGCTCGTGCAGTCGCGCCGGTGCACCGAGACGCCGCGTCCCTTGGTGACGAATCCCGAAATCCGGTCGGGCGGCGCGGCCTTGCAGCAGCGCGCAAGCTGGGTGAGCAGGCGCTCGACGCCGACGACGAGAATCCCGCTGCTCGTCTGCCCGGCCGGAGCGCGGTGCGGCGGAATTTCCGGCGAGGGCGCCGGTTCCGTCCCGCCGCGCAGCGCGGTCTTCAGCTGCCGCGGGCCGACTTCCTCGCGCCCGACCGCCGCGAAGAGCTCATCGGGCTCGCCGAAGCCCAGGCGCTTTGCCAGCTCATCCAGGCTCGCGGCGCGCTTTCCTTCGCGCTGCAGCTCGCGCTCGACCGCGGCGCGGCCGGCGGCGACGACGCTCGCGATTCTGCGGCTGTTGAACCACTGGCGCACCTTGTTGCGCGCGCGCGAGCTCCTGATGTAGCCGAGCGCGGGATTGAGCCAGTCGCGGCTCGGGCTTCCGGTTTTGGCGGCAATGATCTCGACCGCTTCCGCATTCTTCAACGGATAATCGAGCGGAACGATGGCCCCGTTCACCTTGGCGCCGCGGCAGTGGTGGCCGATGTCGGAGTGCAGCGCGTACGCGAAGTCCACGGGCGTCGCCCCCTGCGGCAAGTCGATGACCTTGCCCTGGGGCGTGAGCACGTAGACGGTGTCGCAGAGCACGGCATGCTTGGACTGCTCGATCCAGTCCGAGGCGTCGACGATCTCGTCGCGCCACGCGAGCATCTGTCGCAGCCAGGCGATTTTGTCGTCGAAGGGATCGCCTTTGCCGGTTGCGCGCTTCGTCCCTTCCTTGTAACGCCAGTGCGCGGCGACGCCGAGCTCCGCATCGCGATGCATCTCGCGGGTGCGGATCTGCACTTCCAGGGCCTTCCCCTCCGGACCCATCGCCGCCGTGTGCAGCGAGCGGTACAGGTTCGCTTTCGGCCGCGAGATATAGTCGTCGAATTCCCCCGGGATCGGCGCCCACAGGTTGTGCACGACGCCGAGCACCGTGTAGCAGTCCTTCGCCTCGTCTACCAGCACGCGCAGGCCGCTCACGTCGTGGATCTCCGAGAAATCGAGCGACTTCGCGCGCATCTTCGTATAGATGCTGTACAGGTGTTTCGGCCGGCCGGTGATCTCGGCCCGGATTCCGGCGCGGGCGAGCTCGTCGGCGAGCTCGGCGATCGCCTGTTCGACGAAGCGCTCGCGTTCGCTGCGGCGGCCCTCGAGCAGGCCGGCGATGCGCTTGTAGAGCTCGGGCTCGAGGTAGCGGAACGACAGGTCTTCCAGCTCCCACTTGAGCTGCCACACGCCGAGGCGATTGGCGAGCGGCGCGTAGATGTCGAGCGTCTCGCGCGCAAGCTGCGCTCGCTCGGCTTCCGGGGCGCGCGCGAGCCAGCGCAGCGTCTGGGTGCGGCTCGCAAGGCGCAGCAGCACCACGCGGATATCCTCCACCATGGCGAGCAGCATCTTGCGCAGCACTTCCGCCTGCGAACCGGAATCCTTGCCCAGAGCCGCCGTCCTCATGACCACCCGCAGCTCATTGAGCCGGCTGATGCCGGCGACGAGCGAGGCGACCGCCGCGCCGAAGGAGGCTTTCAGTTTTTCTTCCGCCTCGGGGAGATAGACGGGAGCGGCAAAGAGCAGGCCGGCGACGCGCGCGTCGGCGTCCAGGCGCAGCTCGGCGACGTTGCGCGCGACTCCCAGAGCGTGCTCGTAAGCCGGCTCGCCCGTGCCGAGCAGTTTGTCGCCGTAGAGGTTCGCCGCGAATTCGCGTGCGCGCGCGAGCGTGCGACGCTCCTCGTCCGCCAACCCGGAATACATGGAATCGGATTCGCCTGCGTCGGCGAGATCCGGGCGCGTGGTGGAAACCATGCTCGAAGTTTATCTCACGCTATGGCGCAGTGGAGCGCTGTCCCGGATAATCCGTTTTTTCCAGGACTCCCGATCGAAACGCTGGATGGGCTTTCTACGCAACTGGCGTCGCAAGCGCGTGCTGAAGAGCGCCCGTATCGACGAGGCGCTGTGGACGCGGGTGGCGGCCAAGCTGTCCTTCGTGCGCGGCCTGTCGGAGGAGGAAACGGCAAGGCTCAAGCAGCTCGTCGTCCTCTTTCTCGCGGAGAAGGAAATGCACGGCGCGCAGGGCCTTCAGCTCACCGACGAAGTGCGTGTCTCGATCGCCATGCAGGCCTGCCTGCCCATTCTCAATCTCGGCCTGGACACCTACAACGGCTGGGTCGGCGTCGTCGTCTATCCCGGCGAATTCCGCGTGCGCAAGGAGGAAATGGACGAGCACGGAATCGTGCACACTTTCGATGAGGAGCTTGCCGGGGAAGCCTGGCCGGGCGGGCCGGTGATCCTCTCCTGGGAAGACGTGGGATTGGCCGAGCGCGGCTACAACGTGGTGATCCACGAATTCGCGCACAAGATCCACATGGACGGCGCGGGCGACGCGGATTTTCCCGCCGCCTGTGCCGGAATGGACGCCGCGAAATGGCGCGAGACGCTCGAAGGAGCCTACCGGCGTTTCTGCAGCGAAGTCGACGCCGGCCGGCCGACCTTCATCGACCCGTACGCGGCCGAGCACCCGGCTGAGTTTTTCGCCGTGATGAGCGAGGCTTTCTTCACGGAATCCGCGGTGCTCGCGCGCGACTGGCCCGAGCTGTACCGGCAGTTCGCGCTTTTCTACCGGCAGGATCCTGCGGGGCGGACAGGCTAGCAAACGACCGGGCGATTCGCTAAGCTCGCCGAGGTTAGACGTCATACGAAAGCAAGGAGAGGACTATGGCACCAGACCCCACGACTCCCGCTGGCTACGCCGCACGATCCGAAACGATTATGAGTCGTCTGTTGGGCGGCATGTCTGTCTTCACCATGCTCATGACGGTTCCGCAGGTTCTTACCATATGGGTCGGCCATCAAGCAGCCGGCGTTTCTGTTGTGTCGTGGAGTGCCTACCTCTTCTCCGCCATCCTCTGGTTCTGGTACGGACTTCAGAAACGCGACAAGAACATCTATTTGCCGTGCGTCGGATGGGTTGGCCTGGACACGGCGGTAATCGCTGGTGCTGTCATTTATTCCTAGCGTCGATGACCACGACGCCTAAGGGCCGGTTCGAGGACGACGCGGAACCTCATCCGAGCAGAAAATCCCGCACGATCGCGATCTGATCGTCGTGCAGCAATGTCGGCGCGTGGCCGACGCCTTTGATCTCCACCACCTTTGCCCGCGGGCCGCGGGAGGCCATCTGATCCGCGGTGTCGCGCCTCAAAAGGTCCGACTGCTCGCCGCGCAGGACCAGCGTCGGGCAGCGGATCGAGTCGTAGAAGCTCCACAGCTCGACGTCTTTGCGTGACAGCTCGGCGTTGAAAGGCAAGGCGAGCGCGGGATCGTAGTGCATGCGCAGCGACCCGTCCGCATTCTTTCGCACCACGTGCTCGGTGAGAAAACGCCACTCGGCGTCGGTGTGCGGGCCGAAGGACGCACTGGTCGAGCGCACGAACTGCTCGGCCGCTTCGAACGTCGGAAGCGGCGGCCACTTGCCGACGTAGGAGCTGAGCCGCTCGAGCGAAACCGCAGTGAGCACCGGCCCGACGTCGTTCAGCACCAGCCGCTGGATCGGAGAATCGGGCATCGCCGCGAGCGTCATCCCCATCAGCCCCCCGAGCGAGGTGCCGACCCAGTGCACCGATTCCACGTCAAGGCGCGCGATCAGCGTCACCATGTCGAACGCGTAGGTCGGCACTGCGTACTCCATCGGATTTTTCAGCCAGTCGGAATCGCCGCGGCCGGCGACGTCGGGGCAGATGACGCGGTAGCCGTGGCGGACCATCTCCGCGGCCAGGCGGTCGAAATCGCGCGCGCAGCGGGTGAGGCCGTGGACGCAGACGAGGGTCTTCGCGCTGTTCGGCGCGCCCCATTCCAGATAGGCCATGCGGTGCAGCCCGCTTGCGCTCGCGCACTGGACCTTGCGGCGCCGGAAGGGTTCGCTCCGGAGCAACCCGGGATCGCCCTTTATCGTAATCGTCGCATTCAGATTCAAGTACCTCAGTCGGCCTTGATGCCGGCTTCCTTGACCACTTTTGCCCAGCGCGCTTTTTCATTGACGATGAACGTGCCGAGCGCTTCCGGCGTGCCGGCGCGCACCTCGGTGCCCTGTTTCGCCAGGAATTCCTTCATGTCGCTGGTATTCAGGATCCGGGTCAGTTCGGCGTTCAGCTTCGTCACGATCTCGCGCGGCGTGCCGGCCGCCGCGAGCAGGCCCTGATAGGAGCCGGTTTCGAAGCCCGGAAGCGTCTCGGCCACCGTGGGCAGTTCGGGAGCGGAAGGCACGCGCTGCGCGCTGGAAACGGCGAGCCCCTTCAAGCGGCCGCCTTTCACCGACGGATAGGTGGCGAGCATGCCGTTGAACAGCACGTTGGCGTTGCCCGCGACCACGTCCGTGACCGCCGCCGAGCCGCCCTTGTAGGGGATGTAGGCCCATTGCACGCCGGTACGCGCCGCGAATTCGACGCCCGCGAGGTGCGGCGCGCCGCCGGTGCCCGAGTTGGCGAAATTGAGCTTGCCCGGATTTGCACGGGCGTAGGCAATCAGCTCCTTCACGCTGGCGACCGGCACCGACGGATGCACCGCCAGCACGTGCGGCGAATACGACACCATCACTACGGCAGCGAAATCCTTCGCCGGGTCGAACGGCATGCTGGTATACACGCTCGGATTGATCGACAGCGCGCCGACGTCCGAGAGCAGCATGGTGTAGCCGTCCGGCGCGGACTTGGCGACGTAGTCCGCGCCGACATTGCCGTTGGCGCCGGTGCGGTTTTCCACGATGACCGGCTGGCCCCAGACTGTGGTGATGTGCGGCCCGATGGCGCGCGCCAGGATGTCGGAGGTGCCGCCCGCGGCGAAGGGGACGATGATGCGGATCGGCTTGTTCGGGTACTGCTGCGCCTGCGCTGGAAGAGCGGCGGATAGGCTCGCGGCGAGAACTGCGCTGAGGGCTGCGGCAAGGCGTTTCATGGATGTCCTCCGGGTTCGCTCAAAGGCCGAGTGCGGATTGTAACCGGCAGGTCCTCTAGTCGTGCCAGTAACGCCTTGCGCGATCGCGCTCGGCGTCCACGCGCGAGGCTCCCGGGGCAAAGCGCAGCTGGATCGCCCCGCCCGTGTCGGTGCGACGCAGCTCGCTGCCGGCTTCGCGATAGCGCGCGAGCACGTCCTCGCGCGGATGGCCGAAGCGGTTGCGGTGGCCGACCGCGAACACCGCATGGCGCGGCGCCACCTGCTTCACGAACTCCGGCATCGAGGAGGTGGCGCTGCCGTGATGGGGCACGAGCAGCGCCTCCGCCGGAAGCAACCGCGGAGCGTTCCGGAGCAGCTCGCGCTCGGCGGCGCGCTCGATGTCTCCGGTGAGCAGAACGCGGCCTGCGGGGCCTTCGATCCGCAATACGCAGCTCTGGTTGTTCGCCCGCGCCGCACGGCCCGCGGGGGCTTCCGCGCGCGGGTGGAGGAACTCGAAGGAGACTCCATCCCAAAGCCACTTGCGCCCGGCGACGCAGGGCGCGCGCCAGGCGCTTGCCGCAAGCAGAGCGTGATCCGGGGAAAGCGAGGACCACAGTACGCCGACGGGCACCGCCTCGAGCACCGAACCGACGCCGCCCGAGTGATCGCGGTCGTCGTGGGACACGACCAGCGCGTCGAGCGCGGCTATCCCTTCGCCGCGAAGGTAAGGAAGGATCACGCGCTTGCCGCTGTCGGAAAAGGCGTTGAACGCCGGGCCGGCGTCGTAGAGCAGCGCGTGTTTTTCCGTGCGCGCGAGCACGGACAACCCCTGCCCCACATCGAGCACGGTGATCCAGAGCTCGCCCGCCCCCGGCGACTGCGGCGAGACCGCAAAAAGCGGCAGCGCGAGCGGCACGCCGAGCCAACGCGCGGGGACCCCGCGCGGGAGCAGCAGCCAGGCGATACCGGCGAGCGCAAGCGGCACGGTCCACGGCACCGGCGCGTGCTGATGCCAGACCGCGCTCGGAAGCGCGGCGAGCCAGCCGAGCACAACCATCAAGATGTCTAGGATCGCATGCCCGAGCACAAGGGGCCAATCGAAGGGGAGCACTGCGCCGGCAAGCGCGAGCGGCGTGATGACGAAGCTCACCAGCGGTATCGCGAGCGCATTGGCGACCGGGGAGACGAGCGACACCTGCTGGAACAGCACGAGCAGCAGGGGAGCGAGTCCCGCGGTCACCGCCCATTGCACCCTTCCCCACTGCGCGAGCCAGTGGGCCTTGGCGGTGCGACCGGTCGCCACGAAGAAAATCACGGCGACCGCGGCGAACGAAAGCCAGAACCCCGGCGACAGGACCGCCCAGGGGTCGAGCACGAGGACAAGAAGGAGTGCGGCGGCAAGCACCCGCGAGGCGCTCGCTGCGCGCCCGAGCCAGAGCGCCAGAGCGACCACGCCGACCATGTAGAGCGTGCGCTGGGCGGGAACGGCATATCCGGAGATGAGGCAATAGGCGAACGCGGCAAGAAAGCCCGCGAGCGCAGCGGCTTTCTGCGCGGGCAAGGCGAGCGCGAGAAACTGGCTGCGACGCCAGCACCAGGACACGAGCATCGCAATGAGGCCCGCCACCATGGTGACGTGAAGGCCGGAGATGGACATCAGGTGGCTCACGCCGGTGCGCGCGAACAACTGCCAATCCTCCGGACCGATCGCGTTCTGGTCGCCGATCGCGAGCGCGATCAGCACGCCCGCGTAGGGACGCTCGGGCAGCGCGCCGCGGATTTTTGCCCGCGCCGCCTCGCGCAGCCTCTCGATCCAGTATTGGGGCACCCGGGCCGCCAATCGCTCGGGCACGATCCGCGCGCGCTCATCCTCACCGCGCCGCGTAGGCATTCTCACGTAGCCGGTCGCGCGAATTCCGCGCTCGAGAAGCCAGGCTTCGTAATCGAATCCGTGCGGGTTGACGCTGCCGTGCGGCCGGCGCAGCCGCACCGTGAAGCGCCAGCGCTCCCCGGCGCGCACCGCAAGGACGCCTTGGGAATCGTCCGGGGCGAATCCGCCGTACCAAGAGAGCACGATGCGCCGCGGCACCCCGGTCTCGGGAAATTCCACGTCGAAATCGAAGCGCACGCCGCGCTCGAAGGCCTGCGGCAGTCCGCCGACGACGCCGCTGACCACCACGTCGCGCCCCTCCAGCGCCGCGTCCAGCCGGTCGGAAAGCCGCAGATGCGCGAGCGCCGCGGCCCAGGCGAAACCGAGGGCGGCGAAGCCGATGAACATCGCGCCGGCTCCGATGACCGGTGAAGCGCGCCTGGACAACCCGACCCCGGCGATCGCCGCGAAGGCAAAACACAGCGCGAGCCACATCGCCCCCGGCAACGCGGCCTGCTGCTGCAGAAGGCACACGCCGAGCGCGAAGCCGAGCGCGGCGAACCTCATCGCGATCCGGCGGCGCCTTTCATTCCGCGATTAACGGCCAAGGGTGCCGGAGGTTGATATGCTAGCCGGTCATGCCGCGAAAATTCTTCCAGAAGTACCTGCCGAGCCACGAAGCCATCCGCAACAATCGGCACATCGCGCGCTTCGGCGCGCTCTTCCTTCACCCCAACTTGTGGCACGTCAACCGGCGATCGGTCTCCGGCGGCGTGGCGGCGGGCATGTTCGCGGGGCTCGTGCCGGGCAGCAACCCGGTGCAGTTCACCCTTGCGGCACTGCTCGCGGTAGCGTTCCGCGTCAATCTGCCCGTCGCAGTGGCCGTCACGCTCTACACCAATCCGCTCACGATCGGCCCGCTCTACGTGATCGCGTACTGGATCGGCACTTTGCTCGTGCCGGGCGACGGCGCGCCGTTCACACATCCTCCGGGATTCGAATGGTCGAACCTCGGCGCCTGGCTGCGCGCGCTCTTGGAATGGTCGCTCTCGCTCGGCAAGCCGCTCGCCGTGGGCCTGGTGGCCCTGGCGGTGGCGCTCGCGATCGCCGGCTACGTGGTCGTCCAGCTCGCCTGGCGAGCGCACGTGGCGCTTGCGTGGCGCAGGCGGAAAGCGAGGCGCGCAGGAAGGGACGCGGGGTAGTCGGCGCTTTACAGCCGGCCGATCTGTCAACTAAATTGGCAACTAATTTGTCAACTAACTAAACTGTCAACTAATACTTAGACCGCATACGATGGCCAACGCTGCGCCATTCATTGCTCGCCCAATACGACGTGTAGTCGGTGGCGCCCTCGATTTGTGGGCGTGTCTTTTCTTCGCTTTTTTTGTTGAGGGAGTAACGACGAGCGTTAGTTATTCCTCGAGTTACATAGAATTGGCGTTGCACAACAAGATGGCTTTCGTGACCTATGCCGTGTACCACGTTGTTTGCTTTTGGTTGTTCCGCGGTACAACGCCAGGCCTCTATTTCCTGGACATACGTGTGGTTAGTGCCTCCAATGGCGCTGAACTGTCGTTTGTGCAGCTGCTTGCTCGCGCTGGGTTTCGGCCAGTATTTCTTTATTCTTTCTGGTGGACGGCTACTTTTGCTGCGCCCATACCTGGCGCAGACACGGTTCTCCTAGTTGCTCCGGTCCTCGTGGAGCTGGGGATGATGTTTACGCTACCTAGTCGGCAAACGCTTGCCGATCTCGTGTCGAAGACTCTGGTCGTGAACATTCCTCCGCCCCAACCGCATCG
>WNFV01002930.1_pt1 | contig 24803 bp, 22 predicted proteins | sample 5400101 | NCBI WGS metagenome assembly WNFV01 (sample SAMN13153361, study PRJNA577476) | soil metagenome | isolation source: 115 cm soil or saprolite under grassland replicate 1 | place: USA:California | collected 2016-06-15 | reverse complement strand
AGGGGGATCGCCTCCTCCGTGGGGGTGGTGGTGCAACAGGTGTTCTCCGCGACCGCGATCATGGTCGTGTACTTCGACCGCCGGGTCCGGAACGACATGCTGGACCACCCCAGGCTGGCCACGGAGCTGGAACGGTCGGACCGCCGGCGGCGCTGAGCTCTGATTTGAAAGTTGCGCCTTTCGTAAGGATGTGCGACGGCGACGGGACCCTCCTCCGCCTGACCCACCGGGGCCTCCCGGAAGAGGCGAAGGGCGAGCACGCGGCGGGATGGGACCATTTCCTGCCACGCTTGCAGACGGCGGCGCCGGGCGGCGACCCGGGCGCCGATCCGTGGTCCGAGTGACCGACACCGGCCGCGTGGCCGGATCGGAAGCGGCTCCCGCTGCGGGGGCCGGGAAAGGGGGAACGGGATGAGCGAGGAGAACAAGGTGGTCGTCCGCGCGGTGGAGGAGGCCTGGGACTCGCAGGACCTCGACAGCCTCGATCAGTACTTCGCGCCGGAGTTCGACAACAGTGCATCGGGGATCCCCGGGCTGCCGCCGGGCCTGGAGGGCGCCAAGATGGCGCACGCGGGTGCGATGCAGTCCTTCCCGGACCGCAAGGTCTCGATCGAGGAGCTCATGGCGGAGGGCGACAAGGTGGTGGTCCGGGCCCGGATCACCGGGACGAACCAGGGCGGGTTCCCTCTGATGAACGTGTCGCCCAACGGGAACCCCATCGACATCGGGTTCGTGGGCATCTACACGCTCCGTGACGGGAAGATCGTGTCGCACTGGGGCCTGAACGACGCCGCGACGCTGATGCAGCAGCTCATGGCGGAGCCGGCGCAGGCCTGAGCTCGGGGCGACGGGCCCGGCGTGGGGCCGGGCCCGTCCCAACTAGACTGGCGCCATGCCGGTCGAGATCGACATCGAGCACGTCGCGCGCCTGGCCCGCCTGGCGCTGACCGACGAAGAGAAGGCCAGGATGAAGGCCCAGCTCGGGGTGATCCTCGAGCACGCCGCCCGGGTCCAGGAGGTCGCGGCCGAGGACGTGCCCCCCACCGCGCACGCCGTCCCGCGGGCGAACGTGTTCCGGCCCGACGTCCCTGAGCCCGGCCTGTCGCACGAGGACGCGATGTCGAACGCGCCGGAGGCTGAGGGGGAGCGGTTCAAGGTCCCCCGGATCGTGGAGCAGGAGTAGGGGAGGGGCGTGGCGACCGACCCGCTCTCGTTGCCGGCCGTCGACCTGGCGGCCGCGCTCCGCGCCCGTGAGGTCAGCGCGATGCAGCTGGCCGAGGCCGCGCTCCAGCGGATCACGGACGTGGACGACCGCGTCCACGCGTTCCTCAGCGTGACCCGTGGGATGGCCCGCGAGCAAGCCGAGGACGTCGACCGCCGGCTGGGCCTGGGTCAGGACCTGCCGCCCGCGGCCGGGATCCCGATCGCGCTGAAGGACGTGCTGACGGTGCGCGGGGTCACCGCGACGTGTGGGTCGAAGATCCTGGAGAGCTACGTGCCGCCGTACGACTCCACCGCGTGGTCACGGCTGCGAGCGGCCGGCGCCGTGCTGGTCGGGAAGACGAACTGCGACGAGTTCGCCATGGGCTCGTCCGGGGAGAACAGCGCGTACGGCGTCACGCGGAACCCGTGGGACCTCGACCGGGTGCCGGGAGGGTCGTCCAGCGGTTCGGCGGCGGCCGTGGCGGCGGGGATGGCCACCTGGGCGCTGGGGACCGACACGGGGGGGAGCGTGCGCCAGCCCGCCGCGCTGTGCGGCGTGGTCGGGGTGAAGCCCACGTACGGGCGTATCTCCCGCTACGGGCTCATCGCGTTCGCGTCCTCGCTGGACCACGTCGGGACGTTCACCAGGACCACCCGCGACGCCGCCCTGCTGCTCTCCACGCTGGCCGGGGTGGACCCGAAGGACGCCACCAGCGTGGACGAGCCATCGGCCGACTACACCGAGGGACTGGACGCAGGGGTGGCCGGGATGCGGATCGGCATCGTGAAGGAGTCGTTCGCGGAGGGCGTGGAGCCCGGCGTGACCGGCGCGTTCAGTTCGTCGATCGAACGCCTGACCCGGCTCGGCGCCACGTGCGAGGAGGTCTCGCTGCCGAACTCCGACTACGCGTTCAGCGCGTACTACCTGCTGGCGCCGGCGGAGTGCTCCTCGAACCTGGCGAGGTACGACGGGGTGCGGTACGGCCATCGGACCAGCGAGCCGTTCGACGACGTGGTGGAGATGATGATGAAGTCCCGCGGCGAGGGCTTCGGCGACGAGGTGAAGCGGAGAATCATACTCGGCACGTACTCGCTCAGCGCCGGCTACTACGACGCCTACTACGGCCAGGCCCAGAAGGTCCGCACGCTGGTCATCCGCGACTACCAGCAGGCCTTCGAGCGGTTCGACGTCGTGATCAGCCCGACGTCACCGACGACCGCCTTCCGCATCGGCGAACGCACCGACGACCCCATCAAGATGTACCTGTCCGACATCTTCACGATCCCCGCCGACCTAGCCGCCCACGCCTTCGAACAGGACCTGGGCTTCCAGCTCGCCCCACCCCTGCTGGCCGGCCTGGCGTCGTAGCCGCTACCGCGGCAGGAGGCCCCGGATCGGCATGGTCAGGACGTATTCGACCAGGGCGTCGCGGTCGGGCCAGGGGAAGTTGGGGTGGGTCAGCAGCAGCGACGTGATGCCGTGGGCGATCGACCACATGGAGATCGAGACGAATACCGGGTCGGGGCGGGGCTGGATGTCGATGCTGTCGATCGCCATCGCCACGGCCTCGACCAGGTGCTCGAAGGCGGCGCTGCCCATGACCTTCTCGGCGGTCCACGACTCGGGCGTCTGCTCCGGCTTCGTCATGAACAGGATCCGGTAGTGCTCGGGGTTCTCGAGCCCGAACTTCACGTACGCGCGCCCGCACGCCATCAGCGACTCGACCGGGTCGTCCTCCGATTCGCGCGCCGCCTGCAGGATGGCGTCGAACCGCGCGAAGTGGCGTTCGCACACCGCGAAGATCAGCTCGTTCTTGTCCTCGAAGTGGAGGTAGATCGAGGGCGGCGAGACGCCGACGGCGTCGGCCACGGCCCGGATCGACACCGCGTCCTGGTCGCCCTTCTCCACCAGCAGGCGCTCGGTGGCGTCGATGATCTCCTCGCGGAGGCGCTCGCCCTGGCCCCTCGGCGCGCGGCGGCGCCGAGGGGTCACGGCATGTTCGGTGGAGAGGTCGGTCACGAGACCAACTCTCCCACGGGGGCGGGCTCCGTACCATCAACGACCGGCCCGGCGGGAACGGGCCGGATGGCCTCCGGCGCCTCGCGCAGGCCGATGCGGTCGTGGACCCGGCGCAGCCACTTCGGCGCCCACCAGTTCGCCCGGCCGGCCAGGCGCATGAACGCCGGCACCAGGGTGCCCCGGATCAGCGTGGCGTCCATCACCACCGCCAGCGCCAGCCCGACGCCGAGCAGCTTGATGAACGTGATCTGCGACGTGGCGAACGCGATGAACACCACGGCGAGCGTCGCCGCCGCGGCCGTCACCAGCCGTCCCGTCCGCTCCAGGCCGAGGGCCACGCTCCGCACGTTGTCGCCGCTGGCCAGGTACTCCTCGCGGATCCGCGACAGCAGGAACACCTCGTAGTCCATGGACAGCCCGAACGCGATGCAGAACATCGTGATCGGCGTGGTGGTGTCGATGAGCCCGGTCGGCGTGAAGTTCAGGAACCCCGACAGGTGACCCTGCTGGAACACCCACACCATCGCGCCGAACGTCGCCGTCAGCGACAGGAGGTTCAGCACCACGGCCTTCGCCGGGACGAACAGCGACCCGGTGAACAGGAACAGCACCACGAACGTCACGAGGCCGATCAGACCGAGCGCCAGCGGCACCCGGCCGAACAGCGCGTGCTTCGAGTCCACCAGCTGCGCCGCGTCGCCGCCGATCAGCACGTCGAACGGCGCGGGCGTGGCCCGGAGGTCCCGCACCAGCGTCTCGCCGGCGTCGGACATCGGTTCGACGTTCGGCACCACTGAGAGCCAGGTGGCGTTCGGCGCCTTGAACCGGGCCGAGGCCGCGTTCGGCGGGAACACCAGCCGACCGCCGGCGTACGAGCCGGTCAGCGCGTCCACCCGCGCCACGCCGGGCACCAGCGAGAGCCGCGTGGCGTAGCTCGCGATCTGGGCCGGCTGCGCGGTCGCGTCGGGCGCCACCACCGGCATCGTGTTGATCTCGCGGGAGGTGAACTGGGTCCGGATCTGATCCTGGACCACGCGGCTGGAGGCGCCCTGGGGCAGCACCCGGTCGTCCGGCAGGCCGAAGTTCACCTTCAGGAACGGCGCGCCGAGCAGCAGGAGCACGGCCACGATCCCGATCGCGATGGGCCCGGGCCGCCGCATCACCACCGTGGCCAGGCGGTGCCAGAACCCCGTGCCCTCGGGCTTGGGCTTCCGCCGCCACAGGACCAGCGAGTCCACCCGCTTGCCCAGCACCGCGATCATCGCCGGGAGGACCACCACCGCGGCGGTCGCCGCCAGGGCCACCACCGCGATCCCCGCGTACGCGAACGACCGCAGGAAGTACAGCGGGAACACCAGCAGCGCGGCCAGCGAGACGCCCACCGTCAGGGCGCTGAACAGCACCGTTCGCCCCGCGGTCTCCACCGAACGCACCACGGCGTCCCTCGGCTCGAGACCGCCCCGTACCTCCTCGCGATACCGGGACACGATGAACAGCGCGTAGTCGATCCCCAGACCCAGGCTCATTGCCGTCGTCAGGTTCAGCGAGAAGATCGAGACGTCGGTCAGGGACGACAGCACCTGCAGGACCGCGAACGTCCCCACGATGGCGAACCCGCCGATCAGCAGGGGGAGGCCCGCCGCCACCACGCTGCCGAACACCAGGATCAGCAGCAGCATCGTGACCGGGATCGAGAGCTTCTCGGCCTTCTGGAGGTCGCTCTCCACCGTGGTCCCCACCTGGCGGAACACCTCGGCCCGGCCGCCCACACCGACCGTCACGTCCGGCGTGGCCAGCGTGTACCTCGGGCTGATGTCCTCCACGCGGTCGCGGACCGTGTCGTCCGTGCCCTCGATGCGGGCCAGGACGAGCCCCTCGGTGGAGTCCGTGCTGCGCAGCGGCGGGGCGCCGCGCAGCGACCAATACGAGACTACCGCGTCGACGCCCCGCTCTCTGGCCAGCTGCCTGGTGAGGCGGAGCCCTTCGGCACGGACGGCGGGGGAGTCGACCGTCCCGTGTCGCGCCCGGACCAGCAGCACGACGTTGGGGTTGCCCGTTCCGAACTCCCGATGCAGCGTTTGGATGGCCCGGCTGGACTCCGAGCCCGGATCGTCGAACCCGCCCGTGGAGAGCGACTTCGCCACCTTGCCGCCGAAGGCCCCCGCGGCGACGAAGAACACCAGCGCCCCGACGAGGATCCACCTGCGCCGCCGGACCGTGAACTCGCCCAGTCGATGCAACATCCGACCGCTCCCTTCCTCCGCTCCGATCGGGCCGCTCGCGTCGGTCCGACTCTTTACATAACCCGGCTAACTCAACACCGCTAAGTTAGTGAGGGAAAGGAAGTCTGTCAAATCGGCGGATCGGCGCGAGTTTGCGCCGCCGCTTCCGAGGGCCGAAGCTGCGGGACGGGACGCGGGTGGGGCTCGGGGCTGGTGGGATCGGAGGATTCGCCATGGGGAAGTGGGTCGGACGGACCGTGCGCGAGATCGCGGCGGCGGTGCAGGGCGGGTCGGTGACGCCCGCCGAGGTCACCGGCGAGCACATCGAGCAGATCGCGGCCCTCGACGGGCGGGTGGGGGCGTTCGTGACGGTCCTCGGCGACTCCGCGGTGACGGAGGCCGAGGCGCTCGCGGCCCGGTCGGACCTGTCGTCGCTCCCGCTCGCCGGGGTGCCGGTGGCGATCAAGGACAACGTGCCGGTGGCCGGCCAGCCCACCCGGTTCGGGTCCTCGGTGACTCCGGACACGCCGGCGCAGAAGGACCACGAGCTGGTCCGGCGGCTCCGCGACGCCGGCGCCGTGGTCGTCGGCATCACGCGCCTCCCGGAGCTCGGCGTGTGGGCCACCAGCGAGGACGCGAACGGCGTGGCCCGCAACCCGTGGAACCTCGACCTCACGCCCGGCGGGTCCTCCGGCGGAAGCGCGGCCGCGGTGGCCGCCGCCATGGTCCCCGCGGCCCACGGGAACGACGGCCTGGGCTCGATCCGGATCCCCTCGGCCTGCTGTGGCCTGTTCGGCCTGAAGCCGGGGGCCGGCGTGGTGCCGGCCGAGGTCGGGCGGACCAGCTGGCGGGGGCTGGCCGAGAACGGCCCCCTCGCCACCACCGTGGACGACGCCGCGCTGCTGCTCTCGGTGATGGCCGCCCGCCCGGAGCTGGCGGTGGTGGCGCCGCCGGCCGGGAGCCTCCGGATCGCGTTGTCGACGAAGGTGCCGCTCCCGGGGATCAAGGTCGATCCCGAGATCCTCCGGATCGTGGACGAGACCGCCGCCGCGCTCCGCGACGCCGGACACGAGGTGACCCGTTCGGACCCGCCCTACTCCCAGCGCGCGGCGAACGCCATCGTTGCGTGGTTCGCCGCGTCCACCGCGGACGAGACCGAGGGCCTCGACGAATCGAAGCTGGAGCGGCGGCAGCGCCGCCACGCCCAGATCGGGCGGACACTCCAGCGCCTGGGCCGGGTGAAGGAGAAGGACCGCGACCGGTTCAAGCAGCGCTCGGCCGAGTTCTTCTCGAAGTTCGACGTCCTGCTCACGCCGGTCATGACGAAGCCCCCGCTCGAGGCGGCGGGATGGCGGGATCGCTCGTGGCGGGCCAACTTCTGGGGCAACGCGAAGTGGGTCCCGTTCCTCGGGCCGTGGAACTTCGCCCAGTACCCCGGCGCGGCGGTGCCGGCGGGAGTCCACTCCTCGGGGATGCCCATCGGGGTCCAGCTGGTGGCCCCGGCCGGCGGGGAGGCCCTGCTCCTGTCCGTGGCCAAGCAGCTGGAGACGGCCCGCCCCTGGCCCCGCCACGCCCCCATGGCCGGCGTGGACTGAGGCTCCGCGCCGCCTGCCGGCGCGCACCCGAGACCCGTTACGCTTGAGGCCGAGATGACGGATTGGGAGACGGTCATCGGGCTCGAGTGCCACGTGGAGCTCTCCACGGCCACGAAGATGTTCTGCTCCTGCGCGAACGTGTTCGGGGCGGAACCGAACACGAACGTCTGCGAGGTGTGCCTGGGCCACCCCGGGACGCTCCCCGTCCCGAACGAGAAGGCCATCGAGTACATCGTCCGGATCGGCTTGGCCCTGGGCTCGGAGATCGCGCCCCACTCGCTGTTCCACCGGAAGAACTACTTCTATCCGGACATGCCGAAGAACTTCCAGATCAGCCAGTACGACCTGCCGATCTGCGTCGGGGGACACCTCGACATCGAGGTCGACGGCGAGACCCGGCGGATCGGGATCACCCGTGTCCACATGGAGGAGGACACGGGCAAGACCACCCACGCCGGCGCCACCGGGCGGATCGCCGGAGCCGACTACGCGCTGGTGGACTACAACCGGGCCGGCGTCCCGCTGGTGGAGGTCGTGTCCGAGCCGGACGTCCGCAGCGCCGAGGAGGCGCGCGCGTACCTCATCGAGCTCCGGGCCACGCTGGAGTCGCTCGGGGTGTCCGACGTCCGCATGGAGGAGGGGTCCCTGCGGTGCGACGCGAACGTCAGCGTCCGCCCCCTCGGTTCCACGGAGCTCGGGACCAAGGTCGAGATCAAGAACCTCAACTCGATCCGGTCGCTGGAGCGGGCCGTGCGCTACGAGTCGGCCCGCCAGATCGGGGTGCTGGAGGACGGCGGCACCCTGGTCCAGGAGACCCGGCACTGGGACGAGAACGGCGGCGCCACGCATTCGTTGCGCAGCAAGGAGTTCGCGTTCGACTACCGGTACTTCCCGGAGCCCGACCTCCCCCCGATCGAGCCCTCTCCGGAGTGGATCGAGGGGATCCGGGCGTCGCTCCCGGAGCTGCCGGCGGCGAAACGGCACCGGTTCGCCGAGGAGTACGGGGTCCGGCCGGACCAGGCCCGGCTCCTGGTGGCCTCGCGGGCGACGGCGGAGTTCTTCGAGGACGCCGTCCGCCTGGGGACCCCCGCCGCGCAGGCTGCGAACTGGCTGACCCAGGACGTTGCGGCGCTGGCGAACGAGACGGGGACCGACCTGGAGTTCTCGAAGCTCTCCCCGAGGCACTTCGCGGACCTGGCCCGGCTCCTGGCCGACGATGCCATCTCGTCCACGAGCGCGAAGACGGTGCTGGCCGAGGCGTTCGCCACCGGTGCCGGGGCCGAGGACGTGGTGGAGGACCGGGGGCTCCGGCAGGTCAGCGACACTGGGGAGCTCGGCGCGGTCGTGGACGAGGTGATCGCATCGAACCCGGACCCCGTGGCCCAGTTCCGCTCGGGCAAGGACGGCGCGATCGGGTTCCTGGTGGGGCAGGTCATGAAGGCCACCGGCTACTCGGCCAACCCCAAGCTGGCCCAGGAGCTCCTCCGCCAGCGGCTGCAGTAGCGATGCCGGACCCAGCCGGGGGGCGGGCCCTCGACCTGTCGGCGCGTTTCCTGCTGTGGGTGGGCCGTGGTGCCAGGAGGGCCGCGCAGCCCATCCGGCGGATGTGGGACAGCGACGAGCCGCTGGAGGCCTACACGCTGGTCCACATGGCGAGCGTCGCCGGGGACGCGCTGGTGGCGATCGCGCTGGCCGACTCGGTGTTCTTCTCGCTCCCGGTGGGCCAGGCCAAGCTCAAGGTGGCGCTGTACCTCGCGCTGACCATGGCCCCGCTCGCCGTGGCCGCGCCGCTGCTGGTGCCGCTGCTCGACCGGGGCGGGGGACGCCGGGCCATCTCGTTCGGTGCCGGAGCCGGTCGCGCGGTGACCGCTCTGTTCGCGGCGCCGCGGTTCGACACCGTGCTGCTGTTCCCCCTGGCGTTCCTGCTGCTGGTCATGTCCCGGGTGCACGCGATCACGAAGAACGGGCTGACCACGGCGTACGCCCCGACGGGCGAGGCCCTGGTGCAGGCCAACGCGCGGATGAACCGGATGGGGGTGGTGGCGGCGGGGGTGGCGGCCGCCCCCGGCCTCCTCGCGCTGAAGGTCGGCGGCGCTCCGGCGGTGCTGGGGCTCGCCGCCATCGCGTACTTCACGGCATCGATGCTGGTCCTGCGCCTGCCGCGGGTCCGCCGGGAGGCCCCCGAGGCGGTGGAGGACGTGGGGCGGCGGGGGAGCGTCGCGGCGCTGGCGGCGCCGGCGACGGCGACGGCCGGGCTCCGGGCGGCGAACGGGTTCCTGTTCTTCCTGGTGGCGTTCGCGCTGCGGGCCACCGGGAAGACGGCCGCCCACCAGGGCCAGACCCCGAAGTGGTGGTTCGGCGTGGTCCTGGCCGGCGGGACCGTGGGGACGCTCCTGGCCGACCTCATCGCCCCGAGGCTGTCGGCATGGCGCCGGGACGAGGCGGTGGTCCTGGCCTCGCTGTTCGTGGCGGGCGTGGCCGCACTGATGGCGTTCGCGGAGTTCGGGCTGTTCCTGCTGTCCGTGTTCGGGCTGGTGGCGGGCATGTCCACGGAGTTCGGGCGTCTGGCGTTCCAGAGCCTGATGCAGCGCAGCGCTCCGGGCGGTGCGCAGGGACGGGTGTTCGTTCGCTACGAGGTGCTGTTCCAGCTGGCGTGGGTGGCCGGCGCGTTCCTGCCGGCGGTGCTGTCGATGCCCTTCCGAACGGGGATGGCGCTGCTGGCGGTGTTCTACGTGGTGCTGGGGGTGGCCTACATCGTGTGGCCGCGTCTGCCGGGGGAGCGGGCCCTGGCGGGGGGATCGGGTCGGCCGCCGTAGCGGCCCAGGGCTCGCACTGGGCTTGACACGTTGGCGGTGGACTGAGCCGTCCGCCACAATGCGCGCCGGAGGGAGGAGGAGGAGACGTGGCGGAGTTCCGGACGGTGGCGAAGGCGGTGGATGTCGGCGACGGCGAGGTCCATGCCTTCGACGTTGGCGACAGGGCCGTGGCCGTGGCCCACGTGGCCGACGACTGGTACGCGTTCGACGACGTGTGCACCCACCGGGGCTGCTCGCTGTCCGACGGCGAGCTGGAGGGGACGTCGATCGTCTGCATGTGCCACGGGAGCGAGTTCGACATGGAGAGCGGCGACGTCCTCCAGGGCCCGGCGGTGGAGGCCCTCGACGTGTTCGAGATCCGCGTGGAGGGCGACGACGTCGAGGTCGCCGTATGAGGGCTCGGGTGTGAGGACCTCCGTCATCGTGGGGGCTGGCATGGCCGGCGGCTCCGCGGCCTCGACGCTCCGCCAGGAGGGGTTCGACGGCCGGATCGTCCTGCTGGGCGCCGAGGAGCATCCGCCGTACGAACGCCCCCCGCTGTCGAAGGAGTTCCTCCGCGGCGAACAGCCCCTGGCCGAGGTCTACCTGCGGCCGTCCGAGTGGTACGGCGAGAACGAGATCGAGCTCCGGACCGGCGTCCGCGTGGAGCGGATCGACCCGGGGGCCCACGAGGTCGAGCTGGAGGGCGGCGAACGGATCCGCTACGACATCGCGTTGATCGCCACCGGGGCCCGGAACCGGCGCTTTCCGATCCCGGGACTGGACCTCGAGGGGGTCCTCGACCTCCGCACCGTCGCCGACGCCGAACGCATCCAGCTGGCCGCGGTTCCCGGCGCGCGGGCGGCGGTCGTTGGGATGGGGTTCATCGGGGCCGAGGTGGCGTCATCGCTGCGTTTTCGAGGGGTGGAGGTCACCGCGATCGAGCCGTTCGAGACGCCGCTGTTCCGGGTCCTGGGGCCGGACGTGGGCCGGGTGGTGGAGGCGTTCCACCGCGACCACGGCGTCGACATGCGGTTCGGCGAGACCGTCGACCGGTTCGAGGGCGGCGAACGCGTGGGAGCCGTCGTGACGAAGTCGGGGCTGCGCGTAGAGTGCGACTTTGCCGTGGTCGGCGTGGGCGTCCAGCCGAACGTCGAGATCGCGGAGAGGCTGGAGGTGGACAACGGGATCGTGGTCGACGCCACGCTCCGGACGAGCGCGCCCGACGTGTGGGCCGCCGGCGACGTGGCCCGTCACGACCATCCCGTGTTCGGTCCTGTCCGGGTGGAGCACTTCGACAACGCACTGAAGATGGGTCCCGCCGCGGCTCGCAACATGCTCGGCGCTCAGGCGGTGTTCGACGATCCGCACTGGTTCTGGTCCGACCAGTACGAGATGAACCTCCAGATGGCGGGGTTCGCGCTGACCTGGGACGAGTTGGTGATCCGGGGATCGCTCGAGGAGCGTTCGTTCACGGGGTTCTACCTGGACGGGGGCGTGCTGCGGTCGGTGGTGAGCGTGAACCGCAAGCGCGACGTCCGCCGGGCCATGCCGCTCGTCAGGGCCGCCATCCGCCCGGACCCGGAGCAGCTCCGCGACCCCGACGTCGACCTCCGGACCCTGTTGCCGGCGTCCTGACCAGAGGCCCTCGTAACGACGAGGGGTCCTGTGGGACCATGCGGGTGATGATCACGCCCCAGATGACGCACCCCGGCTGAGAGCTCAATCGCCTCCAGCGGATCCGAGAGGCACAGATCGATTCGCTGGCTCGGTCGGTCGGCCGGAAGAACGGGACCCTGTGGGACCGCCTGTTCCGCAGGCACCGGTCCGAGGCGCTCAATGCCAGCGCGAACGGCAAGGCGCTCCGCAACGGCGACAGGGTGCGGCGGGGTGTGGCGGAGATGGACTTCCGGCGCGAGAACGAGGACGTCTGGCGCGTCCTCCGGGATATCTAGGCGGCGTCCTCCCGGGCCGGGACGTCGACGGCCGACAGGAACTCCCACCACGCGTCGAGGGCGCCCCGGGCCACCTCGACTGCTCGGTCGGCATCATGGTCGCTCGCCGCTCCGACGATGGCCCGCTCGGCTGCCGAGTGCTCGACGTCGAGCGCGGCGTGGACCTCGAAGAACGACAGCGCGGGCCCGTCCGTGATCCCGTAGTTCGCCCGGAGCCCGTCGATCTTGGCCTGCGCCACCCGAGGGACCTGGGCCTCGTACGCGTAGACCGCGGCAACGCCGGCGGCGACGGGTTCCTGGCGGGAGGCCCCGTGGTACACGTCGAGCAGCCGCGTCGTTGCGGCGTTCGGCGTGGCGGACTCGACGTCGTCACGGGCGATGCCGACGCCCTCCGCGAACCGCAGCCACAGCTCGCGGTGGTTCGCGTCGCCGTGCTCCTCGTCCCACAGGTTCTCCAGCAGGGCGGCCCGCGTCGCCCGGTCCTCCGACCGCGAGTGCAACGCGGACAGGAACGTCGGGAACGCCGACTCGAACGCGTGGTACTGCCGCACGTACTCCTGCAGGGCCTCGCGTGGCAGCGTCCCCTCCACCCACTTCGTGTAGAACGAATGCGTCAGCAGGTCCCGCCCCGCGATCGCCTCGTCGATCCGCTCGAGCACGTTCATGATTCCCCTCCTGTTCGACATCCGAAGTCACCGAAGGCTGACAGGGGCGCCAGACCGAGGCAAGCCCGCAGGTCAGCCAAGACAACCGTCAGGGGTACATGTGTATGGCGTTTCGCATGGCGCGATGTGGTCGAGCGAGAGGATGCCGCCGAAGACGTCCCACGTGTACCTCACGATGTTCTCGCTGACGGTGTCGACCGTGATGTCGAACGACACCGGGATCACCGGGACGATGTCGAGCATGAGATGGCGGTCCAAGTCCGCCCAGCACGCCTGCCGGCCGTCGACCAACGCCTCGCATCTGCGCAGCCACCACTGCACGTCAGGCACCTTCCTCACCCGATAGTGGAACCCCCGGAGCGTTTCGGGCGTCGCCCCGAGCATCGTCACGTTGCAGCACCGATCGGGCCCGATGGATCGCGCATCCAGGAGCGGGGCGGCGAGGGTCACGGCATCGGGATAGTCGGATCCGAAGGCCTGGTTCACGCACAGCGCGATGTGTCTCGAGGGGTCGTGGCAGTAGTTGAACACGCACCGCTCACACGCCCGGACGTCCAGCGTGATCCCCAGCGGCCGCATCTGCCGTGCAAGCAGTTTGGCCTGGGAGAAATAGGGACTGCCTGGGAACGCGAACCCGGCGAACGTGAGGATGTCGTGACAGACGGGCTGCTCGCAGAGCCCGTCGGCGTCGGTGTCGTATTTCGACCTCCGCATCTCTTCGTGAGCGGCGACGAGGTCGGGACCGGGATAGGCATCGAAGTCCTCGAGCACGTCCCCTTCCAGGACATCCGGGAACAGGTGGGTTGCCGGCGCCCCGACCGGATATCCGGGGACACGTGTGGCGTCCACGAGCTCGGACCGATCGACTGCATAGGCCACGGCCCGCCGTACGTGGACGTCGTCGAAGGGCGGCACGGCTAGGTTGAAGGCGAAGAACCGCACGATCGTCCCGGGGGCGTAGTGCACCTGGATCCCCTCGGGCCTTGGTGAGGGCGATGGGAGCGTCGTGACCTCCGGCGAGGGAGAGGTCGCGCTCGCCGACCGGGACCCACGGCTGGAGGGCGTCGTGCCCGTCCCCGTGCAGGTGGACGCCGCGATCGCCATGGCCAGGAACGCGCTCACCATCACGCCGCCCCTGAGCGACCCGCCCGTCACGGGTTCTCCACCACCAGTGCAGCCACCCCTGGACGCTGGGCACGTGCCTGACGCGATACCGGTACTTGCGCAGCAATCCCGGCCACGCTCCGATGAGCGAGCGGTTGCAGCACCCCTCCGGACCGATCGATTTCGAGGCCAACAGGGGCACCGCGATCGTCACCGCATCCGGGTAATCGGTACCGAACACGTCCTCCAGACAGAGCGCGTCGGGGTGAGGGGATCGGAGCACTTTCCGTACATCGTCTGGCAACAAGTGGCGACCCTCAAGTGGATCCCGATCGGCTCGAGCTGCCGTGTGAGCTCCTTGGCGGCCCTGGTCGCGGACGCCTCCTCTGGGGTGATTGCGAGGACCTGCTCACACTCCTTCGCGTCACAGCGCCCGTCCCCATCCGAGTCGTGCCGGGACCGACGCATCTCCGCGCGGGCGGCATCGAGATCGGGCCCCGGATACGGATCGAAGTCGCGCAACAGCCCGTCCTCGAGGATGTCGGGGAACAGGTGCGTCGCCGGGGTCCCGCGATACCCGTCGGGGTATCTCGCTCGGAGCAGAGCCTGGCGATCGATGGCGTACGTCGCCGCCCTCCGCACGTGGATCGCGTCGAACGGCGGCTGCGCCAGATTGATGCTGATGAACCGAACGACCGTGCTCTGGCTGATGTCCACCTGAATCGACGCCTCGGAGGTTCGACTGGGAGATGGCGCAGGAGAGCTCGAATTCTCCGACGGGGAGGTACGTGACGCGATCGCCGTGCTCGGCCCGCGACTCGGCGGCGTGTTCCCGGTCTCCGTGCACGAGGACACGGCGAGGAATGCCCCGAGCACGGCCACACCCACAGTCCGCAGGCGCGTCATGTCCTCGCGACCACCAGTCGGTCCAGCGCCGGGATTCCGCTGAACGAGTCATGGAAATAGTTGGAGACGTTCCGGCTCAACGTGTTGACGTCGTCGTCGAACGAGATCGGGATGATCGGCACGACGTCAGTCATGAGGTGCCGGTCGAGCTCCGCCCAGCAACGCTCCCGCTCCGTGATCTGAGCCTCGCAGCGATTCAGCCACCGCTGCACGTTCGGCACGTGCTCGACGGCGTAGTCGTATCGCTGAAGCTTGGCGCGGGGCGCGCCGAGCATCGAGGCGTTGCAGCACGCGTTCGGGCCGATGGATCGAGCGTCCAGCAGGCCGTGCGCGAAGGTGTAGGCCTCCGGGTAGTCGGATCCCCACGCGAACGCGATGCAGAGACCCTGCCTCCGAGCGGGGTCCAGACAGAGGCCAGCCGCGTAGCGGTCGAAGCTGATGACGTCGAGGGTGAGGCCGATGCGCCGCAGGCCCCGTGCCAGCGGCACGAACGCCCTTCCGTCGCCTCCTGGGGCGAAGACGGCGGGGACCTCCTCGCAGACCCTCGCGTCGCACACTCCATCGCCGTCGGAGTCGTATCTCGACATCCGCATCTCGGCGTGGGCGGCCCGCCTGTTCGGGCTCGCGTACGGGTCGAAGTCCCGAAGAAATCCGTCCTCGAGGGCGTCGGGGAACAGATGGGTCGCTGGCTGCCCCCGATACCCCTCGTCGCTCATCAGCGCCAGGATCGCCGAGCGGTCGATCGCGTAGCTCGCTGCCCGACGGACATGGATGGAGTCGAACGGAGGAACCCCGACATTGATCGCGACGAACAGGAGAACGCTTCCTTGCCGGACGTCGATCTGGAGCGACGTGCCGGGCACTCGTCTGAGTGGAGAAGACGACGCCGTAGGCGGTGCCGGGGACCTCGGCGTCGATGTGCTGGGGGATTGGATGACGGTGGTCGTCTTCGCTCCCGTCGGCATCGGAGATCCCGGCGGCGTCCCGGCGCCCGTGCATGCGGTGGCTACGATGCAACAGCTGAGAAGCACGGCGGCCACGAGGCAGCCTCTGATCCCCGGCCTCATCGACGGTGCACCACCAGCTTGTCGAGGGCCGGCATCTGGCCGAGGACGTCCCAGGTGTAATTGGAGACCTGTCCGCTCGGGGCGTCGGTCGTGTTGTCGAACGAGATGGGGATGACGGGGATGACGTCGAGCATGAGATGCCGGTCGAGATCGGCCCAGCACCCCGGCCGATCGGTGATCTCCCCCTCGCACTTGCGAAGCCACCACTGCACCGACGGCACGTGGTCGACTTCGTACCGGTAGAGACGCAGCAGGCTTCGTGGTGCGCCCAGCAGCGACAGGTTGCAGCACCCCTCGCGGCCGATCGATTTCGCGTCGAGGAGCGGTACCGCGATGGTGGCCGCATCCGGGTAGTCGAAGCTCCAGCCCCTTCCGAGGCACAGCCCCACGTGGCTGGCCGGATCCGTGCAGGTGCCGTACATCGTGCCGCCCCGGCCACCCCGAACGTTGAGGATCGAGTCGAACGGCGGCACGGCGAGGTTGATCGCGACGTACCAGACGATGCCGCCCTGGCGGACGTGCACCTGGATAGAGCCACTGCCGGTCGGTTCGGGCGTCTCCGGCGCGGTGGGTGAGACGGTGGCAGGTGCGTTCGAATCGGATGAGGTGGGCCGCGGGCTCGGCGGCCTCGGCGGGTTCGTCTCGGACGCGGTACACGCGACGGACGCAGCGCACGCCATGGTGAGCAGCACGCTGAGGCCTGCACGGTGCCCCGCAATGTTGCCCATTCCTGATCCCCTCCGAATGGTGATACGCAATCGGCCGGCGCCGCGGATCAGCCGACAATCCAGCAGCAATGACGCCCGACACTGCGGTGGACCGAGGTTGCTGGCCCGCACGAAAAATTCCTCAACTTCCTGTCCGAAGTGTCCGTTGTGCCCGAGTCAGTCGAACACGTGTTCGATACAATGGGTGGGCTATGAGCAATGCCCTGTCCGCGCTCGAGGAGTACCGGTCCCCTGACCTGCGGGGGTTCTCTCATGCCGAGCTGGAATCGGACATCGGGGTGCTCCGCCGGGTCATCGGGATCGCCGAGGCCGAGTGCGCCCGCCGGGTGGGGGAGATCGAACGGCGGGGCTCGTTCTCTGAGGACGGGGCCCTGTCGATCACGTCGTGGGTGGACGCCAGGTTCCGTACGGGGCGGTCGGAGGCGTCCACCGCGGTGCGGATGGGGAGAGCCCTGGAGGACATGCCGGCCACCCGTGAGGCCCTGTGCGAGGGGGAGGTGTCCCGTGCCGCGGTGGTCCAGCTGATCGGGGCCCGGGAGTCCAACCCCGAGGAGTTCTCCAGGGCCGAGGACCTCCTGGTGGACACGGCCCGGTCACTGGGGGTCAAGGACCTTCGCAGGGCCGTGGAGCACTGGAGGGAGGTCGTCTCCCCCGAGCAGGCCGTGAGGGACGAGGAAGAGCGGTTCCAGCGCAGGAAGCTCCACGCCTCACCCACGTTCGAGGGGATGGTCCGGATAGACGGGGACCTCGACCCCGAGACGGGGCAGGTGGTGATCTCGGCCCTGTCGGCCGTCACCGGGCCGTGGATGCGCGAGCGGAGTCCCGACGACGACCGGACCCCCGAGCAGATGCGGGCCGACGCCCTGGGGAAGGTGTGCCGGAGGTTCCTGGACTCCTCTCACCGTCCCCGCCACGGAGGGGAACGTCCCCACGTCACCGTGGTGTGTGACCTGGAGGCGCTGGAGGGACGGGCCGGATACTCCGCGGAGCTCTCGGATACCGGCAGGATCACCCCGGAGACGCTGCGGCGTCTCGCCTGCGACGCGCAGGTGTCCCGGGTCATCACCTCAGGAGGCTCGCTTCCCCTGGAGGTGGGCAGGGACCGCAAGACGGTCCCCGCGGGGATCCGCAAGGCGTTGGTGGTGAGGGACCGGCACTGCGCCTTCCCGGGGTGTGACCGTCCCCCCTCCTGGTGTGACGGCCACCACATCCGGCACTGGACCGACGGGGGACCGACGGACCTGTCGAACCTGGTCCTGCTGTGCCGCCGGCACCACCGCAAGATCCACCACCACGGGTTCCGGGTGCAGATGCGGGAGGACCGTCCGGTGTTCTTCCGGCCCGACGGGACGGAGATCGAGATGAGTGGGCGGGCGCCGCCGTAGCGCTGGCCGGCGTTGACCGGCACGACGCGAAACGGGATCCGTCACCGTCGCACTCGAGGAGCGGCTCGTGGCCCGGCTACTCGTGGCCCAGCGACTGGTGGCCGGGGGGATCGTGGCCGGACCGCTCTTGGCGGGGCAGCTGAGCGCGGATGCTAGGCTGGCCGGGATCCCGTCGAATCCAGGCGATAGCTGCAACCGAAGGAGCATGCTCGATGGACAAGCCCGAGATCTTTATGGCACCTGGGCCCGTTCCGGTACCGCCGCAGGTTCTGCAGGCGCAGTCGCAGCCACTCGTGTACCACCGCGGTCCGGGGTACGGGAAGCTGCTCCGCGAGGTCACCGAGCAGCTCCAGCGCCTCTTCCGAACCACCAACGACGTCTTCGTCTTCGCGTCCTCGGGGACCGGAGCTCTCGAGTCCGCCGTCGCGAACATGTTCTCCCCGGGCGACCGCGTTGTCGTTCCCGTGGCCGGGTACTTCGGGGAGCGGTTCGCCAAGATCGCCCAGGTCTACGGCCTCGACGTCCGAACGATCGACTACGAGTGGGGCCGTGCGCTCAAGCCCGAGGATGTCCGCCAGGCCGTCGAGGAGGCCCCCACCAAGGGCATCCTCGTCCAGCAGTCCGAGACGTCCACCGCGGTCCTGCACGACATCGAGGCCGTCGGCGAGATCGCGAAGGACACCGGCGTCCTCCTCGCCGTGGACTGCGTCTCGAGCGTCGGCGCGGTCCCGTTCGAATGCGACGAATGGGGCGTGGACGTCGCCTGCGGCGGCTCGCAGAAGGCCCTCAGCGCGACCCCCGGCCTCGCGTTCGTCGCGGTCAGCCCGAAGGCCTGGGAGGCCAGCAAGCAGGCCACCTGCCCTCGGTTCTACTTCGACTGGGCGGCCTACAAGGCGTCCTACGACCTCCCCGATCCAGAGAACCCGTGGACGCCCGCGATCTCGCTGGTCCAGGGGCTCCAGGCGGCGCTCGACCTGTACTTCGCGGACGGCGCGGATGCCGCGCTGGAGCGACACCGCGTCCTGGCCATGGGCCTGAAGGAGGGCGTCCGCGCCCTGGGGCTCGACCTGTTCGGCGACAACCCGGAGAAGGCCTGGGCGGTCACCGCCATCCGGGCCCCCGAGGGTATCGACGGCAACGAGCTGGTGGCCCGGGTCCGGGCCGAGCACGGCATCGTCCTCGCGCCCGGCCAGGGTCCGCTGAAGGGCAAGGTGTTCCGGATCGGCCACCTCGGCTACTACGACCGGCTCGACATGATCCGCGGGCTGGCCGCGCTGGAGATGACCCTCGACGGCATGGGCTACCCGGTCAAGCGAGGGAGCGCGGTCGCGGCGGCCGAGGAGGTCTTCGCGGCCGAACGCGCCAGGGCCGCCCAGCGCGGAACGGGCTGACCCCGCCGGGCCGAACCCGAACCGTCACTCCTCCGGCCGGTAGGTGAGGATCACCACACCCGTGGTGGAGGTCGTGCTGTCCACCAGCCGAAGGTTCGTCTTCGGGTTCCCGTCCCGGAACAGGCGCTTCCCGCCCCCCAGCACGAGGGGGTGGATCATGAGCCGGAGCTCGTCGACCAGCCCGTGCTCGAGCAGGGTCTGGACGAGCCCGCCGCTCCCGATCACCTGGATGTCCTTTCCCTCCTCCTCCTTCAGACGGGCGACCGCCTCCGCGACGTCGCCCTGGAGCAGCGTCGCCGTCTTCCACTCGAGGGGCTCCTGCAGCGTGGTGGAGGCCACGTACGTGGGCAGGCTGTTGATGATCTGGGCCAGGGGGTCGTCGGCCGGAGCGTTCGGCCAGTACCCGGCGAAGATCTCGTAGGTGACCCGTCCCAGCAGGAAGGCCCCGGTCTGGGCCATGGTCTCCATGACGGCGTTCCCGAGCGTGTCGTCGAACAACTGGAGCTGCCACCCGCCGTGCTCGAACACGCCGCTCCTGTCCTCGTTGGCGTCGCCCGGGCCCTGCATCACCCCGTCCAGGCTCAGGAACTCGCTCACGATGACCTTCCGCATCGCCGTTCCTCCTCTTCCGCTCCGAATTGTCCCAGTGAAGACTGCCCGAAATCCGCGAACTCATCGGTCGCAGTCCGGGACGGCGATGAGTTCGGCCCGGTCGGGTGGTCTTGACTCCAGAGATGCATGAGCACGAACGGGCCCGCCCGGCCGCCCGGGAGGAGCTCCCGGCGCTGCCACCTCACTCTCCTCCGGAGCCGGGGACGGCGGTCCTCGTCCTGCGCGGTCCGATCGCCCGAGCCGACATCCCGGCCCTGTGCGCGGGCGCCCACGAGCTGCTGCGGAGATGCCGGAGCGACCGGGTGGTCTGCGACGTCGCGGCGCTCACGGCCCCCGATCTCGCCACCATCGACGCTCTGGCCCGGCTCAGGCTCACCGCCCTGCGGTCCGGCCGCCAGCTTCGGCTGCGGAACGCGTGCCACGACCTCCGGGGGCTGTTGGCGCTGACGGGCCTCCTCGGCGTCCTGCCGCTCGCGGCGCTACCGCTCGAGCCGGGGAGGCAGGCCGAACAGCGGGAACAGCCGCTCGGTGTCGAGGAAGAAGATGATCCCGGCGATCCGGTCGCCTGAGACCTGCACCACCTGGAGCGACCAGGGCTCGAGGCCGCCGTCGGGGGCCGGCTTGTACTGGCCGAACGCCGGGAGGCCGTTCGCCTGCACCGGCACCAGCCGGGAGTCCCTGCACCCGATGCCGGGCCCCAGGCACCACTTGACGACGTCCTCGTGGGTCCGCAGCCACAGCTCGTACGGCGGCATCGACCACGAGGCGTCCTCGTGGAGCAGGGAGGTCAGCGACCGCATGTCGTACCGTTCGAACGCGTCGACGTAGCGGTCCAGGAGGGCTCGCTGTGCCTGGTCCAGCGGCTCCCGCGGGCCGTCCTCCGTCACGTGGCTCGCCGCGATCGTGGCCCTGGCTCGCTGGAGCGCGCTGTTGACCGCCGCCACCGAGGTGTCGAGGAGCTCCGCGACCTCAGTGGCCTTCCACCGCAAGACCTCCCGCAGGATCAGCACGGCCCGCTGGCGGGGCGGGAGGTGCTGGAGCGCGGCCACGAACGCCATCCGGATCGACTCCCGCGACTCCACCAGCTCGGCCGGGTCACCGCTCTCGGGAACCACCCGCCCGTCCGGGACGGGCTCCAGCCACGCCGGCTCGGGGAGCGGGTCGCCGAGGACCGCGTCCGCCGTCCCCGCCGGCCCGAGGTCCATCGGGAGGGCCCGGCTCCGCCTGCCCTTCAGCATGTCCAGGCACACGTTCGTCACGATCCGGTACAGCCACGACCGCAGCGCCGCCCGTCCCTCGAACCGGCCGAACCCCCGCCAGGCGCGAATGAAGGCCTCCTGCACCGCGTCCTCGGCCTCGAACGGCGACCCCAGCATCCGGTACGCGTACGCCGTGAGCTCGGCCCGGTGCTGTTCGAGGAGCGGCTCGACCGATCGATCGAGCCTCGTCGCGCCCTCGCTCGCGGCCGTCTCCGTCACCCGGTCGCTCCTTCCAAGCAGCAGTTCGTCGAGCGCCGTCCCATCGACCGGCCATGATACGCAGCCCGTCCGACGGGCTCCTTCCACCCCCTCACAACCCGCCACATGCCGGCGGGAATTCCGGCCGGCCGACGCCCGACCGCGTCCCCTGCGGGCGAAGGAGCCCGACCCGCGCGCAAGGAACTGGGACGAACCCCTTGCGGTTCCCCCGGAGCGGTCCCTACACTCGGCCTGACTCGAACGGGGGAACGCTCCGAGGGGGGACCATGGTTCGAACGCGCATCGCCATCGCGTACCTGTTCGCCGTCGCGTGCTTCCTCGTGGCGGCGCCGGCCCATGCGGCGGTCCCGGCGATCACGATCACCGTCAACAGCGTGCTGGACACCGCCGACCCGACCCCCGACAACGGCGTGTGCAACGTCTCGTCCCACGGGACGGTGTGCACGCTGCGGGCGGCGATCCAGACGGCGAACGGGCATGCCGAGACCGGGCGCGACACGATCAGGTTCGTCATCGGGACCGGCCCCAAGACGATCTCGCCCAGCGCGGTGCTGCCCGACATCACGGACCAGGTCGTGATCGACGGAACCACCCAGCCCGCGGCCTCGGGAAGCGATCCGTGCAGCGTGCAGCTCGCCCACCCGTGCATCGAGCTCGCGGGGACGAACGTCCCGACCCAGACGGGGCTGACCGTCGGCGCGGGCCCGTCCGTGGTCCGGGGTCTGGTCGTCAACCGCTTCAACGGCGGCATCGTCCTCGCCGACGCCCAGGGCGGTGACCACGTGGAGCGCAACTTCGTGGGCACGAACCCGGAGGGCACCGCGGCGCTGGCGAACTCGGGCTTCGGGATCCTCGACGCCGGCGGACCGAACGTGGTGATCGGAGGGGCGAGCCCCGCCCAGGGGAACCTCGTCTCCGGCAACGAGAGCGACGGCATCGAGATCGCAGCAGACTCGGCGCTGGTCGAGAACAACCTGATCGGGACGAACGCCGACGGCACCGCTGCGATCCCCAACGGCGCCGGGATCGGGATGCAGCTGAACCCCAGCGACCTGACGATCGGTGCCCCCGGCGCTCCGAACGTGATCTCCGGCAACCTCCACGACGGGATCCTCGCGCGCGTGTCCGACGCGGTGATCCAGGGCAACCTCATCGGTACCGACGCGACCGGGCAGTCCGCCGTCCCGAACGGTCTGTCGGGGATCCACGTGCAGGTGGCGACCGCCATGACGATCGGCGGCACGGCCGCGGGGGCCGGCAACGTCGTCTCGGGACAGTCGCAGCAGGGGATCCTGGTGGAGGAGCTCGGGAGCGGGACCACGGCGAACGTGATCATCCAGGGCAACCGGATCGGGACCAACCTCGACGGCACGGCCGCGCTCGGAAACGGAGCGGGGATCGAGCTCGACGACTCGCCGACCGGCGTGATCATCGGCGGCACGGCCGTGGGGGCCGGCAACTTGATCTCCGGCAACCCGGGCGACGGGATCTTCGTCGGCTCGCAGGTCGAGGGCGCCGTGATCCAGGGCAACCTCATCGGCACGAACGCCGCGGGCACCGCCCCGATCGGCAACAGCCTGGGGATCCACGTCATCGGGATCCACACGCTGATCGGCGGCAAGGTCCCGGGCGCGGGGAACGTCGTCGCCGGGACCCCGTTCAACCCGGGCATCAAGACCGCCACGGTGGGTGCGGGCTCCGGGGGCAACGTCATCCAGGGCAACTTCATCGGGACCGACGCCTCCGGGGAGGTGGCCATCCCGAACGCCAACGGCATCGTGGTCGAGGGGGACGGCGATCTCCTCGGTGGTGGCGCTGCCGGCGCGGGGAACGTGATCTCGGGCAACATCGGCCTCGGCGCCGAGATCGTGGGCACCGGGGTCCGGGTCCTGGGGAACCGGGTGGGCGTGAGCGCGTCCGGACAGCCCCTCGGCAACGGCGATGCCGGCATCGTGGTGGAGACCAACGGCGCCCGGATCGGAGGCGCGAAGGCTGCCACCGCCAACAGGATCGCGTCGAACACCGGCCCCGGGATCCTCGTCCCGGCCGACTTCGGCGGGATTCGCTTCCTCCGGAACTCGATCCACGACAACGGGGGGCTGGGCATCGACCTCGACCCGACCCATCAGTCCGGGGACGGCGTCACCGCGAACGACGCCGGCGACGCCGACACCGGCCCGAACGGCCTCCAGAACTTCCCGGTGGTCGGCAAGGCCGTCCGGGGGTCGGACTCCACGACGATCAGGGGGACGATCAACTCCCTGGCGGCGACGAAGTTCGTCATCCGGCTGTACTCGAGCCCCGACTGCGACCCCAGCGGGTTCGGCGAGGGCACGACGTTCCTGCGAACCGTCTCGGCGACCACCGACGGGACCGGGAAGGCCACCTTCCAGGTGACGCTCTCCACGGCGCTGGCCCTCGGCCGCCAGGTCACGGCGACGGCCATGGCCCCGAACGGCGACACCAGCGAGTTCTCCCGCTGCCGGGCCGTGACCGCTCCGTGAGGTCCTAGGGGAGGTACGGCAGGTCGAACGCCTTGGGGGCCGCTCGGGCCATCGGCCGCGGAGCGGGGCGCCCCGCGGAAGCCGCGGCCTCGCCTCCGTCGTCGGTGAGCTCATAGATGTCGCCGGCGCCCTCACACGTCGCGTCGGGCGCGTACACGAAATGGACCACGTGCGAGGAATCCTCGAAGACGTAGGTCTCCGGGACGTCCTCTCCCTTCGGGAACGTCAGCAGCTCCGTGGTCGGGCCGCCGATGGGCCGCTTGGCCAGTCCCACGCCCACGCCGCATCCGTTCCCGCTGCGGGCGAAGTACACGGCCCCCGAGCTCGTCACCGACGGCGCGTACTGCGCGAAGAACCCGCCCCTCGGAAGCCGCGTGGTGGTCCCCGCCGCGATGTCGTACAGGAAGACGTCCCAGCTCTGCCGGCCGGTGCGGGTCCACACCGCGTACCGTCCGTTCACCTGCCCGGGGTACAGGGCCCCGAATCGATCCGACCGCGTCGCGAGCTTGCGCAGCTCGAGCGTGTCGGTGTTGAAGAGCAGGATGCTGTACCCGTACCCCTGGTTGACGGCGTTGCGGCCGAACAGGATCCAGTTGCCGGACACCGTGGGGTGGAAGTCCCAGGCCCGCGAGTTCACCGAGGCCGGGAACCCGTGACGGACACCGGTCTTCATGTTGATCCATCGCAGGTCGGAGTTGCCCCGTTCGGCAAGTTGGTACACGAACGCGTTGCCGTCGAACCCGCCGCCGAAGGCGGAGCCCCGGTCGTTCAGGATGGTCAGGGTCTTCGTCTCGCGGTCGAGGACCCGTACCCGGTATGGGGAGTCGCTGAAGCGCCCCGTGGCGCGGGCCCACGCCAGGTAGTGGCGGCCCATCGCCGGCGTGACGTCGTTGCGGGGCTCCACCACGAGCGCCGTGGGTCCTCCCGCCCGGGCCGGCGCCGCGAGCGCCGCCACCAACAGCACCGCCAGGCCGATGCCGGATCCGCACCGCGTCGTCAGCCGTGCCGTGCCGTTCGTCCCTGCCATGGCGTCCTCCCCGGTCGTCCTCCGCGAGCGTGGTCCCTCCGGGCGGCGCGCGCAAGGGGAGAACGGGGGATCGGGCAGCGGGATCTTCCGGCGCCGGGCGGACACCGGGGCGTCGAGCCGGGACAATAGGCGGGCCATGATGATCC